>Ga0315336_1003363_pt1 | contig 21449 bp, 12 predicted proteins | sample ASW5metaG_FD_204512 | JGI IMG/M metagenome (GOLD analysis project Ga0315336, IMG submission 204512) | Ammonia-oxidizing marine archaeal communities from Monterey Bay, California, United States - ASW #5 | ecosystem: Environmental > Aquatic > Marine > Intertidal zone | place: USA: California... | reverse complement strand
TCGGGCCCTTGGGCACTGCCCTCCTGCCCACCAAGAACCCGCGCGTGTTGTTGATCGACGAAATCGATAAAGCGAGTTTCGATCTGCCCAACGACCTGCTCCACGTCTTCGAGGAGGGGTCTTTCGTCATCGATGAGCTCAAAGGTGAGAAGGCCGAACCCCACCACCGCGTCGTGCCCCACGATGTCCGAGGTCCCGACGACTCGGTTCCGGTCGCGCTCGACGCCCGGGTTCAGACGCGCCACCACCCAGTCGTGGTCATGACATCCAATGGCGAGCGCACGTTCCCCGAGGCCTTCATGCGGCGCTGTGTGGAGCTCGAGTTGGTGGCTACGCCAGAGCACATGCGCAAGATCGTGTCCAAACAGCTCGGTGATGTCGATTCGACCGTGTTGGAGGCCGATCTCAAGCGGTATGGAGACCTGGCGACAGACGTGCTTCTGCAGGCGCTCTTCCTCCAGTCTTCCTTCAGTCAGGACGGCGGCGAAATCGAGAAAATCCTGGCGAAAGGTCGGACGAAGAAATGAACGCGGAGGCGCTGGCTGCACTTCAGGAGCGCCTGAGACACCTGGAAAAGGAGCGGGATGCGCCGGGTCTCTCCGATCGCTCTCCGCGAGAGCTGGCTGAGCTCCTTTGGCTACGAGCCCATTGGCGATCGGATGTCGTCTCTGTTGCGGTCGACACGCCGATCGAACCCCGCGAGCCGAGCTCGCCCTCTTCTGAGCCCGTCAAACCGACTCCGAGGTCGGAGCGCGACGCCGGTGACGCGGTCGAGGCTGGCATAGGGCAACAAGAAGAGGAGGCCGCCGAGGACGGAGCTGGCGATGGGGAGGCCTCGGGTCTGCGCCACGAGGTTGGAATCGACCGGTCGAGGGCGCTGCGAAACCGACTGGAGTTCGCTCGGGAGTTGAACCGCATCGCCCGCCGCGGTCCGTCGACGCATCGCCGAGAACTCGATGTCGCTGAGACAGTTCGCCGGACAGCAGCCGCAGGGTTGAAGATCGACCTGGCTTTTCGCCGGCCACTGTCTCCACATACCCACCTCGTGGTGATCGTCGATCGCGCCGGCCAGATGGTTCCGTGGCGCAGGGACGTCGTCGAGCTGACCAGACTCGTGCCCGAGGTCGGCAGCTTTGCCTCCTTCGACTGTATCGATGCCGATTTTCACGATGCCAGCTCGGTGGCGTTCTGGACGCTCCCCGATCGGCATGGCCACTCTGAGTCGGTTCAGCTCGACCGCGTCCTCCGGCCTGGAAGGGAGCATTTTGTCCTCGTCATCAGCGATGGCGTGGGCGACTCTACCCACAGTGGAGCTTTCGGTCGGGCCCTGAAGATCTTTCCCGAGGGCACCCGGGTCGCATGGGTCCACCCGTGGGGCGAAGAACGCTGGCATCGGACTGGGGTCCAACAGCTGCGGCGGTCCAAACCACGCCTCCTTCCCGATGATCCGGAGCACGAACGAGTGGAGGACCTCCACATCCCAGTGGTGCCGTTCACCCCCGAGGGCTTGCACCAGCTCGAGCATTGGGCTCAGGGGCGTGGTCCGGGCGATCTCGTGGCCCGCAGGCTTCCCACGTGGAAACCCGAAAAAGACGACGGCGATCTCCAATCCGAACGGCCCGCGGTGAATTGGTCACGTTCCGTGGAGCGATTCGCATCGGCAGCCCACCCGCTCTCGATGGAGTTGTTGTCTCTGGCCTCCTGCGTCCCGGGGCGCGTCGATCTCGAACGCCTCTTCGCCCTGGGTGAGCTGTGCTCGAACCGACAGAATCTGGGGCCCGTGCACGTCGCCGAGGCCATGTCGAGCGGCTTCCTTCGTCGGTATCGGCCGCCGCGAACCAGCATGCACCGGGTGGTGCTGGAGTTCGTGAATCCCGATGTCAAGGCGATTATCCGGACCTACTCCGTCAGTTCGCGCATCAGCGATGTGCTGAAGCTCCTCGTCGAGCGCTTTGCGGACGGCGATGCCCTGGAAGACCTCGAGGTGCCCGTCTCGGTGATTCTTCGGATCAAGGAGGGGAAGGGTCTCGACGGCCTCGAAGATCAACGAGATCTGGTGGGCTATGCCGAGCTGATCTCGATTCTGCGGGACGCGGCCTGGCAATTCGACGAGCGCACCCTTCGGGGGGGCGCAGGAAGGAGGGTCTCAGCGACTTCGCTCGAGGAGGCCACCACGGCGGGGTCGCCTCCTCTCAGGGCAATCGTCACTGGGAAAGTTGCCAAACACGACTTCGTGCACGCCATGTTCGAGGTCGTCAGCAGCCAGGATCCAAAGCAATACACCCTTGCCGACGGCACGGTCATCCTGGTGGCCGACGCCGTCGCCGATGAGCTGGACTTCGATGTGCACCTCGTCGTGGTCTCTGCCGCCAGCCCTTACGAATCGCCGGTTCTGCGCATCCCAGAACACGGCAAGCCGGTCGCCGCCATGGTCGTGAAAGGCCGGGCAGGCGGTGCCGATATTCCCGTCGAGTGGTTTGCGAGCCCGCCGCGTGATCAGGATCCGACAGAGCGGTTGCGCTTCTACGATTGGCTCGAGTCCGTCGTTCCGGAGAAGGCTGCGGCCGTCCGGGCCATGCGCGCCGCAATCCGCAAGCGGGCATTGGAGTCGCTGTTGTCCCGGTCTGGGATGTCGTATTCAACGTGGATCTCGGACAACCACCCGGAGAATCTGGCAATCGAGGCTCCATGGGCCCTGGTCAAGGCGGTTTCCAGCGTCTGCGGGGTCATTCGGGACGTGTTGGATCGCCACTCGCTGCGCGCTGTCCCCGACAACGCAACCGTCGCATTCAAGATGGACCTCGCTGCTTATCTGGCGCGCATGACCGGGCAGACCCAGCGCTGGGCCAAGGGAGGACCAGGGAGCCCTGGAGACGCCATCCACGAGTTTGTCATCGACCTCCGGGAACGGGTCGAGGACTTCGCTCCCGTCGGTTTCGTCTATCGAATCGGCCCCCACATCGATCAGGACTCGGCGCGCTTGGCCTCGGCAATGGCCTGGATCTGCGATCTCCGCGACGCGCTGCCGGGAGAGCAGGCCCACTATTGGGCGCGGGAAATCCTCTTCGCGATCGGCACTCTCGAGAAGCTGACCTACTCGCACCGCGAGTTTGCCGTAGAGGCCTTCGACCAGCTGGCTCATGCCAGGAACCTGCTCTGGACGGCCCCCGTCAAGACTTACAGTCAGAACTATGCGGCGTTGGAACTCCTTACGCAGTCGCTGCTGACAATCGTGGCTGCCGGCATCGAAGTCGATCCAGAGCTCGGACGGTCGGTGCGGTGGACTGCGGCGCTGCCGGTTGCCGAGCACGATCGGGCCGACGATGCGCTCCAACGGTATTTCGAAACCAAGCGCTTCGTTCCATTCACTGATGACAGTGAACACGGGCCCTTCGACGCCGCCATGGCCAGCCTGGTCGACCCCATCGAGACCGTCGAAGAGGTGCTCCTCGACGAGCTGCGGGTCTGGTTCTTCGATCACGTAGTCGTCGAGATTCCCGCCAGCCTCGAACTGGACTATCAGCTCCTGCTCTACCGGCCCGACAGCGGCGTCGTGATGGCGGAGGCCTCCGCCGAGGGCATTCTCGGCTTCGACGAGGTCCACGGCTACTACATCGGCGAGGCCCAGTGGCTCCACGATCGGCTGGTCTCGGCGGGCCACGAACCCTATCGACTCCTGTCCTACCGCGGTCTGAAAGAGCTGACTCCGAAGCGGTACGCCTGGTCCCTGGCCCGATTGCCGGACGCCAGCGACGAAGCCGTCTGGCCCCCGCCGGCTGCCGCAGTCCCCGTCGCCGAGGAATCGAAACGGAGCCTGGTCGAGAGCTTCTGTTCGCAGCTGCACGCCGCAACTTTCGGGGTGACCGTTCCGGCGTGGCTCCACTGCACCCTGTGCGGCAGTCCACGCGCCGACATCCTGAGTATGGCGATCGAGGACGCCCCGGCGGTCCTGAGGGTCGTGGAGGGCGACAGTCACGAGGCCCAGTTCTCACTCAACGACGGGAAGAGGGCGCTCACTCTCGATCATTGGTCTACAAGCGATCGCGAGTCGATCTGTATGTACCGACTCTGTCGGGACTGCGGCGACCGGCACGTCCTGGACTTCTATGGAGATGCCAAGCAGATCGCCGAGTTTGCCAATGAACGGGGCGAGGTCGATTTCGAACCGGGCGAAGAGCAGTTCCTCGAGGAGCTGGTCGGGCGCGCCGACTTCCGCCCTCAGAAACGGGCATCGGCCGAGTTGGCAGCCATCATGGATCGCCCGATCGGAGAGCTCGTATCGATGGGCATGTCGACTTTGGACACGGAGTTGCTGTTCACGCTTCCCGACGAGTTGGTTCAGCTGGTCGACGCCGCGGAGCGGCCCCAGTCGAGAGAGGCCTGGGTCGACTTCTTCTCCCAGGGCACGGGAGGCGGGCGGATCCTGATGCACAGCCTGTACGACAACCACGCCCTCGATGAATCCGACGAAGATGAAGTATGGATCGAGATAATTCAGGCGGAGCTGGTCGGATACGGTCGCTGGGTAACCGACAGCAAAGGCCGACCGATCATGGTGGGTGGCAACGGCAGCTATCTGATCCGCCTCGTGCCCATTGGCGAGAACTCGCTGTACGCCCATTTGCGCGCAGCCAGTCGTGTCGATGCGTTCTCGAACGGGCTCTACGAGGCCAGGTGGATCAGCGCCGACGGCTGGTTCGAAACCGAGCACGTGAATGACCGCGACAGCTGCTGGGCGTTCCTCGACATGGCCATGCGTGAGTATGGCGGCACTGGGATTACCGAGAAAACGGCCCAGATCCGCGCTAGAGAGGGGAGCGATCGCGTCAACGACTCCCTACGGCTCGGCAAACTCCAACTGAGGATGGCCGGCCGTGCTGCGCTTCCTGCGGAGGCGTCAGAAGTGCTGGACGATCCGGAGTTCTTCTTTGGAGAAGATCCCCAGCTCAGCTTCGACGAGCCGTCGGCCATTCGCGCGGCCAGGCCTGCCCTGGCCATCAGAGCGGCCAGCGGCGAAGCGCTCATCCACCTCCAACGCGCGGCAAAGTGGGGAAATATCGACGCGATGGAGGTGCTCGGTCTCGCACAGGTGACCTGGGCCCAAAACATCGACGACGGGTTGACGTGGCTTCAGTTGGCAGCCGACGAAGCACATGCTGTCGCAACGGCAGCGCTAGCCCAGCTCTATTGGGCGGGTTGGGGCGAGGTCGCGCCCGATCGCGCGCGCTCGATCAGACTGCTCGACAACCTCCGCCTCCAGGAAGTGGAGTATGCGGAGATGTTGTTGGCCCGCCGCGCCCTCTACCTCGACGACGGGTCCGATGAGGTGGCGACCGGTCAACTGCTGGCTTTGCTGGAGAGTAGTGCGTCCGACGCCCATCCACAGGCCCTGGCCGAGCTCGGCATGCGAATCCTCGATGGTGACGGGCTCGAGGTCGATGAGGACAGAGGGCTCTCGTGGCTGGTCCCCGCAGCCGAGCTCTGGGATCCAGCAACCTGGCTTCTCGGGCTCAGGAACGCGGCCGGGTACGGCGTCGAAGAGAACCTGCAGAGTGCGCTCAACTGGCTTCAGGACCCCGACAACCCCGCCGAACTGCTGCCCGGTGCCGAGCGAATAGCGAACGTCTACCTACAGAGAAAGGAAGGTCCCGCGCCAGGTCTGGGCTGGATCGAGCATTTCTTCCCCAGCGCTTTCGACGTGCCCCACCCACCCCGCACGCTCGACAAAGTGAAGGCAGGACGGCTCCGCTTGCTGTTCATACGGCTCCTCAGCGAGGCCCACGAAGCGGGAAACCCGTGGGCGCTCAACGTGCTCGTGGAGTTTGGATTGACCAGCCTCTTGGGTGGCGTTGATCGGCGCCTCTCCGAGAGGCTGGAGGTCGGCGGGGAGTACAAGGGGAGCGACCTGGCCAGGCGCCTTGGCGTGGAGCCCAGTCGGTTGCTCCGCGGCGTGCTCGACCTGGAAGAGATGGACTGCATTGCGTTCCTGGACTCAGATCGGTCCGGTGGCCGTTCGAGCCTGGCTCCGCGAGACCTCTTCATCGCCATCGACCGCGACTCCAAGGCGCGCGATTCGGTGATTGCCATCCCCGAAGGCCGCGAGATCAGTGCTTTCTACAGGACTCGAGCTCACTACTACACCTACGACGGCGTATACGACCTGGTCGAGTGGAACGACGGAGATCCGGGCTTGGTCCATCTCAGCCGTCCGCGGCGGGAGCTGCGATTCACAGAGGGCCCCGATGAGGTCCGCGACAGCCTCTCGGCCTGGGCAAGGTTCATGAGTGTGCTGCCGTGGTCGCGGAGCATGTCGGTGAGCACGACCTACTGGGTCTACGATCCAATCCGGCACAAGTTCGCTCCGAACAAGTTCGTCGGCTTCGGCGACATCTCCCTCGGCGAGTACCGATGGGCGCGCGACGGCAAGCACGCTGGCGCCACTTTCACGGGTGGGGCCGCGCGGAAGGCCGTGGAGAAAGCGCTGGGCAGGTCTTACGCTCCCGACCCGCGTCTGGACTTTCTCTTCCGCGAGTGGATGACCGCCGAGTTTGGAGAGGACGTGCTCTGGGGGACCTCGAAGGTTCGACAGTTCGCCGCCGTCGAAGTCGCGGACGTTGACATCCGTCCGCTGTATGAGCGCTGCCTCGCCGAGACCCAGCACTGGCCGGCTTTGGTGGACGTCGCACGGCGCCTCAGAAACAAGTTCGTCGGCGAGCCGACACCGACTGTGAAGTGGGGAGACTTCCAGCGTCTGCAGGTCATCTTGATGGCTGTCGGCGCTCACGCCGGCGACGATTTCCCGGGTGGCGGGCTGCCCGCTGCAAAGTGGGTCGGTGACCAGACCGACCTCGAACAGGCACAGCTCGTCGAGCTGATCGGCGACCAGTGCGTCGCGATTCAGGAGCCCACACCACAGGAATTCGCCGATTGGTCGACCCTTGCCATCGAGCACCTGCAAGATCCTTATGTGGCGCAGCTGATGGAGAAGGTCGGGCGCGCCGCCTGGGTCCACAACAAAGACGCGATGGCCTTCTCCTGGCTGGTTCGTGCGGCAGAGAAGTGGCTGGAGCTCGGGCTCGGCGAGGAGGCCTCGGAGGCGATTGCGACCGCATACGGAATCACCGAGGATCGAGGGGGCGAAGGGTTGGAGGAGCTCGAGGCCCTCTGGCCGCACATCGAAGACGAGCTGCCCGGAGAATCCCCATGGTCGGCGGTGGCATTCCCGCGGGCTGCGGCGCTATCGAAGAGTCGTTTGGATGAGGCCGTGGCTCTTTATCGCGAGCTCGCTGCGGGCTCCGATGTGTCGACTGAGGCCGGGTTGGAGGCGATTCGACTCACGGCGAAAGAGCGTCGACTGGACAGCGACATGCAGCTCCTTCTCAACGTGAGACTGGGCCAGACGGATAGGGCTCGACGGAGCCGAGCGCGTTGGATGGTGGAGCTGGCGGCCGCGATTCGTGACCACCAAGAGGAACGGGCCGCCGAGATCGTCGAGGATCTCAAGAAACTCCCAGGGTCGAAGTTTGAGTCTCTCGCCAAGGAAGCCCAGGAAAAAGGCATCGATCCAGCCCGGCACATCTCCGACAACTTCTCGCTGCTGACGACTGAATAGACGAGAAGTGTCGACGGCCCGGATCTCGTCGGTCCTCTGGATCCACAGCCAGAGGTGCCCATGCCCCGGAAGCGTATCGACCGCCTGCTCGACCTCGACGAGGGGCTGACCCCCTCCACCCGCACCTACCGAACGATGCCGCGCATCGACGCCGCGGTGAAGGTCCTCAAGCACATGCTCAATCCGGCGGAGGACTGGTCGCGCATTGTCGGCCTGGAGCGCTGCCCCAACAAGTGCGAGTGGCGCCAACTGCGGGATCACGCCACCCTCCGGCAGGGCCTGATCGACCTGCCTCGGGCCCGTCACCTCGCCGATGTCGTGGCGGCAGAGGACCCGTTCTACCCGTACTGGGGCTCGGACTTCCTCATGTACGCGCTCATGCGCGCTCTGGTGCCCGACACTATCGCCCGCGCCATCCGAGATGCCCCCATGCAGGCCAGCTATGGCTTCACGGTCTACAAGCTGCTCGGCCTCGGTCATCTTGGAGACCAATACGCCGACGCCCTGGTGGAACTGGTGGCCCGAAATGTGCCTGCGAAGCGGAAATCCGTCAAGAAGTGGAACGCCTGGGGCTGTCTGTACCACATCACCGAGGCCCTCGATGACGCACCGGAACTCGAGCCGCGTCTGAAGACGAGCGCCGGTCGCAAGCTCGTTCGTGCCGTCGGGCGCCTGGCCAACGCCATCAAGGTCAAACCTGTAGAGATCGGGCAGGCCATCGAGGGCCGAGGCATGGCCTCCAACGATGTCTGGATGGCGGAGGCGGCCCGGTTGGTTTCCCCGTGGATCGCTCTCGACGAGGCTATTGACCGGTATCTGGCGTACACGGCTGCCTCTGTCGCTCGCGCGGGCATGCATCCGCGCTTTGCCGCCTACGACTGGAAGCTCGGCTCCGGCTCGGAGGTCTACATCGACGGTCGCGGGGTCACGAGCTGTATCCGGCGTACTCCAGGCGGTTTCGTTCACGCCACCTCCTACCGCCCCAAGGACTGTGCATCCGCTGACGCAGCCCGTGCGGAGGCTGTGGATGACGCCCTCTTGAACTGCGACGACCTCCGCGACCGAGAGGCCATCCAGGCCTTCGAGACCTTCATCTCCGGCGGAGATCGACCCCGAGGCGCCCTGCGCCGCTGCCACGCGAGGGCCACATGGCTGCATCAGGAATGACGCGAATTGCGATTGCCCACGGCGACCTGGTCGCCTTGGGTCCACGGACCGAGGTTGCACTCGTGTCGCTGGTCGGGGATGGCTCCGGCCTGGCCCACGGTGAGGCACTCTGGCGATACCTAAAGTTGCGAGGCTACTTTCGCTTGTCTGCGAACGTCTGCCTCTGCGAGATTCCGCACCTCCAGGCACTCGACGAGCGCGGGTCGGAGCTGATGGAGGAAGCGCTCGCACCCTGGGCCCGGATCCGTGCGCTCGAACGGGAGCTCGCGTCCGCTCGTTTCTTCGAGGGAGGCTGGCTGGCTCGCGCTCTGCGTTCGCAGCTGGTGCGATGGCGGTTGACCGAACGCATCGATGCGCTGGCAGCGCTCGTCGCTATCGAGATGGGCTGGTCTGTTGTCGACGAGTCCGACATCGCCGAGATCCAGAAGACCATCCGTCTCCGCAACGAGTATCGGTGTCTGTCTGCAGAGCTCGCCGACCTCCTGGGCCCGGAGTGGCTCGGCGACGCCGATCGGCAGTTTCTGGGATTCGTCGACGACTACGCCGATGGAGATGGCGCCTTGGCGGGCTGGATCCGATCCCGTCCCGAGGGCACAGAACTGGCCGCGCGGATTCTCGATCGGTTCTACACCTCTGAGCGGTCTCTGGCGTCGCTCGATCATCCGTGGGTGGACTACCGAGTCGAACACGACCTCGCCGGACCGCTGCTGACGACCGAGGCGTTGCCGTGGTTGTCTGGATATTCTGGTCGGATTCGACCGCTGTACCCCGACCTGTGGATCTGACCATGAACCTGGTACTCGTACAACCCAACCGCCCCGACTTCTACTTCGAGGTCTGCAATGGCGTCACGCTCCAGGACCGGGAGTCCCAGGCGATGATCGCCCGCCTGGTGGGGCGCCCCGATCCCGGGCCCGTCACCCTCGTCGTCGACCCGGAGCTGATCGATCGCGTCTACCCGCCGCGGCAGGTCCTCGCCGACGAAGGGGAGGCAGATCTCGAGGGGCAGCCGAACTTCCATCCCGTGGTTGTCTATGCGGCCGCCGGTGTCTGTGGACGGATTCCAGATGTGCACCGTCCAGTGTTTGACGCAGCTTTTCCTGAACACTCCCGGCTTCTTGGCGGTCGGGTCGTGCTGCTCTGCGCCCCCCGGATCCGCCAGGTCGGCTTGGTGCACGACGTGGGAACCACCGAGCTCGCGGGTCGCCTGGTCTGGATGCACGAGGCGATCCACTGGTATCGGGGAGCATCGAGTCTCTCCGGGCAGGCCAAGGCCTTCGAGGAGGCGGCCTGCCAGACGCTGCTGGCGACGCTGCTGCGTACCCATCCCGACGGATACCGACTGCGGATCCTGATGGACGCCCTGGCCGTCCGGCAACCTGCTGCGTATGGCACGTACCGAGCCCTGGTGGATGCGCCCCTGACTCCGGCCTCCAATCGGCCCGTTCGTTCGGTGTTTGGCGCCAATCGGTCTCCCGAGTCGATCCGCAAACGCAAGTAGCTACACGGCTGCTGGCGCGTTGACCTCGGCCTCGAGACGTGAGCGGATCCAGGCGGCTTCCCCTTCGAGCACCTGGGCGCGCTGCGGACATCCAGCGGCCGTGTGCATGGCGGCCCACATCGTTCGCGTCATCGCCTGGACCTCCGCAAAGAACCTGGCGTCCTCGTTGCCATTCGTCGCGTCGCTGAGGGCGTGGTTCACCATGTGCATGGGCGCGATAGGCGGCAGCGGTTGGGTCCAGTCCGTCCGCAGGGCGGGCAGATTGGGCAGGTCATCGAACAAGGTGGCCTCCAGCGGCGAGAAACAGGGTCGGATCTTTAGGGTGGATTCGCACCGGAGGCCCTGCGGCGACCAGGCGCTGCACGGCGTCCAGATCACAGAGGCCGCCAACCGTCTCGATCTGGAGCTCGGTCGGCAGGAACTTGTGGAACCGTCCCGGAGAAAGTCGGCGGGCGAGCTTCTTGTGCACGGCTTTCACGGCCGCATTCAGGTCAACGGAGGTGGGCCACCGGGATTCGGGCAGCTTGCCGCGGATGCCGATGCCGTAGGTTCCGACCTTGGCGAGGGTCGCGCGCTGGCCGCGGAACAGGCCCGATGCGTTCAGTGCGGTGGCGAGGAGCAGTCCCCCGGCGTCGCCCAGTCCGTGAAAGAGTACGTCATCGCTGCCAAAGCGCACGACGCAAGGCACCGGGATCCCGGCGTCATCGAGGTAGGCGGTCGCCAGCGAGGTCGACATGTTGCGCGGTGCGGAGCGGAAGGTCGGGGTGGCGCCGCCGTCGTGGCCGGTGGTGACGATGCGGTTGGCCTCGGTCTTGATGCGAATCCGGCTCTGCCCTCCGAGGGCCACGGCACCGTCGTCCTGTTCGATGTGCCCGACCACGTCCTGGGTGAGGGCATCGACAACGGTGATCAGGGCCTGGTCGCCGATGTTGGCGTGGGCCTTGCCCAGATTCCACTCCCGCTCGCCTCGGGTGCCCAGTCGATAGCGGCCGTTGGGCCCGGCTTCGAGCCAGTCGTGACCGGCCGCGCACGAGAGCAGATGTTCGAGGCGTTCTTGGGGCCAGTCCTTCGCCACGTCGGGGGGAAGGCATCGGCGCAGGTCGATGGCGTCGAGGGTGCGGTCGGCGCGGGTCTGCAGCGCGCTGATCGCCTGTTGAATGAGGACCGAGCACCGAAATCCGGCGACCTCGGGGAACCAGATCCCATCGCGTTGGGCACGGAGCAGGGTCCGAGCGCGAGAGGCTCCGAAGGGCCCGGAGACGAAGAGCACCAGGGTGTTGTGGGCGGAGCGACGAGAGCCGCGGCCAGCCCGCTGCAACATGGAGGCGAGATCGGGCGGCACCTCGAAGCTGGCGACCAGGTCGATGGAGCCAATGTCGATTCCCAGCTCGAGCGTCGAAGTCGCGACGCAGAGCGCGACAGGTGCGTTCAGGAAGGCCTGCTCCACCTGCAGTCGTCGCGCGCGGGCCAGCGACCCGTGGTGCACGAAGGTCTGCTGACCAAACGGTGGCCGTCCTCTGAAGCGGCGGGCGAGTGCCTCGGCATCTCGGCGGCGATTGACGAAGAGAAGGACCTTGCGATGGCCGTTTTTCACGAATTCGAACAGCCGGTCGTGCACGGTGTCCGGGTCGAGGGATTCGATGATCCCGGCGCGGACCTTGCGTCGCTGGCCGGCGTGGAGCAGCGTTGGACTTCGCAGATAGCGCTCGGCCATTCCCTGGGGATCGGGCACCGTTGCGGACGCGGCGACCACTTGCAGGGGAACGGTTCCCCCGTCGTCACCCACGCGGGACTCTCGAAATCGGTGGAGGAGGACCCGGAGTTGGTCCCCCCGGGCCGTACCGTCGAGGACGTGCAGCTCATCGAGGACGACGACCCGGACCTCTCGAAGCAGGTGTGGCGTACGCGACAGCCGTGAGTCCAACCCCTCGGGCGTCAGGATCGCCACCGTCTGCAGGGTTCCACCATCGCGGTGATCTCCTGTCCATCGGCCGCAACGGATTCCAAGTCGCTCCAGGCGCGGCTGGATGCGCCGGTACAGGTCGTTGGCCAACGCACGGGTCGGGCTGATCAGGAGCATGCGCGGATGAGCGTGGTCAAAGCACCACTTTTCCGCCAGCGGTGCCACGTAGGCGAGGGTCTTCCCCGAGGCGGTCGGGGCCATGATCAGCACGTCCCCCCCGGCCAGAAGCGGTTCGGCAGCGGCGAGCTGAATAGGGGTCGGCTGCCCGTGATGGGCGAGCAGCGCTCCCCACGATCGACGCAGGGCGTCGCGATAGGCCCGTGGGGTCACGAGCGCGCCGCGTGCAGGGCCACTTCGGGGCCCCGGAGTCGGTACAGATCCCAGAGGGTGACGATCACCTTTGCGATGTCTCGCGTGGACTCCAGCTCGTGGCGACGGGCGAGGTGGCCGACGATCTGACGGATGACGCGGCGGTCCGTCGATGGCGGGTCCACGTGGGGATGGGCGATGCGAACGAGCGCCAGGACGCGGTCGGCGAGCTCCTCGGCGGCGGAGTGGCCGAGGACGTCGAGCTCGATGGGGGAGTCGTCCTTCAAGATCTGCGAGAGCACTTCGTCGATCGCCGGGTTGGGCGTGAACGCGGTGATGGCGGCGAGCGGCTGGTCGTCGGTGAAGCGAACCGGGATGCGGCGATGCACCTCGTGGCCACCGCGGTGGAGATCCTCGGGGTCGAAGGCGAGCTTGTCCTCGGGAAGCGTGGCCATGGCGAGGAAGGACAGCATGTGCTTGGCCAGGAGGCGGTCGGCGCTGCCCAGGCGGTCGACGAACTCGGCCTCGTCCAGGACGAGAAAGAGGCCTTGATATCCGGCCTCCTTGGCCCAGGATGCGATGCCCCCGAGCAAATAGGCTACAATCTGGCCGATGGTGCGCACATCGCGGAGCATGTACAGTTTGGGACCGCGATATCCCCGCTGACGAAGGGCCTGGTAGACCTGGGTATGGGCCTCGAGGGGAGCCTGTCCTTCGATGAGGTCGAGCACGCGGTAGACGAGATCCGGGGCGTTGTGCACGGCGAACAGCGCCGCCGAGAGCCAGCGATGGGAGCGGGTGCCGACCAGGTGGTCTGCGTCGGCTGGGATCTTCTCCAACAGGGGAAGCAATCCAGAGCCCACCTCTCCGCTCGGGTAGCGCAGGCCGCGGATCAGCGCTCCGTAGATCCGAATCGGGTGGGACGGGGAGATGTCCTGCGGATCGAAGGTAGCCGTGGCGACGAGCCAGTTGGCGGCGAGTGCCTCGGCACTTCCCACCTCGAGCATGTGGGTCTTGCCGCTGCCGTAGGGACCTCGGACGACGCGCAGCCCGGATCCGCAGCCGAGGAGTCCGTGAATGGCGTCGATCTGGTTGTCGCGCCGAACGGTCATCGCGGCGGCGGCTGTGGCGGGCACAACCCCGAGCCGGAGAGCCTCCAGGGCCTGCACCGCGTCGTCTGGATGCATCGGGGGCAGTGCCAGCTCCGGTGCCTCCACGGGCACGAGGTCCGCTTGGGTCATGCGGAAGGTCGGCGCGTGGTCATCGAACTGGACTTCGGTCATGCGGCCCTGAACACGCTGGATGGTGCCGTGGCCGAAGATCGGGTGAAAGACGCGGTCGCCGGGGCTCATTACCAGTCCACCATGGCCGTGCGGCCGTCGAGGACCACCAGCTCCGCGGAGTCGCCTGCCAGGGTTCGGATCTCGTCGTCGGCCAGGGCGTGCTCGTTGACGGCCTGCCCATAGAGGAGGTCGACCGCCGCTTTCACGAACGCCCGGCGGTGTCCGACCGAGAACGTCGCTTCGCTGACCTTCTTGGCCAGTTTCTCCATATTCTGGCGCTGTATTTCGGCGTCCAGGCTCGCACTGCGGGCTACCTCGAAGATGTCCAGCAGGCGCATCCCGATGGTCGTCAGAAGTTCTCGAGCTGGAATACCGAGATCCTCGAGATCGATGAGCGCCGACTGGGGTGAGCTCACAGACAGCGCACGCGGCGGCTCGAGGCGCTGCTGCAGGGCCACGTACTCGCTGACGGTGTCCCGCATGAACAGAGGCGGAGCCCCATAGACTACGAACAGCCCGGGCAGTGTGCCCCCAGCGCAGTAGTCGATCAGCTCCCGCACATTGTCGGCCACGGCGTTGCGCCGCTTCGGCGACAGGGCCATGTTCCGATCCAGCTCGTCGAACGCCAGCATCAGGCCTTTCCCGCCGAGAAGGCGGAGAATCTGAACCAGCGAGCGCATCATTCGCATGCCGGTCTTCTTGGTGATGCTGCCGCGGATGTTCAGGTGGCGCACCTCGCTGATGAGCACCTCGTCGCCCCGAAGCCACGCCGCAACCAGTTCCTCGGTCTCGAAGTCCCCGTCGAGCCACGCATGGGCAAAGGCGAGGATCGCGGCGCGATACACCCGAGAGTCGATGGGGGCTCGGCGGAGCGTGGAGTCGAGCCACTGTCGCAGTCCCTCGTTCCCGAGATCGCCCTGCAGCTCGGTGAGAGCGGCAACCAACGTCGCGTCGATCCCGCGGTCCGGTTCGTCGAATTCCTGCTGGGGACGCCAGCTGAGGGCCATCGCCACGCCGGTGTACAGCGCGAGGGTGTCGTCGAAGGGACACTCGGTGGGGGAGAGGTCCACCACCGCAGTACACATGCCTCGGTTCCACGCTCGCTGTACCAGACAACGAATGAGAAGGGACTTTCCTCCTCCGAAGTATGCCTGCGCGAGCTTGAAGGTGGAGCCCCGGCCAGTCCGGGAGAATCGAAGGAAGTACTCCTGGTCGAGAAGATCCAGGACGGGACTGAGGCCGATCTGTAGATACTCGGCGCCCAGATGGGGAGGCTGCCCGACTTCGCCGACCGCGTCGATGATTCCCTGGGCGACGTGCTGTGGAAGGGTATGAATATCAAGCATTGTCGGCCTCCAAGAGGAACTTCAGGGTGAGGGTCCAGCGTCCGCCGCCCTGTCCGTCTTCGACGAACAGGAGGTTGCGCTTGTCGCGGGTGCTGCCGCCGGTGGCGGGTCCAAAGTGCAGCCGCCAGCCGTCAACGCAGGTCTTGCCCTTCTGCCGGAGGCGAAACAGGTCCCAGGCGAACTGGGCTTTTGAGTATTCACGGAAGTTCTTCGCGATCGGGTTCAGGCGCCATGCATCTGACTGCACTGCCATGGCGATCTCCGGCAGCACATCGCGAATGGGCGCGTGGTCGCCTCCGAGTCGCTTCCAGGCCCGAACAAGACCGCGGTGGAATCGGTCCGGATCCCAGTTCCGGCCATCGAGCTTTGACAGCAGCCGGTCATGGGTTGCCAGGACCGCGTCTGCGCTCGCCCCGCACTTCCCGAGTTTCAAGCGCGCGAGGGAGAAGCTGACCAAGTCCTTCGCAATGTCGACCCGCAGGGTGAAGGGCGCGAGAAACAGCTCGAGGGGATCCGGGTCGAGCATCTTGATTGCCAGACCGCGCTCTTTGGCCAAAGGGACCAGGGTCTCTTTGAATCGAGCTCCGCGCGAGGATTCCTCCCAGCTCAGCCAGGCGGAGAGGCGGGGCGCGACGACCGCTGCAGTTTCCTCGCTCTTTTCCAGGGCCGCAGTGGCCTTTGCGAGCTTCTTTGGATCGGGCGAGTCGATTCGCTTGGCCAGGGCTGCGAGGGCGTTGGCACGCTTCTTCAAATCGCCGGCCATTCGGATCAGCTCATCCCGTGAGGGCAGCCGTGGGGAGGTGTTCATGTCGGTCCTCTGGCCGCGGTTGCAGCGGCTTCAAACGAGAGGACCCTCCAGAAACGGGCCGTCGACACTTCTCGTGAAAGAACTTCGGTTGCCGGGCTCCCGAGGCGAGCTCACCGGCGCGAATGAGGGCGAGCCGAAGGTCCTGTGGGAAACTGGGAACGTGAAATCCGTTCCGCTGGGACCGTTCGAGATCGATCGCGCCATCGGTGCAGGCGCGATGGCCGAGGTCTGGGAGGGCCGGCACGTCCAGACCGGGGTGCCGGTCGCCGTGAAGGTCATGATCGGCAGCGGCATGAGCGACCCGACTTTCCTCGACGCCTTCCGCAAAGAGGTGCGTGCCGTCGCCCGTCTCGATCACCCAAACATCGTCGCCATCCTCGACCACGGCCAGATCACCGAGCGGATCAAGGGCACCCCGACACTCCGGTTCGGGTGCCCCTACATCGTCATGGAACTCGCCACCGGTGGCACCTTGGCGCAGTGCCCGCCGTCGTCCTGGACGCAGCTGCGGACCCACCTCAACGATCTCCTGCTGGCCTTGGCCCATGCCCATGCCCACGGATTGGTTCATTGCGACATCAAAGCGGGGAACGTGCTCCTCGCCGGATCGGGAGATGTTCGGAGCGGCCTGAAGCTGTCGGACTTCGGAATCGCCTTTGCGCCCGACGACGTGGGCGAACATTCCCTGGGGGGCACGCCGGCGTACATGGCGCCCGAGCAGGTCCTGGGCCACTGGCGCGACTACGGACCGTGGACGGATCTTTATGCACTGGGCTGCCTGAGCTTCCGAATGGTGACGGGAAGAACGCCGTTTTCGGGCAAACACCCCATGGCGCAGGCCCACGCGCAGATCGAGAAGCCGTTCCCGCCAATGCTGTCGAGATTCCCGGTGCCCGAGGGTCTCGAGGACTGGATTTCGGCGCTGTCCCGCAAGAAGCCCCGGGAGCGGTTTCAGTCCGCTGCGGAGGCCCTGGCAGCTCTGAATCTGCTCCTGGAGACCCCGCCAGCCGCCGTCGATTGGCGCGAGAGTTCGGTCGCCCCGCGCTCGAAGGACCTCCTCGGCGCCGGCCTCAGTCTCTATGGGCTGCGCCGTCCGCCATTGCTGGGGCGCGAGCAAGTACAAGAGGCGTTGTGGCGCTCCCTGGAGACCTGCGCGGAGACGGACGAGGTCGGCGTGGTCGTTCTGGACGGCGCTGCGGGCGTGGGCAAGACCCGGCTGGCGGAGTGGTTGGCCATTCGCGCGACGGAGCTCGGACGGGCGCGGGCCGCATTTGTCAGCCACAACGCGGTTCCCGAAGAGGGGGACGGTCTCGCCGGGGTGATCGAGCGCCATCTCACCTGCCAAGGCCTGGTGGGTGACAACCTGCTCATGCGGATCTCCGCAGTCGTGGATTCGGCGATCCAGCCGTCCGTGCTTCCCATTCTGGCGCTGCTGGAACGCGATGCCGAGGCGGTCGTCAGCTCGGACGAGCGGTACGCCACTGCGCAGCGGGTGTTGCGGGGCGCGTCCACGTTGCCGTTGATCCTGGTCGTGGACGACGGCCACTTTGGTGCGGACACCCTCCGATTCGCCCGCCATCTCCTACAGAGGGCGCAGCAGTCTGCGGTGCTCGTCGTGATTGCTGTTCGCGAGGATGAACTGGCCGATCGCCAGGAGGAGAGCGCCCTGGTCGCCGCCCTGAGAAAGTCGGCCCGGACCCGTAGCATCGCCGTCGATCCCCTCCGGCCCGACGACGCCGCAGAGCTGTCCCGCAGTCTGCTGGGGTTCGAGGGGGACGTCGCGGGTCAGCTTCAGCTGCGGGCGGCGGGCAATCCGATGTTCATCGTCGAGGTCATTCGCGACTGGGTGGCTCGGGGTGCGCTGGAAATGGGGCCCACCGGCTTCCGGCTGGCATCGCCAGGGGACGCTTTGCTACCGGATACGCTGCATGAGGTCTGGAATCGTCGCGCTACTCGTGCTCTGGAGGGCTACTCGAAGGACGCGGTCCAGGCGGTCGCGCTGGCGGCCGCACTCGGCCTGAACGTGCAGATGAAGGAGTGGGCGGCTTGCTGCGAGACGGCCGGCTTCGAGGTACCTCACGGGCTGGTCGATGGCTTGCTCGAACAGCGGCTGGCGGTCATTGGCTCGGAGGGATCCTGGTCCTTCCGGAACGCGATGTTCCGGGAGACGATCCTGCGCTCGGTGTCCGATCGCGAGGGCCTGACGGAGCTTCACCGGGTGTGCGCCTCGGTGTTGTCGGACGGCGATTCGCCGGGACGGCTGGGGTGGCATCGCCTTCAGGCTGGTGACGCAGAGGGGGCGATCGCCCCATTGAACGCCGCGCTGCATGGCAAGAACGCCACTCACGCGCTGTCCGAGAAGCTGCGTCTACTCCGTCTGTACGATCGCGCAATATCCGCCACTGGGTGCGATCGGGACAGCATGGAGCGAATCGTCTCGGAGACCTGGCACGGGCACTTTGCGCGAGCCAGTGCACAGTTTGCTTCGGCCATCGAGCATTTCGACCGGGTGCTCGAGTGGTGTGAGGAACGGGCAGAGCCGGACATCGAGCTCAATGCGGCAGAACATCGGGGGCTGATCTCCCGCGCGACTGGCGATCATCCGGGTGCACTGCGGTTCCTCGATCGTGCTCGCGACATTGCCGCGGGGCTGGGCCAGGACCTTCGCTGTGCGGGGATCGACATTCGACGGGCCATGCTGCTGTCCGACATGGGTCAGAACGAAGAGGCCTATGCACAGGCGGTCGCCGTGCTCCCCATTCTAGAGGCCGATGTCAAGGGGTTTGCCATCGGCAATGGCCACAATGGTGCGGCCGTGATCGCGATCCGTGCGCGGAACTTCGAGAACGCGAGGCACCACGCCATGGAGGCCCGGGACGCCTTTCGCGCTGTCGGACATCGAACGGGGGAGGCAGACGCCCTCAATGTCCTCGGCGAGATCGCGCGATTTCGTGGCGATCTGACCACTGCGGAGAGTCTGTACCGTCAGGCGGTTCGCACAAATCGGGCTTCGGAATCGGGCTATTCGGTCATCTTCGAACTCAACCTCTCCCTCACGCTGATTGCGCGCGAGGACTGGTTGAACGCCCGACGTCACCTCGAGGCCTGCCTGCAGGCGCTCCGCGACCAGGGCCGACCCGGATTCTGTGCGGGGACCCACTGTTTCCTGCTCCACTGCGCCGCGGCCCTCGACGACTGGGAGGCCTGGGACGAGCACGAGCGTCAGGCGACCGAGTTGTTCGAGGTGGTGAGCATCGCCGACCACGACTTTGCCACCGCCCTCGACCACGCGGGCATCCTGGCGGTGGCGGCAGGCGAGATGGGGCGTTCGCGCGCGGCATTTGCCTTGGCAGCCTATCAGTGGGAGCGGCTCGGAGACGCCGAAGCCGCCCAGCAGTCTCGGGCGAAAGCGCTCTAAGGAAAGACCGCGGGCATTCCCGTGGACTTCAGCCACGTATCGACCAGGGCCGAGGTGTCGAAGCCGGTGTCCGCCTCCAGGTAGTCGATGAATTCCTGGGTCGTCGCCGCCGTGCCCACCCGGGCCTGGTAGAAGCCGCTCAAGGCGCTCAGGAGCTGCGGCCGCCCGATCTCGTTCTCCACAGCCTTCAGGAAGAAGGCGCCTTTGTAGTAGGGAACGCCGTTGTACAGCTCGGCTTCGACCGAGCCGATCGCGCCGCAACCGTCGGGCCAGGCCACCACCGTGTTCTTCTCGGCAGTGAAGTAAAGGGCCTGCTGGTAGTAGCTCCAGACGTCGGCCTCGAGGTTGGCGCCTCCCATATCGCCGAGTGCGACGGCCGAGAGGTAGGTCGTTGCGCCCTCGGACAGCACGAAGTCCTCCCAGCACGCGATCCGCACGCCATTGCCGTACCAGCCGTGGGCGGGCTCGTGCACCATGGTGACGATGTCGTCGATGAGGTCCGGCGCCAGGTGCCACCAGGGATGGTGCTCCATGCCCATGAGCCAGGCGGGCTCTGGGTATTCGACCTCCACCACGCCGACGATCTCCCCGAATGCGTAGTCACCGAGCACCGCCTCGTAGAATCCGAAGGCGTTGGCGGCGACCTCCAGGTTCGCTTGCTGCGCGGGTGTCACCGCGTCGAGAAGGTGGGCTTCGACTGTCGTGCCGGCGTCGGTCGTCGCGAACGTGTAGCTGTCGAAGTCCGCGGTCGCCCAGGCGAGCATGTAGGAGGGGGCGTCGGTTTCGACTTCGGACGCGTAGATGGTCTTCTCGCCGCGCGGTGTACCCAGGACATCCAGTGTCCAGGTCATGCCGTCAGCCGGATCGGAGTGGCAGGGGAAGAGGTTGCCGCAGTAGGTCGGCCAGGTGCGGGTGGCACCGGTCGAGAGCAGGCCACCTTCGAGAGGATCGGCGACATCGAAGGCGTAGTCGATGACGATGATGTTCTCCTCGCCGGCGGTCACGCCGACATCGAGACGGTCGCCGACCACCTGCCACTCCAGGTCGCCGTCGGGACCCCACACCGCGTCGATGTTCAGACTGCCGACTTCAAAGGACGCTCCGGTGGTGTTCGCCGCTGCCACGGTGATGGTGGCGGTCGCTTCCATGGCCTGGATGTCGGCAACCAGGTCGGTGTGCAGGATGTCCCTCGTCCAGTCTTCGCTGGGAGCGGGTCCGTCCACGCAGGAGAGGACTCCGGAGATCAGAAGCTGGGTATCGACGACGTTGACACTCCCGTTCTGGTTGTAGTCACCCGATTGGGCAGGTCCGACGCACGCTGGAGGGCGGGTCCCCACGAGCTCGGCGAGGGTCAGGTCGATGTGGCACTGCACATCGACGACGTTCGCCGTTCCGTCTCCGGTGAGATCCCACTGGGCGCAGGACGCCTGTGCGGGGTTGAAGGCGAAGCCCACAATGAGCAGTGTCGAGACGAGCATGGGGATTCTCCCTGGTTGCTCGACAGAACTAGGATGGAAATCGGCGTCGGGTGACTTACACTTTCTTACAAGGGCGCTGAGGGGACAGGCTGGACAATCGGTCGAAGGCATCGGCGGGATTCGAACACGCCGCGCGCGGTCGCTTCCGTGAGGCGCGCGGGTGCTGGGCCGAGGCGCGCCTCGAGGTCGAAGGTACGCCCTGGATTCTCGAGGCGGCGGATCTGCGGGCTGCGCACGTGCTCGGCGATCCGGCTCCCGCGGAGGTACACCAGAGTGCACCAGACAGTCGCGAAGTGTTGGCCTACCGGTTGGCCCGTCGCGCATTTGCTGGCGCCGACACCTCCTTCGGCGTGCTGCACGAGCGCGCCCTGGCCGAACAAGTGCCGCGAGTCGCGTGTGAGGCGGCCCGCCTGGCTGCGTCGGACGCCGCCGAGCACGGTCAGGTCGATACCGCTTTCCATTGGTTGCTCCTCGCAGAACGTCTCGCAGCGTCGACGACCGGGGGGGCGTTGGTGGACGAGGCGGCTCTGGTTCGGGCCGAGCTCGAGCTTCGCTACGGAGCCG
>Ga0315336_1003361_pt1 | contig 21470 bp, 13 predicted proteins | sample ASW5metaG_FD_204512 | JGI IMG/M metagenome (GOLD analysis project Ga0315336, IMG submission 204512) | Ammonia-oxidizing marine archaeal communities from Monterey Bay, California, United States - ASW #5 | ecosystem: Environmental > Aquatic > Marine > Intertidal zone | place: USA: California... | reverse complement strand
CACGACGCTATCCGAACCTTCTCGGCTACTGGTCTTGACGCGTTGGCGATCGGTTCATTCCTGCTGGTTAAGGCTGAGTAGCAAGCGGCTGTGTCGGGCCGGGGAGTCGGGCAGGGGCTCGGGCTCGGCGTATACGTCATCGAACTTATGGGCCAGAGCAAAAGAAAGGACGGGGACCCGAAATGAAGATACTTTTCGTAGGAGCCCACCATGACGACCTCGAGGTTTCGATTGGTGGAAGTGTCCGGCGCTGGGCAAATGACGGCCATCGTATCTACAGCGCGATTCTCACCGACTCTACCTGGACCGCACCGGATGGCACACGCCACCGCGATCCGTCGCAGGTGCAGCACTATGCGAGAAACGCCGCAGAACTACTTGGCTACACGCAGATTGACTTGAACTTCTCTTCGTGCTTCGAGCTGAGATACACGGACGACAAAGTAACCACCCTGCTGGGACTCATAGGAGACCACTCGATCGACACTCTGATTACCATCTCGCCCAATGACGCGCACCCGGATCACAGAGCGACCTCCGAAATCGCGCTCAACGCCTCTCGTATGGTCCCGCGGGTACTTCTTTGTAAGGTGAGCTGGAACAGTTTTCCCACTACGTTCCAACCGCGTTACTTCGTGGACACCAGTAGCATGATGGAGACGAAATCAAAGGCACTTCAGTGCTACGAGGACGAGTACGCGCGCACCGGCCCACGGTGGGAGAGATTCATCCGGTCCACCGGCCAGCTTTACGGGCTGGAAGCGGGGTGCGAGCACGCGGAGGGATTCGAGGTTCTCAAGTATCTATATCGATCCTGATGACCATGAGCAACGGACCAAACAAGGACAGGAGCACAGAGCGGCCCTCTGTTTTGCTGATTGGCGGCCCCGACGTAGACGCACGACTCGACCTGATGTTCGAGCTTCGGGATCGTTACGACGTACGGGCTGCTGGGACCGCTACGGACCTCGAACCTCGCTTTCGGGAGGCGTCCTTCGGCTATGATTTCTATCCCCTGGGCCGCGGAGCCAATCCATTGTCCGATTTGCGGGCCTTTATCTCTCTCGTACGGGTGTGCAAGGAACGTCGGCCAGACGTGATTCATACCTTCGACACGAAACCCTGTGTCTTCGGCCGACTTGCAGCGCGTGTCGCGAAGGTGCCGGTCATCGTGGGAACGATTCCTGGCCTTGGGACACTCTACGTCAAGAAGGATATTGTTACGCGACTTGTGCGATTCGTTTACGAACGGCTGCAGAAATCCGCTTGCGCAGTCGCTGACATAACGGTTTTCCAGAATGGAGAAGACAGGAAAGAATTCATCGGGAGGGGGTTGATCCATCCAAGGAAGGCCACGGTCATACCAGGCTCAGGGGTGAAGACCGATCGTTTCGTGCGGTCGGAAGTGGTTGCAACGATGTCTGCAAAACTTCGGCGAGAGCTGGGCATCGCACGGGATGCGGTGGTCGTCACCATGGTTTCTCGTCTCATACGCTCCAAGGGCGTAATGGAATACGCAGCGGCGGCGGAAGAGCTGAAGGAAGACTGCCCACAGGCACGCTTTATCCTTGTGGGCTCCTACGACAGCGACAGCGCGGATCCGCTCAGTCCGTCAGAGTTGAAATGGGTTGCCGAAAGGGTTCAGTGCCTCGGAAAGCGCACAGATATTCCCGTGATCCTCGCCGCCTCTGATGTGTTTGCCTTACCTTCATTTTACCGCGAAGGGATACCACGAAGCCTTTTGGAGGCTGCGTCCATGAGCTTGCCGCTCATTACAACTGATTGGCCCGGCTGCAACGAAGTTGTGAGGGATGGAGTCAACGGTTTCATGGTTCCCACCAGAGAAGTCGAGAGCCTGGCCCGAGCAGTGCGGCGACTTGTTGTGGACTCGGCGCTCCGAGAGCGGTTCGGCCGAGCGTCACGAAAGCTCGCGGTCAGTCGTTTCGATCTATCGGTCATCGCTCACCAGATAGATACCCTCTATCACGAGTTGCTAGCGCAGAAGCGCCAGGCGCAACGTGATAGCAGCTCTTTGCCAGTCGAGAAGTGGCGCCCCGTCTCTTCTTCATAGCTTTTTAGGAGGCCTGTCAATGCAAGCCCGCAAGTTCTGCGGTCACGACGGTATCACGCGAGGGCGAATATATTCCCTGACGTTCGCCGTCCTGATCCTTGCGCCAATTTCGGCCCTCGCTCAGGAGAATTCCAGCGCCCTCCGGACGCTGCGATCTATCCACACCGACGAGTTCGGCGTTTCCCACCCCATGGGAGTCGTCATATCGGATGACGTTCTTTTTGTCGCAGGGGCTGGGTCGGCGGGCGAATCCTCCGAATCCACTCTTACCGGGATCACCGTCTTGGAGGACCCCACGGGTCAGGTACCGCTCGACGCCGAGGCAACGGACCTTATCAACCTGGTGTTCGACGAAGACTCCCACGAAGTGCTTTTCTTTCGTCGCCGTACCGAAGAGTTCGTCCGCGCCAGACCGCTGAACCGCGCCCGCCGCAGGGGCGATTTTTCGGTACGTTCGAAAACAAATGCACAGCGCCTGGGCCTCAAGAATCCTCAGGGCATGGCGCTCGATCAAGACAACCGCCGACTCTTCATCTTGGACAGCACGGCCCGGCAACTGGTCTCGCTGGAAGCCTTTCGCCAGGGCCAGGGTCGCGCGGAGACGGGCTTGTGTAGGCGGTTCTCCTTGAAGCATCTCGATCAAACTGACCTCAGAGGTCTCGCCTTCAATCCAAGGAACGGCCACCTGTATGTCATCAGTCCCAGCGAGCAAGAGCTGTACGTTCTGGACTCGTCGGGGAACCTGCTCCAGGACTGGGTTCTATCCTCGTTAGGACTGCGTGAGCCACAGGGGATGGCCCTTGCGGCGAGCGGTGATCCCACCGATGACCCTGCTGCCATGAGTCTGTACGTGGCTGATAGCGGTGGCAAAACGCTCGGTAGCATCGTTGAAATAGCCATAGAGACATCCCTGCCTGGGTTGCCGCTTGTCATGCCGATTGTCGCGCCGCAGGAGGTAACCGCTCAGCTCGTGCAGACAATCGAAACCTCTCCCTTCGATCCACCGAGTCCCGACCCAGCGGGAATCACCTACTTCCCCGGGTCCCAAACTTTTCTCGTGTCCGATTCGGAGGTCAACGAGACGCCGCTCTTCGTCGACGTGAACCTGTTCGAGATCACACCATCGGGAAGTTTGGTCGACACTGGGGTGACGGCTTTCTCCGGCGAACCGACCGGGGTCGCGTACAACCCGGCCGATGACCACTTATTCGTGTCCGACGACGTCGCCGACGCGATTTTCGAGGTGGACCCGGGGCCGGACGGGCTCCACGGTACGGCTGACGACTCCGTTACGTCCTTTGATACCCGCCTGTTCAACGGCCATGATCCGGAAGGAGTCACCCTCAACACGCTCACCGGGGACCTCTTCATTGTGGACGGCCTCGGTAGAGAAGTTTACTCCGTCTCACCGGGCGCAAACGGTGTCTTCGACGGCGTTCCCCCGGTTGGGGACGACGTCGCCAGCGGTTTCGACGTGGAAATCTACGGGGTGACGGACCCCGAGGGGATCGGCTTCGACGCGAAGACAGACACTCTCCTCATCGGGGATGCCAAGTCCAAGACTGTGCTGCAGACAACGACCAGCGGTACCTTGCTGAGAATCATTGACATCACGGCTTCCGGCGGGCGCACAACCGGGCTCACTCCGGGTCCCGGCAGCGTGAATCCCGCGGCGACGAATCTCTGGATCGTAGATCGGCAAGTCGACAACAACTCGGACCCTGACGAGAATGACGGCAAGATCTATGAAATGTCCTACCCGGAACTGAGCGGAAACTTGCCTCCGCTTGTAGGCGCAGGTCCGGACCAATCAGTAACTTTGCCGACGGATACAGTCGTCCTTCAAGGCACCATGACCGACGATGGGCAGCCCGATCCTCCGGGGATAGCTGTCGCCACATGGAGTCAGACGAGCGGGCCCCCCGGAGTCACTTTCGCAGACGTCAGTGACCCCGGCACGACGGCGACTTTTCCCGGAGTGGGAGCCTACGTGTTACGCCTCACGGGTGACGACTCGGATCTCCAGCAGTTTGACGAAATGACAGCGACAGTGATCGACTCGAGCTCAGGCTCGGTGGATGTGCGTGTCGCAGCACCTTCCGATGATGCCGAAGAGCGGTCGTCGGGAAGCATGAAGTTCTCGAGCTCCGACCTGGAGTTCGCATACGACGGCGGTGGCAACCAGACGGTCGGCATGCGTTTCAACGGAGTAAACATTCCGGCAGGAGCCGGGATCATCACTGCCTACGTGCAATTCAAAGTAGACGAGACCAACACCCAGGTGACGAATCTGACGATTCAGGCCGACGACGACGCCAACGCCGCTGCATTCACCGACACGCCGAGCGACATTTCCTCGCGCCCGCGGACATCGGCCGCGGTGCCGTGGTCTCCCCCACCCTGGCTTACCCGTGGCGAGTCGGGCCCCGATCAGCGCACGCCGGACATTGCGCAGGTGATTCAGGAAATCGTAAGTCGTCCCGGCTGGTCACCCGGCAACTCGATCGCGATCATTGTCACCGGGACGGGTGAGCGAACTGCAGAGTCTTTTGAGGGGGATGCCCCCGGAGCTCCGCTTTTGCACGTGGACTTTGCAGCATCGGGAAACTTGCCTCCGACAGTTAATGCGGGTACGGATCAGTCCATTGTGTTGCCGACCGACACAGCCATCCTCGATGGTTCGGTAACCGACGACGCCCTACCCGCGCCCCCGGGGGTGGTGGTAGCCAGGTGGACTCAGCAGACTGGGCCCCCGGGGGTTGCTTTCGATGATATCGGCAATCCCCAGACGACAGCGACATTCCCTGGCGCGGGAATTTACCGTTTACGGCTTAGCGGTGACGATTCGGAACTCGTCGCGTTTGATGAGATGACGGTAGCGGTGACCGATTTGAGCTCCGGCTCGTTGGATGTGCGGGTCGCATCGTCCTCCGACGATGCAGAAGAGCGGACGTCGGGGAGCATGAAGCTCACGAGCTCGGACCTGGAGTTCGTGTTCGACGGCGGTGGCAACCAGACGGTAGGGATGCGCTTCAATGGAATACAGATTCCAGCGGGGGCTCAGATCACCAGTGCCAACGTCCAGTTCAAAACCGATGAAGTCAACACCAGAGTCACAAACCTGACCCTTCAGGGGGAAGCCTCCGCTAACGCTACTACATTCACTGCGACGAGGGGGGACATCACCTCACGTCCACGGACGGTAGCCGCGGTCCCATGGTCTCCCCCACCGTGGCTGAGCCGCGGTGAGTTGGGTCCCGATCAGCAAACGCCGGACATTGCTTCTGTAATCCAAGAAATTGTGAGCGGGCCCGGATGGTTGCCCGGCAATTCGATCGTGATCCTTGTCAGTGGCACGGGTGAACGGACCGCGGAGTCCGTCAACGGTGACGCCGGCGGCGCAGCCTTGCTGCACGTTGACTTCTCGAGCCCTGTCGCCCTGCGAGGTCGACCTGCAGATCCTAGGCATCGGGTCGCCGTCAAAACCAAAGCGTCCCGAACGGTCTTTGCTTCTCTCGCCAACGATAATTTCGTCAAAGATGACGAGGTCAAGAGGATTCCTGCCTCTCCCAGACCCGAGTACCTCCGTCCCCATTTGGATCCTGTCTTTGGGAACAGAGTGATCCGTGTGTCGGATCCCAACGGAAGCATTCCAAACGTGGGCGGGACATGGGGGCTAGTGGCTCGACATCACTACTCGCTTGACCAGGCGTGGAATCAAGACCAATCTCTCCTGGCGCTTGATCGAGGTACACGAGGACGCGGCAGACTCTTCCTCGATGGCGTCACCTACGAACCGCTGTTTATACGTAAAGGACCAGCCAAAGAAGATCGCTGGCATCCCACGAAGCCCCATCAGCGAATCTACGTCACGAAGAATCAGATTGGGACCTGGAACGTAAGGACAGGAAAGATCAACGTCGTGGCTGACGTGGATGGGTACACGAACTTCAAGTTTGGCCCTTACAAGGGAAATCCTTCCCTGGACGGAACTCACATCGCTGTTCGCGCGGAGGACCCGACGGGGCGTCAGGTCGCCTTCGCTTATGACCTGAAGAAGAGGCGGAAATTTCCGGACCTCTACCTGGATGATGTTGACGCCAGTTGGATCGGCATCTCTCCGTTGGGAAATTACGTCATCGTTCATGAGAGAAGCGTGGATCGGACGCGGATTCACGACCTGCAAGGAAAACGCGTCGGCCCCTACTGGTCCGACCGAGGGCGGCCGAGTCACTACGACCTTTCGGTAGATGGACATGGCGATGAAGTCGCGGTCGGTGTCAGCAAGTCGGACCCCGACAAAGGCCTTGTGATCAAGCGCCGCCTGCGGGATGGAGCTGTGACTGTGTTAACAAAAGGCGGCTACGCATCTCACACCTCTGCACGGAACACAGGGCAACCCGGATGGGTGTACGTGTCCTACAATACACCCAGTTGGCCTCCGTATCAGGGGGAAATTGTTGCCGTGAAACTAGACGGGAGCGGAACCGTGAGGCGTCTTGCACATTCACATCGTGCAAACAACGGCTATCTGACAGAGACACATGCGTCTCCGTCACCGGACGGGAGCAAGGTCATCTTCGCGAGTAACTGGGATGACCCTTCGGGCCCGGTCGCCGCCTATGTGCTAGAGATTCTCACCGATTCGTGGAGTCTGTAACCTGCTCCGACGGTCCTTGGAAACCCGTGGGAGGAAATTCGTCATGACAAATACCAAAACGGCTGTGGGTTCGTCAGGAAGAGTTCGCGTCAGAGGGCCTCGAGAGTCTGACGTAGACACCATCGCGGCATGGTTGGCCAAAGCAGATAACCATCGCTGGTTAGACTTCGGCGGGGGTAGACAAAGCCTGGATCGTATAACTCTCAAGATCATGTCACGGCGAAATGCGCATCTCTTGAGAGTGTTCACCTTGGAGTCGGATGATTCACCCGTGGGCATTGTCGTGCTGACCGACATATCGAGAAATTTCAAGAAAGCGACTCTTTGGTATCTCCTCGGCGATACGAGGCGCGCCGGCAAAGGCTGCACATCACGCGCCGTCTCGATGATTCTAGCTGAAGGGTTCGAACGGCTCGGTCTTCACTCAGTGAACGCGTGGACCGTCGATGCGAATGTCGCCTCGATTCGTGTGTTAGAGCATAACAATTTCCAGTTGATTGGCCGTCAGCGGCAGTGCCACTTCCTCGGCGGCCGACCTCACGATCGTCTTTTGTTCGACCTGTTGGCCTCAGAGCATATTGGAATCCTTAACGCGTAGCGAGAAACCCATGATCTCAAGAGCGAACGATAACAATGGCACGAGGAAGACGACAGCGTCCGTTGACGCTGCTATTTTTTCGACTTGTCCGCAGTCCGCCGACCATGTTGCGGAAGACTACGTCGACCGTGTTATCGAAGCGGCTCAGTGGAGCGAGGCCGTTGGCTGCACGGGCACCTTGGTTTACACCGACAATCGCTTGGTGGATCCGTGGCTGGTAGCTCAAATCATTCTGCAAAACACCAGTCGGCTTTGTCCACTTGTCGCCATTCAGCCGATCTACATGCACCCTTACACCGTGGCCACGCTGATCAGCTCTTATGCGCACCTGTATCACCGCCGCATTTATCTGAACATGGTGGCTGGCGGCTTCCGCAATGACCTTACAGCTCTCAACGACCAGACACCTCATGATCGGCGCTATGATCGCCTGGTCGAATACAGCACCATTATTCTCGAACTTCTGCTGCGCTCAGCGGAAGGTAAGCCTCTTAGCTACGATGGCGAGTTCTACAAGGTCGAGAACCTCAAACTCACCCCGGCCATTCCTCCAGAGCTTCTTCCCGGAGTCTTCATCTCTGGCTCATCCGAGGCCGGAATGGCAGCTGTGCGCGCAGTTGGTGCGACAGGCATTCAGTACCCGAAGCCAGTCGAAGAGTATGACCGGCCACTGCTGAGCGACGGACTGAACTACGGCATGCGAGTCGGCGTTATCACTCGTCCAGAATCACAGGAAGCCTGGCGTATCGCGAATGAGCGGTTCCCTGAGGATCGAAAAGGGCAACTCAAGCACCAAGTTGCCATGAAAGTATCTGATTCGGAATGGCACCAACAGCTCTCCGATCTAGGAGAGGAGTCAGGCGGAAACCCCTATTGGCTGCGTCCCTTCAAGAATTACAAGACGATGTGCCCTTACCTTGTTGGCCCTTACGAGCGAGTCGCCAAAGAATTCACCAATTACATGCGAGTGGGTTACAAAACTTTCATCCTGGACATTCCACCCAGCCGAGAGGAACTCGAACATACCGGTGAAGTCTTCGCCCGTGCGTTCCGGGACCTCCAATCGGTTGAAACGGACAGCTAAGGATGGGCGCCCCATGTTTCAGAGTCTGATCAGTGGCTTCGTTGCTTCGGTTCGAAGGTTTCCTTCGCGAAAAGCGCTTGTTTTGCGAGGCAGTACACTCACGTATGAACAACTGAGTGTGCTCGCCGCTAAAATATCAGCGGCGATAGAGGAAGCGGAAACGAGCAGCCCACTTGTGGCCGTACTGGCCCACCGCAGCGAAACGGCGTATGGAGCCGTCCTGGGCATTCTGGCCTCCCGAAAGGGATACGTTCCCCTCCATCCCAGATTCCCCAGCGATCGACTGAAGCGCATGCTCCTTCTTTCCGGCTGCGACTCGGTAATCGTGGGACCCGAAGGCCTTGGAAGGCTCAAGGACATGTTGGGATCGTTCCACAAGCCACTCAAGGTGATCTTGACGCGAGGAGCGGAAGCCGAGGAACTTCGGCCGCACTCCTCTCCTGAGCATCGGTTCCTTTCTATCGACAACGTTTCCAAGCAAGCCACTCCAGTCGCGGAGACACCGGAAGTAGCTCCTGAATCCGTAGCCTATCTGTTGTTTACTTCCGGCAGCACGGGCGATCCGAAAGGTGTGGCGGTGAGCCACGCGAACGTCACCGCATACGTCCGCCATGTCTGCGAGCTTTATGGCGTGACGGAGCACGATCGCGTATCGCAACACTTCGATTTGACCTTCGACCTGAGCGTGCACGACATGTTCGTGTGCTGGGAGCGGGGAGCCTGCCTGTGCAGTATTCCAGAGAAGTCGCTCATGATGCCTGCAAAGTTCATCAAAGACCATGAGCTGACAATGTGGTTCTCGGTCCCTTCACTGATCGGCTTCATGCGCCGCTTGCGAATGTTGAAACACGACTCTTTTCCTTCCCTTAGGTGCAGTCTCTTTTGCGGAGAGCCCTTGCCGGCCGAGCTCGCAGAGGCCTGGCAGCAAGCGGCACCTAATTCCATTCTCGATAATCTGTATGGTCCCACGGAAGCGACGATCGCAATCACTCGCTATCGCTGGGGCGCAGCCAATTCTTCGACCTCATGTTTCAACGGCATCGTCCCTATTGGTTGGCCATTCGATGGGCAAAAGACAACCCTGATCAACCCGGAGGGCGAGCCGGTTTCCCTTGGAGAAGAAGGAGAGCTCGTCTTGTCTGGATCGCAGGTGACAGCTGGGTATTGGAAAAACCCCGAAACGTCCCAGGAGCGATTCGTTTCACTACCGGCCGTCGGGAACGGCGTGTGGTACCGCACAGGAGACCTGGCGAAGCAGAGCGGTGACGGGTGCCTGCATTACATGGGCCGCCTGGATGATCAGATCAAGATACGTGGCTTTCGTGTTGAGCTGCAGGAGATAGACCACGTCGTTCGAACCGCCGCGGGGACGCCGGAGGCGGTTGCTGTTCCTTGGCCTGTCGCACGTGGCGGAAGCGTTGATGGTGTGGTTGCCTTTGTATGCGGGGAAAAAGACGGACGGGAAGCGGCGATCCTGGACCACTGCAGGCGCTGTCTTCCCGAATACATGGTACCGAGAAGGGTCTGTTTCTTGGACGAGTTTCCATTGAACGTAAACCGCAAAGTTGACAGGAAGCGTTTAGCACACCTCTTGAAGGAGCGGGAGCTATGAAAGGGCTCAAAGAAAATGACCTGATCGGCCTGGTCGTCGACTGGGTCGAGAACAACAGCCAGAATCCCGATGAGACGAACGGAGGCATCGAAGCGGGAGCAGATTTGCTCTCCAGCGGCATCTTGGATTCGGTTGGATTCGTTGAGCTCCTCGTCTTCGTTGAGGAGAAGACAGGCCGCGAACTGGACATCTCCGAGATCGACCCTGAACAGTTTGGCACCATCGGAGCGCTGTGCAAGTACGCAATAGCGACGGTATGACCCATGCCAGTCGAGATCGAATTGTACCCGGCACGCAGGGTGGGGGCGGTCCACGCTTTCAACCAGCGTCTGAAGGCGAACAACGTCTCTTTCTCCCTTCACGAAAGCCCGACTCCGTTCTACCAGAACAAAGAAAATCGAAAACTCTACCAAGAGTACCTTCTGGCCGTGGAGGGAGATCAGGTGCGCGGTGGCTACCAGCTCAAGCACCAGGAGCTGGCCTTACGAGGGCGGATCGTGCCCGCAGCCGCGTACCAGCTGCCGGTATCAGAAGGAGCCATCGACCGCCGTTACGCTGCGATCGGGCTTCGACTGATTCGGGATGCACTTCAGAGGACACAGCGGCTCTACGCACTGGGTATGGGCGGATCTCAAGCGCAGCTTGCGCGACTGTTGCAGGGTATGGGATGGAAGCTCCGGCCCATACCGTTGTACGTACGAGTGGTGCACCCATTTCGGTTCTTGCGGAACGTACGCGCGTTACGGAAAACGTTGGCGCACCGCTTGCTATTGGAGGGAGCAGCATTCTCCGGCCTGGGGTGGGCAGGCGCAAAGGTAGCCAGCACCTGGGTGGCCCGGCACAAGGCACATAGACCGCCGGTCAACGCCGAGGAGGTTGAGAAGGTGTCGGACTGGGCGGACGAGTTGTGGGAAGCGTGCAAGGATAGGTACACGATGGTCGGAGTTCGCGACAGTCACGTCCTTCAGATACTCTACCCCGGAGAGGACCGGAGGTTCTCGATTGTAAAGGTTTCCGAAGGGACGCACGTCATCGGTTGGGCGGTCGTCTTTGTAAACGATGCGGCGGATCACAAGCACTTCGGGAACATGCGCATTGGCTCGATGGTGGACTGTCTCGCACTGCCTGAAAACGCGGGTTCTGTGATACAGGCTGCCACGGAAGTCTTACACCGAAAGCGCGTGGACCTGATCCTGACCCATCAGAGCCATGCGCTTTGGGGAAAGGCTCTGTGGGACGCAGGGTTTGTAAGGAGGCCTTCGAAGTTCATGTTTGGGATCTCCAAACAGCTCGCTCGAGATCTGGACGGAGCCAGCTTGTGTAGCTTGCACGTAAATCGGGGGGACGGAGCCGGCGGCATCATGGATCCACAGCTCTGGGGCGACCGGCCCGTGCGTCACTTGACCGACGAAGCAGCAAAGCCATACAGCCAGGAGGAAACGACAACGTGACTAGACAACTAAACTACAAGATGGCCCTGGTGGTGGTCTGCGCTTTCATCTTTTCGTTGTCGCTGAACTCGAAGCCCTGCGCGCAGGACAGCTCCATTCTTCGGAAGGTGCGGACGATCGAGAATGACGACGATTTCGCCCTCCTAGGTTTTCGGCACCTGGTTCCATCGGTCGAGGGCAGCACCCTGCTGCGTCCAGGTCAACCCGCTCGTGCCGCTGCGCCGGGCTTCTTTGCGCCCGTGGGGGCAAGAACGGGCGGTTTTAAAGACTCATCGCTCGAAGTCTCGGATCCGATCAACAGGGCCTTCGGTCGCCATGACGATGGCTCCTGCTGCGTCGTCTCATTCGGGGACACGGCGTACGGAGTTCAAGATCCCCGAGGCATGACAATGGATTCGACCAGCGGACGGCTCTTCATCCTCGATACGCGACGGATCATTCGCGTCGAATCCCAGTCTGGACAGCATTGCGCATGCGCTATATCCCCACGGGAGAGCCTGATCTCCCAATTGGATCTACCCGCCGGTCTTGGCGAGCTCCGCGGGCTTGCGTTCCACCCCGCGAATGGCCATCTCTACCTCCTCAATCCCACTGAGGGATACCTGTACGAGCTCGGCGAGAGGGGCCAGGTGCTCTCCATCCGTGAATTCGCCGTCCCCGACCGGAGAAAACCGACTGCGGTGGTCTTCGCGCCCAGCGGGGACCTGACCGATGACCCCTTGGTCACGAATCTGTTTATAGCCGACGCAACCGGAGCGGTCACCGAGTGGTCGCTGGAAGAAGCCATGCGGTTTGCTCTGGTGACGACCGTCGAGGCGTCACTCGTACAGACCGTAGACACCTCCCAGTTTTTCCCACCCAGCCCCGACCCGGCAGGCATCGCGTACATCGAGTCGTCGGATTCGCTTCTTGTGAGCGACTCCGAGGTGAATGAAATGCCGATCTTTACTGGTGACAACCTGTTTGATATGAGTCGAGCCGGCACTCTGTCAGGCACGGCGACGACCCTGTCTTTCTCGGACGAGCCGACGGGAGTTGCTGCCGACGCCGCAGGTGGTCACCTTTTTTTCTCTGACGATACGGGTCCGCGTACCATATACGACGTGGACCTGGGGCCGGACGGCGTCTACGGCACTCAGGATGACGTCGTCACCTGGCTGCGAACGAATGACTTCGGCGCGAACGATCCCGAGGGCCTTGCATTCGGGCAAGGAGACCTCTTCCTGGCCGATGGGTCGAACGCAGAGATCTACAAGATTTCTCCGGGAGTCAATGGCGTATTGGATGGTGTGCCGCCTGACGGTGACGACCAGGTGACCAGCTTCGATATGGCGATCTTCGGGTTTACGGATATCGAAGGGATCACCTTCGACACGCACAACGGTCACCTGTACACGGTTGGCAAGCCATCAGACTTCGTCGCCCATGTCACGACCGATGGTACCTTGGTGCGGATGGTCGATATCTCTCTGGTCGATGCGAGCAAGCCGGCGGGATTGGCCTATGGCCCGAGCAGCCTTGACCCTGCCGTGATGAGTCTCTACATCACGGATCGAGGCGTCGACAACAACTCGGATCCCGACGAGAACGACGGCAAAATTTATGAGGTGTCCATTCCCCCCCTCTCGGCACCGGGCAACACGCCCCCGACGGTCTCGGCAGGTCCCGATCAGACAGTCACGCTCCCCGACGGGGCCACCCTCGACGGAACCGTCTCGGATGACGGGCTGCCAGGTCCGCCGGAGCAGCTGACCAGCACCTGGAGTCAGACGGCCGGGCCGGGCCGGGTAACCTTCGCCGACCCTGGTGCGGTGGATACCACGGCCAGTTTCTCCACGGCAGGGACTTACGAATTGCGCCTTCTCGCCGACGACGGCGATCTGGTGAACTCAGACGAGATAACCATCATCGTTCAGGGCTCCAATGGGGAAACGGTTACGGAGATCCCGGTCTCGACCTCAACAGATGATGCGGAAGAGTTGGTGGACGGTAACATGGTGCTCGCCCATCGCAAACTCGAACTTGTCGACTCCAACGGCAGCCAGCAAGTGGGGCTACGTTTCAACGGTGTCGGCATCCATCCGGGCGCGACGCTTCTCCATGCGTACGTGCAGTTTCAGGCACTCGAGGTGAACTCGGAAGCGACCTCTCTCTTCGTCGAGGGAGAAGGCGTTGACAACGCCGCGACCTTCCTCAACGTCGATCAAGACATATCGTCCCGCCCTCGAACGGCCGCTGCAGTGTCCTGGTCTCCCGCGGCCTGGACGACCGAAGGAGAGGCGGGTATTAAGCAGCGCACCCCGGATATAGCTCCGATTATTCAAGAGCTCGTGGATCGAGCCGGTTGGCAGACGTTCAATTCATTGGTAATCGTCGTCACTGGAACAGGGAAGCGCGTGGCGGCTTCTTTCGACGAGAGTCCAGGTGCGGCCCCCCTGCTGCACCTGGAGTATCTCGTGACGGACACCCCTCCTGAAGTGATGATCAATGATCCGGCAGACGGTGCGGAGTTCGACGCTGAGGTCGATATCACTTTTATGGGCACGGCGAGCGACGCCGAGGATGGCGACGTGACAGCGAACCTGGCCTGGGTGTCCGACCTGGACGGAGCCTTGGGTACGGGCGGCTCCTTCTCGCGTTCCGACCTTTCCGTCGGCGTCCACACTATCACGGCCACGGTGACCGACAGTGCCGCTTTGGACGGCTCGGACGATATCATCGTCACGATCCATGATGCGAACTCTCCGCCGACGGAGATCACACTCGATAACATGTCGGTAGAGGAGAACCAGCCGGACGACACACTGGTCGGAAATCTCCAGGCGACCGATACCGATGGCGACGACGTGCATGTCTTCGCGCTCGTAGAGGGCGAGGGTTCCGCAGACAATGCCTTGTTCACGATCACGGGACATGAACTGCGGACGGTTGGACCACTAGACTACGAAGTAAGTGATGCCCTGAGCATCCGCGTGCAGGCGGACGACCAGCAGGGTGGCACTTTCGAGAAGGCGCTCCTCGTAGCCGTCACCAACCAGAATGAGCCGCCCACGGACATCGCCCTCGACAAGACGACCGTCGAGGAGAACCAACCCGATGACACACTCGTCGGCCTTCTCCAAGCTGACGACCCTGAGGTGGACGACTTGCACCTCTTCACACTCGTAGCAGGCGAGGGTGCTGGCGTGGGGTCAACGAACAACGGCTCGTTCAGAATCACAGGAAACGAGCTGCGAACGGCAGCACTCATGGACTACGAGGTGAGTGAAACGATGAGCGTCCGCGTGCGGGCCGACGACCAGCAAGGCGGCGCTCTGGAGAAGGTGTTCGCGATCACGATCATGAACCTGAACGAATCACCCTCCGACATGACACTTGACAACGCGACAATAGATGAGAAGCAGCCGGCCGACACTCTTGTCGGGAATCTCCAAGCGACCGACCCTGACGTGGGCGACACGCACGTGTTCGCTCTCGTAGCGGGTGAGGATTCCACGGACAACGGTTCCTTCAAGATCACGGGCAACCAGCTGCTCACAGTCGAACCGTTGGACTTCGATTTGAGTGACACTCTGAGCGTCCGCGTGGAAGCCAACGACCAGCAAGGCGGTACTTTGGAGATGGTGTTCCCGATCACGGTCATGGAGGTGATCACGTCACACGTACGTGGAGACGCGAACGGCGACGGGACCGTGGACCTCTCGGACGCCATTCACAGCTGGGGCTACCTTTTTACAGGGAGTGCCGAGTTGCTTTGCCTCAAGGCGGCTGATGCCAATGACGACGGAGAGCTCGACATTTCCGATGGCCTCAGGACCCTCGGCTACCTTTTTCAGGGTGAAGGCCCCCTTTCGGAACCCTTCCCCACCTGTGGTTTTGACCCCACAGCGGACGACTTGACCTGCGAGTCTTACCCCCCGTGTGAGGGTTAACAGTCCGTTGAAAAAGTGCTTCGTAGCGAGAACCGAGACATTTTCGTTCAGATCAAGGAGCAAAACGGAGGCGATATCGGGAATACCGTCGAGTATTTGCGACGCAGAGCTGAGCGAAAATGGCCGGTTGTCGTAGAACGTGACTTTTTCAACGGGCTGTTAACAGTCCGTTGACCGGTAAACGTCGCCAGCTCGGATTTTTCACCACAGCATCGACTACGACTCCGGGAATGACGCCTCGCGGCGGCACCCGGTCAGCAATTCCATCTTGGAGTGCCTTCGATGAATCAATTCAATCGAGCCAAGTTTCACGGTGCGTGTTCTCTTCTGTCTCTTCTAGCGGTGCTCTGCGGAGCTCCCACCCTCGGAACCGCTCAGACGTTCTACGTTGCCCCGACAGGGACCGATTCGAACCCAGGAACGATCTCACAGCCGTGGGGATCAGTAAACTTCGCGATCTCCCGACTCCGCCCTGGAGATACCCTTCTTTTGCGCGGAGGGGTCTACTTGGAAAACGGGATCGCAGTGAACGTTCAGGGTACGGCCAGCAACCAGATTGTCATCAGGAACTATCCTGGAGAAATCCCGACTATCGACGCCGGCTATCTGGAGTTCCGAACCGTGGGGAACAGCGACTGGGAGCTCTTCGACGCCTCCAAGGGAATCTATCGCTCGGTAACTCAGTACCCGGGAATCGACTACGCTTATGGCTATTTCGGACCCCAGGGCGAATCGTTTCGTCTCGCCACCTACGAGGATTTTGCCCCGTTAAATACAGACAACGAGGACTACGATGAGGAGCCTCCGTACTACTACATTGGCCCGGGCGCATTCTGGAATAGCTCTGACGATCGCATCTACATTCGATTGAAGCAGAGCAAGTACGCAGCCCCTATGGGCTACAATATCCCTGCCAATGGAGACCCTCGACAGAACTCGCTCTTTCTTTTCGGGGCTTCAGAAGTCCTAAAGTTTGGCGACTCGGCGGCCCACATTCAACTGAAAGGAATCCGTCTGTACTACGGAAACTTTGCAGTCGAGGTCTCCTCCGGCGCTCACCACATTACGATGGTCAATATCGACACCCGAGGAGGCCGGTATCATATCATCGTACGTGAGGGAGCGCACGATATCACCTTCGATGCGCTTGCGGTAGATTATGGACTTCCACCCTGGCTCGCCCGAACTGACGTGAAGCGTCCAGCAGAGGCCCCTCCCGGACACCGTTTTCAGGGAGCCGCCATCACTCTGTCCGGCCAAGTAGAGAATATCGAGATCAAAAACAGCACGTTTCGCCAACTCTTTGACGCGGTCATTGCGTCGAAAACTCCTGTCAACCTCCATGTTCACCACAATTACTTTGATACTGTTCTGGACGACGTCCTACAACTGGGATCTGACGGATATGATTTCGAGTTCGACTACAACGTCGTTGTGCGAGCGCTGGCAGGCGTTTCATGGAACGGGTCCGGTTCGCCTCCTGCGGGGAAAATCGGCACTAAATATATCCACCATAACATTATAGATACAAGCCACTTGCATCGATATGGAAGGTCCGATCCCAAAAATCTGTTGGATGAGAAATATCACGGACTTAACGGAGACGGAATGAGTACGGGTCGCGCCTTCGGCATGCACTCCCGAAGTGAAATCGATGGTCCGGATCCGTGGAAGGTCTATCACAATACTCTGGTGGGAGCTCATGACGTAAACAAGAGGGGTACGGCTCCCACTTATTTTATAGACCCGTTCGATCCTCTTGTCCCTCATGAAGTCTACAACAACATATTTCTTCAGACGATGGATCTGTGGGTCGCCAGCAACATTAGAGTGTCCGACGAGTCTCAGGTTTTCGACGGGAATCTCTATTATCGCTCCGCATCGAACCCCACGACCCCGATGTTCGAATATATTCAAGACGGAAACTCGAGCAACGAATACGAAAGTCTTCACGCGTTCAGAGAAGCAACAGGATTCGAAAGTTCCGGGATCGAAGGTGACCCAGGTCTAGATGCGAACTATCGACCTGACTTCATTGGACCCGCGGCTTCGGGAGCCGTGGATTTGAGTGGGACGGGTTGGCCTGGTGTCATCAGCAGCGAGAAGTTTCGAGGAGCCTTGGCTCCTACGCTCCTCGTCGACGCCAAGTTCCTACGTGGCGACTGCAACGGCGACGGCGCGAGGGACGTCTCGGACGCTATCTTCCAGCTGGTCAAGCTCTTCATGGATGGAACTTCCTCGGATTGCCCCGAGGCCTGCGACTCCAACGGCGACTCTGCGAGCGATCTCTCTGATGTAATCTACCACGTGCTCCAGCTCTTCTCGGGGGGGCCGCCGCCCGACGAGCCCTTTCCGGACTGTGGTCTGGACCCCGATATAGCGGCGAGCCTCGGCTGCCGAAGGGCGGCCTGCGACTAACCTGCGATCACTTCACGGAAAACCTTAGCAAACGCGGCCCGCTCCGGCTCGGTGCCCACCGTCACGCGGACCAGACGATCCAGAGGCGGCGCACCCGTGCGCACGAACACATCGCGGTTCGCAAGCGCATCCATTACCCTTCGCACCCGTGCCGTCGTTGCGAGGTCAAAGGCGACGAAATTCGTCCAGGATGGCAGGGTCGGGATTCCCACCTCGCGTCCGAGGTCCTGGTATTCACTCCTCCCTCGCTCCACCTCCTCCACCACGCTGTGGACGAAGGCTGGGTCCTCGAGCGACGCCAACGCTCCAACTTGCGCCAGTCGGTTGACGCCGAACTGGGTGCGCACTTTGTTGAAAGCCGCGACGGTCCCCCGACTCGCAAGCGCGTAGCCGATCCGCATGCCGGCCATGCCGTGCGCCTTCGAGAACGTCCGAAGTCGGATGACACGCGGGTCGTCGCAGTCGACGGGGAGAGCCTCCCGAGGCGGCACGAAATCGATGTACGCCTCGTCGAGGAGAAGAGCACAACCCGTTGGCACGTGATCGATGAGCGTCCTCAACGCCTCCCGACCGTGGTACGTACCGGTAGGGTTGTCGGGGTTGGCGAGATAGAGCAGACGCGCGCCAACACGCTTCGCCTCACCTACCAGACGCGAGAGGTCGGTCCAGTGCTCCCGATACGGAACTGTGAGGATCTCACCACCGCATCCAGCAACGAAGTAACGGAACGTCGGATAGCTGCCAAGAGAGGCCACCGCCACCTCTCCAGGATCCAGGAAAACGTGGGCAACGAGACCGAAAAGGTCGTCGATGCCGCTACCGACGAGAACGTGCTCCATCGTCGTTTCGTGCAGGTGCGCGATCTGGGCCCTGAGTTCGTGATTCTCGGGATCACCGTAGTACGCGACGCTGGGGACGGCTTCCACCATCGCTGCCTTTGCCTTCGCGGAGATGCCAAATGCGCTCTCGTTCGCTCCCAGCCGCAGCTTGAAAAGTCGCCCACATCGACGTTCGATCGCCTCAGGGGCGACGAAAGGCACCGTCGACGGGAGTGCTGAAACAATGCGGGAGAAAGTCGGTTCAGTCATCCAACTAACCAGAATGAATAGAGAACCACGCCGGGAACTTTATAGGCCCATCCATCGTGGCATCCAAGCTTTTCTTGCCTTTCACCCGTACACGTTCCCAATCCCGGTTCCTGACCACAACGTTAGAACATAACGTCGGAAACACCTTGCCACCTGAGAGCTCTCCGGTTCCAATACCTGCATGGGTAGCACTAACAAACGAGCCAGAGATCCCCTTCCCAGGGGTTGGCGGGACGACCTGATGCGAAAGGCCGATCTGGAGCGCTCCTTCGACGCGCTCGAGGGTCGTCGTGGCTTCTATGCAGAGGCACTGCGGGGCAGGATCCGCTCGCTCCAGGTTCGCACGGGAGACGCGTGGGGACACTTCGAACGGGCTCAGCAGAAGGCCGTGAAGGCGCAGGACGACTTGAACAGCCTGACGCGGCAGTTCACCCTGAACCTCTGGTGCTTCGAGCACGCACTCCTCGAGAGTTCCCCGGAGCCTGAAGGAGATGGGGTTCCCGAGGCCCGCTTTCCCGAGCCGCCAGGAAAGCTCCTCGAGCTCTACCCGCAAGTAAGATCGGTCATGAGCTTGCGCCGGTACTCCGAAGCAATGCTCCGACTCCACCTGGGCGACTGGCTGGATGCGGCTGCGCTTTTCGAGCAGCTGATCGAAAGCGAACGGGGCAACGTCGATGGAAACCTCCCTTTTTACTACCTCGGTCTGGCGGCATGCCACCACGGAGCTGAAGTCGAGGACCTGGCATTCAGGGCCCTCGAGGACGCTGGGCTCACCGCCGCTGCCAGCGGGTCTACTCTGCGCCAGGCACGCGTCGCGGGCGCGCTCCACGGAATCTACCGCCTGCTTTCGATAAACAAGCAGGCCGCCGGCTGGAAAGCTTTCCTCGAGCGATTGCCATGCCCCGCAGCAACGAAGAAGGTGTTCGTCCGCCGGGGCGGGCTCATCGTGGAACGCAGCAGGGAGCAAGGGTGGCTAGTTGTTTTATGACGGCCGGCGCTAGTTTTGTCAGAACCAGCGTTTGACTCCCGGAGATAACGTGCCCAAGCTCAACGTTTTCGAGGACGCCCTCGTCCGCCTCGGGCGCATCGGTAAAGAGGCGGGCATCAGCGCTGAGGTGATCAGTGGCTTACGTCACCCCAAGGCTACCCTGTCCGCGTCCCTTCCTGTCCGTATGGATGACGGATCCACGCAGCACTTCATCGGCTACCGCTGCAGATACAACGACACCCTGGGCCCGACCAAAGGAGGCGTTCGCTTTCATCCCGACGTCACGGTCGATGAAGTCCAGGCGCTGGCCCTCTGGATGACCCTCAAGTGCGCGGTAGCCGGCCTTCCTTACGGGGGTGGAAAGGGCGGCGTCATCGTAGATCCGAAGAAGCTTTCCCGCCTCGAGCTCGAACGCCTCTCGCGAGCTTATATCCGGGCCATGGCCGATTTCATCGGTCCCGACGTCGACATCCCGGCTCCCGACGTCTATACCAATGCGCGCATCATGGGATGGATGGTGGATGAGTACGAGGCCATCACGTGCGCGAAGGCACCGGCCGCAATCACAGGAAAGCCGATTCTCCTGGGCGGCAGCCTGGGTCGTGAGGAGGCTACCGGAAGGGGCGCTTTTATCGTTATTCAGGAACTTGCACGCGTGAAGCGTCTGGATCCCAAGCGCACTCGCGTGGCCATCCAGGGCTTCGGAAATGCCGGCTACCATGTGGCGCGGCTCCTACAGAAGGCGGGGTACAAGATCGTCGCCCTCAGCGATTCCAAAGGCGGCATTCACTCAGACAAAGGCTTCGACGTCGAAAGCATCCTGCAGGCGAAAGAGGCAACCCGCGCGCTGCGCGGTGTCTACTGTGAAGGGTCCGTCTGCCAGGAGGTAGAGCACTCGAAGATCACCAACGAAGAGCTGCTCGAGCTGGACGTGGAACTGCTGATTCCCGCAGCGCTCGAGGGGCAAATCGGTCCGTGGAACGCTGACCGCATCAAGGCGCCCATCATCGTCGAGGTCGCAAACGGGCCCATCACCTCCGAGGCGGATGCCCAGCTGGCGGCTAGGAAGACACTCGTCATTCCCGACGTCCTCGCCAATGCGGGTGGCGTGACCGCCAGCTACTTCGAGTGGGTGCAAAACAAGCAAGGATACGCCTGGACCCTCGAGGAGGTGCGCTCGAGACTCGAGGCGGTCCTGACCCGAGCCTTCGGGGAGATGTGGCGTCTAGGCACGGAGGAGAACACGCCCATGCGCTCGGCAGCTTACACCCTGGCGCTCCGGCGCATCGCTGAGGGTATCGGCACGAAGGGCACGCGCGAGTATTTTCAGGAAGACGCGGGTTAACAGCCCTCATTTCTCCACGAACCGCCCGATTCTGCTGGCGGAATGGCAGCGATTACTTTAGGTTGCCAGCGAGCAAGACATAGCTTAGCCCGGGTTTCTCACCGGGTTCCGTCGCGAGACGTCGTAAATGGCGGTCTGGCAAGGCGCGTGAGCTCGGCGACCGGAGGCGTGCTCAGAGAGCACGGTGAGGATCGTCGAGTGAAACGCAACGCAGTCCAGGGCG
>Ga0315336_1003360_pt1 | contig 21471 bp, 19 predicted proteins | sample ASW5metaG_FD_204512 | JGI IMG/M metagenome (GOLD analysis project Ga0315336, IMG submission 204512) | Ammonia-oxidizing marine archaeal communities from Monterey Bay, California, United States - ASW #5 | ecosystem: Environmental > Aquatic > Marine > Intertidal zone | place: USA: California... | reverse complement strand
TGGCATTTAGAATAGGATTGGTAAATGCTTGAAGCTTAAAATTTGTATTGTCGATTTTTTTACTTTCGTTTTTCTCAAATTTAAAATTTTCCTTGAAAGGTAGAATACGGACGTAACTTTCGACTAGTTCAAAATCATTCTCTAATATTAGTTTATCACGATCCGTTAGTAGCTTATCTATATCGGTTGGCTTTTCTACCGGCTCCGCCGATTGCTTGTCTTGGATCGTTAATTGTTCATATTTACCTTTTAGCTTTCTATACCGATCCCGTAACTCTGCTAATCGTTTATTTTGATCTACTAATTTCTCGTCTTTGCGTAGTAGCTCTTTATACTTAGCAGCTGATCGCTTGTCTTTAATTGCTAACTTGCCATACCGATCCTCTAGCTCTGCTAACTCTTTATCTTGCTCTTCGATTTTCTCTACAAAATCTTGCTCTTCGATTTTCTCTACAAATTGCTGTTCTAATATCTTTTGATTTTGAGAAAAAAATAAAGTGTCTTTAAGAAATTGTTTTATTTCGTTTGGTGCGATGATCTTAATTTTATCTATTAGATAATTGTCGGTCTTTCCAATGCTGTGACCTAACACATAATAACTGAAAGAGAGGAAAGATAAAATGACCGCAAAGTATACTAGTTTTTTTTTCAATTTTATAAATAAGCGGAGGGCTTCTGTTGCCCGGCGCCCTCCAAACCGCGCTAGCCTAAAATTAGGCAGCTAGTGCGTATTTATTGTTTGCACTTATTGTTTGGCCCAATAACGGTGGAACCATAACGAGTAAAAATTATACCACTCCCCGCTCGTCGATCCTATTTCACCCCCCAAAGCCTATGCGTCATGTTTGGAAATGGTGGAGGTGCCGGGTACTGCCCCCGGGTCCGTAACGGGTAATAAGCACAATGTTTATTACCATAGTTGGTTTCCCAACATTCTTAATATAAGGGCAAAGATGGTATTTTGAAAGACTTCTGAGTATTTTGCATAAATATTTATTGGATTTCTGATTTCATCTCTAGAAAGAAAAGGAAGGAAAGGGTAGAGTCCTAGAAAATTTCTTTATTTTTGCAAGTTAGAGATGGTGTCCTCAAAAAGAAAAAAACAAGCACCTAAAATACAGAATGTTGTTCAAAGAAAGACAAAAAGAGCAACGGTTCCTGCGTTGGAGAAGATTCTATATAAACCCATTAAATTACTCGATCATGGATTTATAAGAGTCATCGATTATATGGGAGATGATTCGGCGATCGTTCAAGCCGCAAGAGTCTCTTACGGCTCTGGAACGAAAAAAGTAAGCCAAGATAAAGGCCTTATTCATTATCTTATGCGTCATCGTCATTCCACACCCTTTGAAATGTGTGAAATTAAATTTCATGTGAAATTGCCGATATTTGTAGCGCGGCAATGGATTCGACATCGCACGGCAAATGTTAATGAATATTCGGCAAGATATTCTATCCTGGACAGGGAATTTTATATACCGGAAGCACAGCAGCTCTCGAGTCAATCAAGCGTCAATAATCAGGGCAGGGACGAAGTTCTGGGTGCTAGAGAGGCAAAGAGAGTTTTAGAATTGTTGAGAAAAGATGCTAGTGACTGCTACGAACATTATGAAGAAATGTTGAATTTTAATGAACAGGGAAAAATTCTTGATGAAAATAAAAAAGGCTTAACTCGAGAGTTGGCCAGAATGAATCTAACTTTAAATACATATACCCAATGGTACTGGAAAATTGATTTGCATAATTTTATGCATTTTATTTCTCTTCGCTTGGATCAACATGCGCAGTACGAAATAAGAGTCTATGCGCAAGTAATGTTGGATTGTCTTAAAAAATGGACTCCTCTTACTTATGAAGCTTTTTGTCAGCATAGACTTGGCGCGATCGTAGTATCTCAATCCGGTAAGGAAATTATTAAGAAGCTTATAAAGGGAAAAAAAGTATCCCAAGCAAGTAGCGGCATTAGTCAACGTGAATGGATAGAATTGATGGATTCTCTGGGACTCAAGAAATAAAAGAAGTTTTTTGATGTTTAGCCAGGATTTTTGTCTATTTTTTTCCAGATTTTTTTTGCTATATCACCGTAAATTTTTGATTGAGGGTGGTCTTTGTCAAAAGCATAGATTGGATTCCCCTCATCAGATTTCTCTCTAATTAGAATATCGAGTGGGATTTGCCCCAATAAATCAACCCCTATTTTCTCGGCCTCTCTTTTAGCTCCGCCGTCACCAAAGATAAAATATTTTTTTCCCGTATCTGGTGCTTCAAAGTAACTCATATTTTCTATGATTCCCAATACAGGGACATTTACTTTTTGAAACATTCTTAACCCTTTTCTCGCATCGATAAGCGCAATATCCTGTGGTGTCGAAACAATAATGGCTCCCGTTAGCTGTACGCTCTGTGACAATGTTAGTTGTGCATCTCCCGTTCCTGGAGGCAGGTCAATAATCATGACATCAAGATCACCCCACTCAACATCCTTTAACATTTGTTGTATTGCACCCATGATCATGGGCCCACGCCAGATTACTGGATCGTCTTCGCCGACGAATAGCCCCATTGACATGCATTTTATACCAAAATTTTCCATTGGTTTAATGGATTTGTTCGGTAATAGTTGGGGTTTTCCTTTAAGGTTCATCATTTTTGGCACGGATGGACCATAAATATCAGAATCAAATATAGCTACTTTTAGATTCATACTGTGTAATGCCAAAGCTAAATTAACAGATGTTGTAGATTTTCCCACACCACCTTTTCCAGAAGCCACAGCAATAAGGTGTTTGATTCCAGGTAATGCAATTTTTTCTTTATGGAGCTTACCGTAAACTTTTTCGACTGGCATAAATTATATCTGTAATGTTTCTATCTGGAGAAAATTGTATTATATTCCATTAGCAATGCAACCAATTCCGATTTTTGTTTATTGTCGTGGATTTTTTTTATATGTTGGCTTAAAAGGGAGATGTAATGCCTTGGAAAGATCAAAATAGTAATGGTAATAACGGCGGACCTTGGGGTAAGCGAGAGTCCCCGGGAGGTCGAGCGCCAGATATAGAGGAGATGCTGCGTCGAGGGCAGAAAAAATTAAATAAATTATTACCTGGCGGAAAAGGCGGAATCTTCTCGATTTTTCTTGTCGTTATCGTTTTGTGGATCGCCAGTGGCTTTTATCGTGTCAATGCAGATGAACAAGGTGTTGTTTTACGCTTTGGGGAATGGGTAAGGACGACTGCGCCGGGACTACATTATCATTTACCTTATCCTATCGAGGAGGCTTTAACTCCTGGGGTCACCAGAGTTAACAGAATTAGTATCGGCTTTAGGGAACCTATAGGTTTTGCTTCTGACGATTCCTTGCGACAAGTTCCTGAAGAAGCCCTGATGCTTACAGGCGATGAGAATATCGTGGATATCAATTTTACTGTTTTTTGGTTAATCAAGGATGCCGGAAAATTTCTTTTCAATGTCAGGAACCAGGAAATTACCATTAAAAGTCTTGCAGAAAGTGCGATGCGAGATTCCATAGGAAGAACTCCTCTAGAGAAAGTTTTAACGGAAGGAAGAGAGGTTATTGAGTCTACCACAAAGACCTTGTTGCAGTCTGTTCTAGATGGTTATGAAGCGGGAATTGAAATCTCTCAAGTACAGCTACAAAAAGTTGATCCACCGGAACAAGTTATTGACTCCTTTCGTGATGTGCAGAGAGCGAAAGCTGATCAAGAAAAGATCCGTAATCAGGCAGAGGCATATAGGAATGCCCTGATTCCAAAGGCCAGAGGTGAAGCAGAGAAGATTATTCAAGAAGCTGAAGGTTACAAACGTGAAGTTGTTGCAAGATCCAAAGGTGATGCTGAGCGTTTTTTATCAGTTTATAATTCTTACAAGCTAGCAAAAGATGTGACCGTTAAAAGAATTTATTTAGAAACTCTTGAGGAGGTTTTGAAAAACGCGAACAAGATAATTATTGATGAATCAGCAGGTACTGGAGTCGTTCCTTATCTTCCCCTTCCAGAAATTCAAAAACGTCAAGGCGCAAGCGAAATGGACCTTTCTCCAGATGAAGAGTCAACTGAACAAGAAAATTCCGCTATTCAGGAGGAGAAAAAACAGTGAATCCGAAAAGAACAGTGATAATAATTTTCCTTTTTCTTTTATTTTTAACTGCTTATGGATCGATGTTTGTGGTTCATCAGGTGCAGCAGGTATTGGTTTTGCAGTTTGGCGATCCCAAAAGAGTCATTAAAGAACCGGGGCTTAAGTTTAAACTTCCTTTGATACAAAATACCGTAGATTATGATAAGCGTATTTTAGATTACGATCTTCCTGTTGAAGAAATTATCGCATCCGATCAGAAGAGGCTTGTTGTCGATCCTTTTGCTAGATATAAGATTTTGGATCCTTTAAAGTTTTACCAAACTGTACGTAATGAGAACGGAATTAGGAACCGTTTGAATTCAATTATTATTGCTGCATTGAGGCGTGTGGTGGGGGGAGTAGAACTATCCTCATTACTTACTGACAAGCGGCAAAGCATCATGAGTGATATTCGAAATGAAGTGAATCGTGAAGCACAAAGATTTGGGATTGAAGTGATTGATGTTCGAATCCGAAGAGCCGATTTACCCGAAGCTAATAGTTTGGCAATTTATGATCGTATGAAAAGTGAGAGAGAAAAGGAAGCCAGAGAATACAGAGCACAAGGACAAGAAGCATCAAAAAGAATTAGGTCGATTGCTGATCGTGATAAAACGGTGATTTTAGCTAACGCTAGCAAGAAAGGGCAAATCCTCAAGGGAGAGGGGGACTCACAGTCAATCAAGATTTATGCAAACGCTTTTAAGAAAGATCCAGAATTTTTTATGTTTTATAGATCCATGCAAGCGTATAAAGAGTCGCTGAGTGATGAATCGACAACAATGGTTTTGTCGCCTAACAGTGATTTTTTTAAGTATTTTAACAATATTCTTCGCATTCCAAAGAAGTAAAGAATTATTAGAGTAGTTTTTCAAGGTGGATATACATACTTTTCTTCTCGCATTGGCTCTTGTGTTAGTTATAGAAGGATTAGCGTGGTCAATTCTTCCTAAGAGACTCTTGGATAAAATCGCAAGCTCCCTCCAGTCCTCTTCTGAAATGAGCGTGAAAGCGGCTGGGTTGACGATTGCAATTATTGGGATGATTATTGTGTGGATTCTAGAATGGTGATTGACTAATCATTATTCCTTAATTAAAACATACTTTCTTCACATTATTTTATATTTTGTGTTGTGAAATTTCTTCAAAAATATTTTCTGGTTGAGGCATGAAAATTTTGAAAAAAACTTTAACTTACTTTTTTTTGATTGCGGTAGTAAATGTCGCGGGGCTCGACGCTAAGCCGGTTCCAGATTCATTTGCTAACCTTGCAGAGAAGCTTTTACCTGCGGTCGTGAATGTCTCAACAATAGAGTCTGTGGAAACTAGGGGAAACAACAACATGCCGCCTTTCCCTTTTCCACTTCCTCCGAATTCGCCTTTTAACGATTTTTTTAAAGACTACCCTCAAAAACAACAGCCAGCGCCACCATCTGGACCACAAAAAAGACCATTCTCTCTTGGTTCGGGATTTGTTATAGATCCTGCCGGTTTTATCATCACAAATAACCACGTCATTGGAAAAGCGACAGAAATTAAGGTCAGACTGCAAGATGGAACAGAGCTTGAGGCCAAAATCGTTGGAAGAGATGCAAAAATTGATATTGTTCTTCTCAAAGTTGATGCAGGAAAACCTTTGCCTTCTGTAAAATTCGCCGATTCTAATAAGGCGCGAATTGGGGACTGGGTGATGGCAATCGGTAATCCCTTTGGTTTAGGGGGAAGCGTTTCGGTTGGCATAGTTTCAGCGAGAGGGAGAGACATCAAATCTGGCCCTTATGATGATTATATTCAAACTGATGCAGCTATAAATAAGGGTAATTCAGGGGGGCCGTTATTTAATATGGAAGGAGAAGTAGTCGGTATTAATACCGCAATATACTCACCAACTGGTGGAAGTGTTGGTATTGGCTTTTCTATCCCTTCTAATTTAGCCTTTCCTATCATAGAGCAACTTAGACAATTTGGGGAAACTCGAAGAGGTTGGCTTGGAGTTAGGATTCAGAATGTAGATCCAGAATTAGCGGAGTCTTTGGGGTTAAAAAAGATTACGGGTGCTCTAATAGCAAGCGTTAACCCCGGCGAACCGGCAGCTATGGCCGGATTAGAAGCAGGTGATGTTATTCTTAAATATGACGGTGTAGATATTAAAGATCCAAGAGCTTTGATGCGGGTTGTTGCCGAAACTCCGGTTGATAAGAGCATTAAAATAACAGTTTGGCGCAATAGGAGTGAGAAGGTTTTTGAGGTTAGGGTCGGAAGATTAGAAGCGCATGATCGTACAACGCAAGAATCCGAAAAGCAACCGACCCCTGGTCAAGCGCAAGGAAAAGTTGTGATTAAGGAGGTTGGACTAACGGTTGTTGCGATCAATGATCAAGTAAGAAGAAATTTTAGGCTCGGTAAGAAAATTAATAGCGGGGTGATTGTTTTAGAGGTTGATCCTGCTGGCTCTGCTGGGAAAAGAGGTATGCGTCCAGGAGATATCATTATCCAAGTCAATCAAAAAGACATCCTTAATCCAGTAGATGTTAAGACTCAGATCGATTCTATTATTCAAGATAAGAAAAAAATTGTTCTTTTCCTTTTTGAGAGAAATGGAGATCGAAGATTTTCGGCAATTCCTGTTCAGGTAAATTAGATCAAGACCTTTTAGACTCTTTTTTCTAGATTATTTCTAATATTAAATATTTTATAGCTTATGAATGAAGAAGTATAAGTTTCTCATAGGTGGGCCAACATCGAGCGGTAAATCTGATCTAGCACTTTGTTTAGCAAGAAAATACAAGGGCGTTATCATTAATGCAGACAGTATGCAGTTGTATAAGGAATTACGCATATTAACCAATCGCCCCTCCGTAGATGAAATGAAAAAAATCGATCATAAATTATATGGTAAGTTTTGTGCAGATCAGATCTGTTCTGTTGAGCGGTGGAGAAAGCTTGTTATTAACGAAATAAAAAAATGCGAAAAAAAGAACCAAACATCAATTATTGTTGGGGGGAGCGGGTTGTATTTGCACTCGTTGATTTACGGTATGGCAAAAATTCCTGATATTCCCACCTCTATAAAAAATAGAACTAGATCGCTATATAAAAAGATCGGTCCGAAGCGTTTCTTTCTTGATTTGGCAAAAAAGGATCGGAGATTAGTCGCTAATATTCATCCGAATGATAAGAATAGAATGATTCGCTCTTGGGAAGTTTATGAATTAACAGGACGGTCTATGCTAGATTTTCATTATATACAACAAGAATCAGAAAGTGATTATATCTATAAGCCGGATGTATTTTTTTTACTTATGCCGGGGCGCGATCAATTATACAAAGCTTGCGATTCTAGGTTTGATCGTATGCTTTTGCGGGGAGCGATTACCGAAGTTAAGAAACTATTATCAATGAACTTTGATCCGGATCTACCTTTAATGAAGGCATTGGGAGTTTCAGAAATATCAAGATATATTCGTGGTGACATTACTTTGAATGAGGCTTCCATTCTGACAAAGACTTCAACAAGGAGATTTGCAAAACGACAAATGACTTGGTTCAGAAATCATCATTATAAGGCAAAGCTGATTAAAAAAATCTTTTCCAAAAATAACTTAGAAAATATTTTGTCCTTGATTTGATCTTTATAGAATGTGAATTTATTTCAGGAGCATATCCTTAATTTTTGAAGAGGAAAGCTAAATGCCTAGAAGAAAAATGTCGGGTGCTGCAATTGTGCTGAAAGCTTTGCGTGATCGGGGCGTGGATACTATTTTTGGTTACCCGGGCGGCGCTGTACTTCCTTTGTATGACGAGATGTTTAAGGAAAATAGCATCCGACATATCCTTGTACGTCATGAGCAAGGAGCAGTACATGCTGCTGAAGGATATGCAAGATCTACCGGAAAAGTAGGCGTGGTTTTAGTTACCTCTGGCCCAGGGGCAACTAACACTGTTACTGGCTTGACTGATGCTATGATGGATAGCATTCCTTTGGTATGTATCACCGGCCAAGTTCCTACTCATATGATCGGAAATGATGCTTTTCAGGAGGCTGACACTGTAGGCATAACCCGCCCATGTACCAAGCATAATTATTTGGTGAGGGACGTTGTAGATCTTGAAAGAACTATTCACGAGGCATTTTATATAGCAAAGAGCGGACGACCAGGTCCGGTGGTAATTGACATTCCGAAAAATGTACAGATTGAAGAAAATGTTTATAAAGGGAAAATCGACGTTAAGCATAAGACTTACAAACCTCAGATTAAGGGTAACAAAGTTGATATTGATAAGGCTATTGATCTTTTGATGCGCGCCCATCGCCCGATCTTTTATGTCGGTGGTGGTGTAATTAATTCTGGGCCCAAAGCATCAAAAATATTGACTGAATTTATCCATTTAACAGGTTTCCCATGCACCTCTACCTTAATGGGATTGGGTTGCTTTCCAACAAGGGACAGACAATTTTTAGGCATGTTGGGCATGCACGGAACTTATGAGGCTAATTTGGCAATGCATGGTTGTGACGTTATGTTTGCCGTTGGAGCTAGATTTGACGATCGTATTACCGGAAAAGTAAGTGATTTTTCTCCTGGTTCGAAAAAAATACATCTTGATATAGACGCTTCTTCTTTTAATAAGAGCGTTCAAGTGGATCAAACAATTCTTGGCGATGTTTTAAATGTTATTGAGGAAATGTTAAAGAAATGGAAAAAGAAAAAAGGAAAAAAAGATCATGGTGATTTAAAAGATTGGTGGAAAACTATAGCAACGTGGAGAGCAAAGAAATGTTTAAGTTATAAAAATTCAAGGAAACTCATTAAACCACAATATGCTTTGGAGAGATTAGATGCATTAACCAAGAACCATGATACCTTCATAACAACCGAGGTTGGCCAACATCAAATGTGGGCAGCGCAATATTTAAACTTTTCAAAACCTAATAGATGGATGACCTCTGGGGGGCTTGGCACGATGGGTTATGGCTTGCCTGCGGCTATGGGAGTTCAGTTAGCTAATCCGAAATCTCTGGTTATTGATGTTGCTGGCGAGGCATCGGTTTTGATGAATATTCAAGAGTTATCGACGATTATGCAATACCGCTTACCAGTCAAAATCTTTATTCTTAATAATCGGTATATGGGAATGGTTAGACAGTGGCAGGAGTTGTTGCATGGAGGCCGATACTCTGAATCCTACATGGATTCATTACCTGATTTTGTCATGCTTGCAGAATCTTTTGGTGCGGTTGGGTTAAGAGCCAAGAAGCCGAAAGATGTAGATTCGGTTATTAAAGAAATGATTAGGATTAAAAAACCAGTAATTGCCGACATATGTATTGATGAGACTGAGAATTGCTTTCCCATGATTCCGTCGGGATCTGCTCATAATGAAATGCTTTTGGGACCAGAAGATCATAGCAAGGATAAAAATAAAGAATCTGCAGAAGATAACGAAGGAATGATTTTGGTGTAGATTTTACGGATCTGATATTATGGGTAAAGAAAAGAAATATATCATAGCTGTAACAGTTGATAATGAGCCAGGTGTCCTCGCTCGCGTTATTGGTCTTTTCTCAGGCAGAGGTTATAACATTGAAAGTTTAACAGTTACCGAGGTCGAGCATTCTAAACAGCTATCTAGAATTACAATTGTTACCTCCGGAACAGAGACTATTCTTGATCAGATCAAAGCTCAGCTTGCCAGACTTATTCCCGTTCATCAGGTTTTAGATTTAACACGTGAAGCTGCAAATCTTTCTAGAGAGTTATTTATCGCTAAAATTAAGAGAACAAAAGATACCGAGAAAAAACTTATGATGCTTAATAAAAAGTTTGGTGGTAAGATTGTCAGTAGATCTGAAAGATTTTTAATATTTGAATTATCCGGAAATACTAAAAAACTAGATGACTTTATAGCTAGGGTACGCTCTATTGGGCTAGTTGATTCTTGTAGATCGGGCGTTGTAGCTATCGCTAATAGAAAGCTAGAATAGATTAAATATTATCGCGCTACTCATTTTTGAGGAGGATGCAATGAAAGTATACTATGACAAAGACGCAGATGCTGTGTTAGTTAAGGAAAAGAAAATAGCAGTTATTGGTTATGGTAGCCAAGGGCATGCTCACGCCAATAATCTGAAAGATAGCGGGGTTCGAGAAGTAAAAGTTGCGCTTCGCGAAGAATCGAGTTCTATAAGGAAGGCTCAGGACGCTGGTTTTGAAGTTTTATCCCCTTCTGCTGCCGCAAAATGGGCAGACATTGTTATGGTGCTGGTCCCGGATGAATTACAAGAGGTTCTTTATAAAGAACATTTGGAAGACAATTTGAAACAAGGAGCTGCCATTGCGTTTGCGCACGGTCTTGCCATTCATTTTAAATTAATTGTTCCAAGAGACGATCTAGACGTTTTTATGATTGCGCCAAAAGGACCTGGTCACACAGTAAGAGCGCAGTATCTTGATGGGAAAGGTGTCCCTAGTTTACTTGCTGTTCAGAAAGATGCGTCGGGTAACGCCCATAAAATTGCTCTTTCATATGCTTCAGCAATTGGTGCCGGTAGAACTGGCATTATAGAAACTACGTTTAAAGAAGAGTGCGAAACCGATTTATTTGGAGAGCAGGCTGTTTTATGTGGTGGTTTAACCTCCTTGGTTAAGTCGGGCTTTGAAACACTCGTTGATGCTGGGTATTCCCCGGAGATGGCTTACTTTGAATGTTTGCATGAGATGAAATTAATAGTCGATCTAATGTATGAGGGGGGTATTGCTAATATGCGATATTCAATCTCTAATACTGCAGAGTACGGTGATTATGTGAGTGGTCCTCGTGTTATTAACGATGCGGTCAGGAAAGAGATGAAAAAACTTTTAGACGAAATACAGTCCGGTGATTTCGTGAAAAAGTGGATGCAGGAAAACAAAAATAATCAAAAGAAATTTAAAGAATTTAGAACAAACGAGGCTAAACATCCGATTGAAGAAGTCGGAAAAAAATTAAGAGATATGATGCCATGGATCGCTGCAGGTAAACTTGTGGATAGAAATAAAAACTAATTAGTTGCGAATTGAATAAATTTGATTAAAAGACATTATAAAGACATTATATATATGTAAGGATTTGAAAAGGACAGGGTATTCGGAGAATTTTTCGTAAATGAGTAAACAGAAAAATAAGGTTTTTATTTTTGACACCACCCTACGTGATGGCGAGCAATCCCCTGGCGCCTCCATGACCTTGGAAGAAAAATTAAAAATCGCTGAGGTTTTAGAGAGCATGAAAGTAGATGTCATAGAGGCTGGCTTTCCTGTTGCCTCTTCTGGAGATTTTCAGGCTGTTTATGGTGTTTCAAAAGCGGTAAAAAAGTCGATAATTTGTGGACTGGCGAGAGCGAACAAGAAAGATATTGATAAGGCTGCTGAAGCTCTTAAGCCTGCCTCAAGGAGTCGGATCCACACTTTCATTTCAACTAGCGCATTGCATATGAGACATAAGTTAAAAATGACTCCTGATCAGGTGCACCAAGCCGTTATTGATAGTGTTTCTTACGCGAGAAAATTTACAGATGATGTTGAGTGGTCTTGCGAAGACGGATCTAGAAGTGACAGGGATTTTCTATTTAAGTGCATTGAAACTGCGATTAAAAATGGAGCAAAAACAATTAATATTCCAGATACGGTTGGTTATTCCATTCCCGAGGAGTTTGGCGAGATAATCAATGCCATTGTAAATAAGGTTCCTAATATTGATAAGGCTGTTATTTCGGTTCACTGCCACAATGATCTAGGCTTAGCCGTTGCAAATTCTTTGTCTGCTATCGATAACGGGGCAAGACAGGTTGAGTGCACTATTAATGGTTTGGGCGAAAGAGCTGGAAATGCTGCAATGGAAGAGATCGTTATGACCCTTCGAACGCGTCACGATAAGATGTCTTACAAAACGGAAATTGATAGCGCAATGATAACAAAGGCTTCTAAAATGGTTTCGGCTATTACCGGATTTGCTGTTCAGCCCAATAAGGCTATTGTCGGCAAGAACGCATTTGCTCATGAGGCAGGAATACATCAGGATGGTATGTTAAAACATTCCAAAACTTATGAAATTATGACTCCTGAGTCCGTGGGGCTAAATTCCTCAACAATTGTTTTGGGAAAGCATTCGGGAAGACATGCCTTTGGCACAAAACTAAAAGAGCTTGGTTATGATTTTGATCAAAAGCGCCTCAATCATGCTTTCAAGCGTTTTAAGAAATTGGCAGACAAAAAAAAGGAGTTATTTGAGGAAGATATAGTCGCATTGGCTGATGATGAGATCGTAAGAGAAAATGATGTGATTAAATTTATATCTCTTCAGCTGGTATGCGGAAGCAAAGGCCCTCAAAAGGCGGATATAGTATTAGAAGTTGATGGAAAGACAAAGACTGCTAAAGCAACTGGTCATGGACCTGTAGATGCGCTTTTTAATTCAATAAAAAAAATTGTCCCACACAAGGTAACCCTACAGCTTTATCAGGTGCTTGCGGTTACTGAAGGAGCTGATGCTCAGGCGGAAGTTAGTGTTAGACTTGAAGAGCGTGGGAAATCTGTGAATGGTCAAGGAACAGATTCAGATACTATGGTGGCTTCTGCGCGTGCATACGTCAATGCATTGAACAAGCTTCTTACCAAAAGAAAAAAGTCTGCTCCGGCAGCATTAACCGCTTAGTGAGTTTTGTCATTGATCTTGGTGTATAAATAATGGTTTTGTCAAAACTTACAGCACTTATTTCAACCGACATGGCAATCGATTTGGGCACTGCTAATACTTTGATTTATGTCAAAGGAGCAGGAATCGTTCAAAATGAGCCTTCTGTTGTAGCAATTACTGAGGTTGATGGAAAAAAACAGGTCCTTGCTGTTGGTGATGAGGCAAAGATTATGTTGGGTCGTACTCCTGGAAATATCAAAGCAATCAGACCTTTGCGTGATGGGGTTATTGCTGATTTTGATATTGCCGAGGAAATGATTAAATATTTTATAAAGAAGGTTCATCAGCGTAGAACTTTTGCTAGCCCACAAATTATAATTTGTGTGCCTTCTGGATCTACGGCAGTTGAGCGTCGTGCAATACAGGAAGCTGCGGAGGCAGCTGGGGCGAGACAAGTTTTTCTTATCGATGAGCCAATGGCAGCTGCAATTGGAGCAGGCCTTCCAGTGACCGAGGCAACCGGTTCTCTGATTGTTGATGTTGGTGGAGGAACTACGGAAGTTGCAGTTATATCTCTTGGAGGCATTGTTCAAGCATGTTCTGTTCGAGTTGGTGGGGATAAAATGGACGAAGCAATTGTCAACTACGTGCGGCGTAACCATAACCTTTTAGTTGGTGAAACACATGCAGAAGAGATAAAGAAAAATATTGGAACGGCGTTAGCTCCAAAATCTGGAGACGGGGAAATTTTTAGAATAAAGGGACGTGATTTAATGAATGGTGTGCCACGAGAGCTAAAATTTAGTCAAAGACAAATGGCCAATGCGCTCGCCGAACCCGTTAATTCTATTATCGAAACAATTAAGGTAACTTTAGAAAAAACCGATCCCGAATTGGCTGCTGATTTGGTTGATAAAGGTATAGTATTAACTGGTGGCGGAGCTTTGCTGAAAAATTTTGATGAAGCTCTTAGGCAGGACACTGGTTTACCGGTTTCGATCGCAGAAGACCCATTATCTTGTGTGGTTTTAGGGACTGGAAAGTGCTTGGAAGAAATAGACACTTTGCGACACGTTTTAACTAAGGCATACTAATTATTTTTAGGTGTAACTTTTAATGATGAGAAAAAGTATCGATTTTTTACACAGGGTGGCGATTTTACCTAGAACCTATTTTAGTAGGTTTAGTTTCTTAACCTTTTTTTCCATGTCCATCGTTCTATTATTTGTTGGACGAATCTACCCTTCTTCTGTTTCTGATGTAAAATTTCTTTTGTATGAATCTTTGTCACCAGTTTTGAGCTTTGCCTCAGGGCCTGTAAGTACCTTTCACACCGCTATGGATAATATTTCGCTCCACTTAAATGTTGTGAAAGAAAACAAGCTTCTTATGGATGAGAATCTTATTTTAAAGAGATGGAAAGAAACCGCAGCCACTCTGCAGCATGAAAATAAAAAGTTGCGTTCATTGCTTCATTTTCCTCAAGTAAAGAATAAAGTTTTTACTACTAGTCGTATAATAGCAATATCGAGCGGACCTTTTTATCAGGGCGCTTTGATTGAAGGAGGGATAGATCAAGGTTTAGTTAAGGGTAATGTAGTTGTTAGCGGCCAAGGTTTACTTGGTCGGATTGATAAAGTTGGCAAGAATTTCTCATCTGTGCTTTTGGTAACTGATTTAAATTCTAAAATACCAGTTGTTATAAAGTCATCCAAAATTAAAGCAATACTTACCGGGGATAATTCTGAAAAGACTTATCTCTTTTATGCTCCCCAAAATGCACAAATAAAAGTTGGTGAAGAGATCATTACATCTGGTCATGGTGGCGTTTTTCCTTATGGTATTCCCGTCGGAAAAGTTTCTGGTTTTTATGATGGAATTTATCATATTATTCCTCATGTCAGAGTTGAAGATGTTGGTTTTGTGCGGGTTGTCGATTATGGTCTGAACGGAGTTATAGATCCGTAATATTTTTTTGGATGGATAATTTCTTTCGAGAAGATGGTTAAACAATTATTTTTTAGAAATGTTCCGCTATTAACCGTCTTATTCCTTGTTCTGATTATTGCCATGCCTTTTCAAATTACCGGTTATTCAATGACCGCTCCTTTTCTTTCACTTGCTGCGGTTTGTTATTGGTCGATTTTTTCTCCAACCTTGTTACCGTTTTATGGACTGTTCTTTCTAGGCTTGCTACAAGATATTTTATCAAATCCAAACACATTGGGATTGAATGCGGGGCTATTTCTTCTGGTAAGACTGTTTCTCGAGCTAGAGAAACGTTTTTTCATAAATCAGGGTTTTGTAGTTCTATGCTTAACCTTGGGTGCCGTTACTTTAATATGTTTCCTTATAAAAATACTTATAGTTTTTTTCTTGGCTGATGCATCCTTTAGTATAAATCCTTTTATTCTTCAATATATTTTCACATTGCTTTTGATGCCTTCTTTGATTTGGGTTTTAATGTACCTGCGTAGTTTTCTGACAAAAAGGAATTTATTTTGAAATATAAACAATTATTACAGAAATCCTTTAGCCGTCGTGCAGCGCTTATAGCTGGAGGAAAATTTGTTTTAATTTCTGCTTTAATTTCTAGAATGTATTACTTACAGGTAATTCGCGCTGATCATTACAAAGTTCTGTCCGATAAGAATCGGTTTAACTTGAGAGTTTTGCTTCCCCATAGAGGCCAAATTCTCGATAGGTGGGGGGCAGCTATTGCTACTAGCAAACCCTCTTATCAGTTAGTTCTTGTGCCTGAACTTTGTCCAGATACTAATAAGACGCTAGAAAATCTAAATTATATATTTCCTTTAACTACATTTGAGATGAAAAGAATCCGAAAAGAGATTAAAAAAACACCTGGATTTATACCGATCTTAATTAAAGAGAATTTATCGTGGAGTGATGCAGCGCAAGTTTCGGTTAATGCGCCTGAACTCTCGGGAGTTTCTGTCGAAGTTGTTGAGCGACGTTTTTATCCTCAAAAGGAGAAAACGGGACATATTTTTGGCTATGTTTCACCTCCTTCAGTTCAGGATTTGAAAAAGAATTCATTACTTTCAATCCCAGGCGTACGATTAGGGAAGACCGGTATAGAAAAATCTCATGAAGACATTTTACGTGGAAAACCAGGATCTCGTCAACTAGAGGTAGATTCTGTTGGGAGGTTAATTAGAGAGCTAGAAAGAAAGGAGGCTGTCAAAGGCAAGGATATTTTCGTTACACTTGATATCGATCTCCAACGTTATGTTTTAGAAAAAATTAATGGAGAGAGTGCGACGGTGGTTGTAATGAACTGCCAGACAGGAGATGTCCTTTCTTTAGCATCTGCTCCCAGCTTTGATCCGAATAAGTTTATTTCCGGATTTAGTGATGAGGAATGGCAAGAGTTAATTCAAGATAAGAAATCTCCACTAGTAGATAAAACTATCTCTGGCCAATATAACCCGGGATCGACTTTTAAAATGATAACGGCATTAGCTGCATTGGAGAAGAAAGTGATAACAACAAAAACGAAATTTTTTTGCAAAGGTTTTATCGAGCTAGGCGATTCCAAGTTTCATTGTTGGAGAAGACATGGGCATGGGACGAGCAATATCACTAGGGCATTACGTGAGTCATGTGATGTTTTTTTCTATGAAATGGCGAAACGAACGGGAATAGATTCAATTGCAAATATGGCGCGAAAATTTGGTTTAGGTGATCCCTCTGGTATTGGGATAGAGAATGAAGCGAATGGTTTAATTCCAGATCGAAAATGGAAAATTAAAAACAAAGATCAAGGTTGGCACTTGGGGGAAACGCTGATTTCTGGAATTGGGCAAGGCTATGTTTTGACAACGCCTTTGCAAATGGCAGTGATGACTTCTCGCATGGTTAACGGAGGGTATGCCGTGAAACCTTTCCTTGTGCGTGACAATAAATCTGATTCATATACTTCCGAGAGAACTAGTTTTCCTAAGATTGATATATCCTCTTCTTCAATGGAAATTATCCTTAAAGGGATGAATCAGGTTACTAACCATCCGGCTGGAACCGCTTATAGTTCCCGGATTAATATATATGGTATGGAAATGGGAGGAAAGACAGGAACTTCTCAAGTCAGAAGAATTCATGAAGAAGAGCGTGAAGAAAATTATCCAAAAAAGATAAAACCATGGATAGAAAGAGACCATGCGCTTTTCGTCGGGTACGCGCCTGTTGAAAATCCAAAGTTTGTAGTTGCGGTAGTTGTGGAACATGGCGGCAGCGGGTCTACTAAAGCTGCTCCAATTGCGCGAGATGTTCTTATGGAGACTCAGAGAAGAGATAAAAAATATTCAACATAATTTCCTAGAAATAATAGAAAATTAATTTTGAATCAAATGGCAAATAAGAAGCAAAATATAGTGAAACGTAAGAGCAAACAAGCCAAGCTTCTTCAATCATCTCAATACAGAAGCAGGATTATCGTTTCCAAAAAATTATATTCTAGGAAGAAGAAAAAAAGATGAGATCTTACAATAGGGAAAGCGCTTTATTTTCGAAGTTTTCGAAAATTAACTGGATTTTAGTTCTTCTCATATGCTGCGCTGGATCCTTGGGGTTCGCAATGCTTTATTCCTCGGCTGGTGGGGACTTGCATCCGTGGGCCCTACCTCAGATAGTTAGATTCTCAGCAGGTTTCTTTATTATGATTATTTTTGCATTAATCGACATAAATTTTTGGTTTCGTAATGCTTATATAATCTACTTTATCCTTTTTCTTGCTGTGCTTTCTGTAGAATTTTTTGGAATAAGTGGTATGGGAGCTAAAAGATGGATTGATCTTGGAGTTACCCGGATTCAGCCTTCAGAAATGATGAAGCTTGGTTTGTTACTTGCAATTTCCAGATATTTTCATGGTCTATCGATGGACCAAGTAAAAAAAACGATATTTCTTTTTGTGCCAATTATTTTGGTTATTCTCCCTGCCATTGTAGTATTGTCCCAACCCGATTTAGGAACAGGGGTAATTCTAATTTTAATCGGTATTTCAATATTTTTCATAGCGGGCGTACAAATTTGGAAATTTATTCTTGTGCTTATTGCTTCTGTCATTGCGACTCCTTACCTATGGAATTTTTTGCATTCTTATCAGCAAGAAAGAATCTTGGCTTTTTTTAATCCCGATAAGGATCCTTTGGGTTCCGGTTATCAAATAGCTCAATCAAAAATTGCAATGGGTTCGGGTGGCGTCTCTGGAAAGGGCTTTCTTGAAGGCACTCAGACTCATTTACACTTTCTTCCGGAGACACAAACTGATTTTGCTTTTACGATGATCGCTGAAGAATTTGGTTTTGTTGGAGGGCTAGTTTTGCTAGCGATTTATATAATGATATTGATTTATGTTTTCTCAATTGCGATGCGATCTAAAAATCATTTTGGAAGAATGGTTGCAATAGGTGTGAGTACTGCGTTCTTTTTATATTTCTTTATAAATATTGCTATGGTCACTGGCCTGATACCTATTGTTGGCGTTCCTTTACCATTTATTTCTTATGGAGGCTCTTCCTTAATTACCTTGATGGCGTCTTTCGGAATTGTTATGTCTGTTTATGTTCATAGGGATATTGACATTGATCCATTTGGGAGAAGAATATGAAAAGGAAGGTTATAGTATATTATGTTCCCTATTATTAGGCACTTTTCAAATGCCTTGATGCCGGTGTTTCTTCGTACCTCGGTTACTCCTAATGTAGTTACGATTTTTGGCCTCATCCTTGGCCTTGTTTCCGCGTTTCTCTTTCTATCTACTGATTCTTATCCCATATCAGAATTTTCCACTGATTACTTCTTACACATAATTGCTTCGCTACTTCTATGCTGTTGCTATGTTTTAGATCGTATTGATGGAGAGATTGCAAGAGCTAAAGGACTTACTAGCACCTTTGGTAAAGGAATGGATGAAATTTCTGGTTGGCTTATACATACAACAATTTTTTTAGCAATGGGCCTTTCTTACTTTCAAGAGACAGGGAATGGTTTATGGGCTGCCTTTGGAATTGCAGCAGCGATTGGCGCGACGATTAATTTCCTGTTAGTAACAATCTTGGATCTTTGGGGATTTTTGAAAAGAAAGAAGTTTCAGAGCGAGGGCGAGGTAATCACAAATCTTTCACAGCTTGATAAGACTTGGGATAAAACCTTGTTTATTTTTAGAGAATTATTTCGTAATGATTTTTGTCTCATTCTACTCTTTTTTAGCCTGATTGGCATACCTTGGTTACTTCTCCCTTTGGCTGCTGTGGGGGCTCAATTTTATTGGATTTTTGCTTTTTTTAAGGTTACAAGAAATTTCAAACCTTGACCTCGGGCACTTTAAGTCTATATTTTTGCTTCATAAGTACGGGCCGTTAGCTCAGTTGGTAGAGCGGGTGACTCTTAATCACTAGGTCGGGGGTTCGAATCCCCCACGGCCCTCGAAATTTATTTTTAGTAATTGAAATGGATAAAATTCCGATCACAGTCGAAAATGAACAACAATTGAGGGAAGAGATCGAGAAATTAAAAAGCCTTGAAAGACCTCGGATTGTAAACGCCATAGCTACGGCGAGAGAACATGGAGATTTGAAAGAAAATGCAGAGTATCATGCGGCTCGGGAGGAGCAAGGATTGCTTGAAGCAAAAATCTCTAAGATCGAAGATACATTATCTAGAGCTGATATTATTGACATTACTAAAGTGTCGCCCTCTGATAAGGTTATTTTTGGTTCGACAGTTGTCGTGCATGATTTAAGTGTAGAAAAAGATAAAAAAATAACTTACAAAATTGTTGGTGAGTATGAAGCTGATGCCGAAAAAGGCTTAATCTTCTCTAAGTCTCCTCTTGCTAAGGCTTTAATGGGAAAAGAAAAAGGTAATTTTATTGAAGTTAATTTTCCGGCAGGCACAAAATCATTTGAGATAATAGATGTTAAATATATTTAGGTTTTGCTAATGGTCAAAAATTCAACTTTTCTTGTTAAACGCAAGAATATAAAGCAAATCGAAGAAGGCTCAGACTTTGCTCCTAAATTTAGCAAGGATGGATTGATTCCAGTTGTTACTACTGATTATAAAAGTAACGAAGTTTTGATGCATGGCTTCATGAATAAACAGGCGCTTATCGCAACTATTAAGACCGGAGAAGCTACCTATTGGAGCAGGAGTCGAAAGACTCTTTGGCGAAAAGGGCAAACAAGTGGCTTTGTTCAAAAGATACGCGAAATGTTGATAGATGACGATCAGGACGCTATTTGGCTTCGTGTGGATGTTAGGGGCGGCGCCAGTTGTCACGTTGGTTATCGTTCCTGTTTTTATAGAAAAATTAGGATTTCTGATGTTAAGAAGGGTAGCGTTAAATTGAAATTTAAAACTAAGAAAAAAGTATTTAATCCAAAGAAAGTATACGGAGATTCTCCTAATCCTACTAAGATTTAATACCGCCTTTTCTCTTTAGCAAAAGTTTTGGGGATGCAGAAAGTAATAAAAATTCATAAAACTGGAAGCATAAAGAATATGCGCTTTGAAGATTCTTTTCTTTCTGCTCCTAAGAATCATGAAGTAACTATTAGACACCAGGCGATAGGTGTTAATTTCCTTGATATTATTCATCGGCAGGGCCGCATTGATATTGCAAAACCATTTATTTTGGGGGTTGAGGGTTCTGGTTTTGTGGAAAGAGTTGGTAAATCCGTTAAAGGTTTTAAAATCGGAGATAGGGTGGCTTACGCAGCACTTCCATCCGGCTCTTATTCCGAGTGCCGTAATATTGATAGTTTACAGGTTATTAAATTGCCAAGATTTATTAGTTTTGAAAATGCTGCTGCGATTATGTTGAAGGGATTAACTGCGGAATATTTATTGCACCAGACTTATCGGATTAGTAGAGGCACAACGATTCTTATTCATGCAGCCGCTGGCGCGATGGGACTCATTCTTAGTCAATGGGCAAAAAAAATAGGTGCAACTGTGATCGGTGCTGTCAGCACAAAAAGAAAGAAAGAACTAGCGTTAAAAAATGGTTGTGATCATGTAATTATTTATAAGAACGGAAGCTTCGCTAAAAAAGTTTTGGCAATCACCAAGAAGGATGGTGTGGATGTTGTTTACGATGGTATTGGAAAGAATACTTTTCGAGGGTCAGTTGCTTGTCTTGCTCCTCTGGGTCATTTGGTTTCTTTTGGTCAAGCATCTGGACCGATTCAAGGAATCGACATAAATATTTTAATGGAGAAATCAAATACCATTACGAGACCTAGTTTATTCGTTTATACTGGAAACAGGAAACGACTTGAACGGATGGCTGGGCGTTTATTTCGCGCTATTAAGAAAAAGAAATTTAAGATAATAATTAACCAAAAGTTTCAATTGAAGCATGCAGATATTGCTCATCAAAAGATACAGTCAAGGTTAACAACAGGATCCACAATTTTATTACCATAATTAATAGCTTATCATCTTTTCTTTTCCGAGCTATAATGGATGGAAATGTAAATAAATTTTTAGCAGGAATAAAAAAATGGGAAAAATGTATTTTATCAAGAGATCAAGTATTTTTGCTGCAATTTTAGTTTTATTGGTTGCTTGTAACCATGAATTACCCAATTTGACCGGCACCTGGTCTGGGGAGGCAACTGCAATTAGCGG
>Ga0315336_1003359_pt1 | contig 21481 bp, 18 predicted proteins | sample ASW5metaG_FD_204512 | JGI IMG/M metagenome (GOLD analysis project Ga0315336, IMG submission 204512) | Ammonia-oxidizing marine archaeal communities from Monterey Bay, California, United States - ASW #5 | ecosystem: Environmental > Aquatic > Marine > Intertidal zone | place: USA: California... | reverse complement strand
GCGCGCTGGGCTGGATGCGGGCCGGCATGCCGTTGCGCGCCGCGCCCACCCTGCTCTCCCCCGTCCGCTGGCCACGGGTCGTCGGCGTCACCCTCGTGCTGATGGTGCTGTCGGCGATCTTGCCGATCCTGGGGGATCTCTTCCTGTTCGGGTTCCTGCTCCTCACGCTCTACGGGGGTCACCTGGTCGCGGTCTACGAGCCGCCCTTCCGACTCTTGCCGGCGGCCTTGGCGACGGTCCTGGTCGGCGCCAACGTCGGGGCCATCGGACTGGCATGGCAAACCGGAGACCTCGCGGCCATCACACCTCCACTGACCATCGTCGACGTGGAGATCGCAGAGGGATTGCCGACAGTTCGACTCCCCGAGGCCCTCGCAGCCGAGCGGGTCGAGACCGAGGACGGCGTGCACTTCGGGAACGCCTACCGCTTCCCCGCGGCCTACGAATTGCGCCTGATAGAGCGACCCCACGACGAGAGCGACGCACTGCAGACGCTGGTTCGAGAGGAACCCAGGCGACCGTGGCTACGCGCCTCGATGGACGGGTGCCCGAGGGTCTTCGAGTACGAGGTCAGCCGACACCTGATGAGGGAGCACATCGTCGAGGTTCGGACCGACAGTAGGGGTCCGATCGAGGGTCCCTGGGAGGCCGTGCACAACGGCATCGCGGCGTCCCTTGCCAAGGGCGACTGCGGCGAGCCCCTCACCGTTCCAGGCCAGGTGAACTTCTGGCTGTCCCTGGGCATCCGCGGAACCCAGCGCGCGGCGTTGGAGGCCCTTGAAACCGGTCTCGAGGCCGATCCCGAGGACGTGTCGCTCCGCGTCCTGCGCATCGAAATCACCGAGGAGTTCGACGGCTGTGAACCCGCCTTGGAGGGGTATAGAGAGCTCGACGAGGCGGACATCGAGAACGTGGACCTGAGCGCCGGCCTGGCCCGGACCACGCTGCGCTGCGATCGGTCGGAGGGCGGGGGCGCCGCAGCAGCGCTGGTACACGTCGAGCGCGCGCTTGTACTCACCGAAGTGCCGACGGCTGCACTGCACGAGCTGCACGGCGAAATCCTGGTGACCGTCGGCGACGGACCGGGCGCGGAGGCGGCCTTGAAGCGCGCCATCGCCCTGACAGACGACGACGGCGAGCGAGAGCGGCTGGAGGAGCTGGCAGAGCAGTACGGCCGCGGCGTGAGAATCCGAACCAAGCTCGGAGGCTAGTCGCTAGACTGATTCGGATGCTCCTCCCTTTTCCTGCGTATGCTCTCGGCGTCAGTACTTCTCGCGGCGGCCAACGCAGAGGCCAAACCAGCGTACAGGAAGAGCCGGCAGCCGCACTCCGCCAAGCCCAGCTGCGGCTATTGGAGCGCAACCGCACCGTGTTGGGCACGGCCCATCCCCAGAACTGGGCGGCGTGGATTGTGAGCGGCTGAGACTGCAAATGCCGATCCTCGACGCCCCTATCGTCTCCGCCCGCTACTTTTTTCCACGGGCGGTCGAAGTCGCCAACCCGGTGCAGGTCGACGTCGCGGGAGGACTCATCATCGAGAGCGGGATCGCCGACCCCCTCGAGCGCATCCTCATGCGGGCCCGACCCCACGAGCTCGGGGCCACCCTCGAACAACTCCAGGAGGAGGCCGCCAGGTTCCTCGATCACCGCGCGAAGCTCGCCGCGACGAACACCCGGGTGCTGGTCATGCACGCGGCGAACGACAATCTGGTCCTGCCGAGCAACGCACAGCGAAACGCCGAGTGGTCCAGCGGAGAGCTCGTGCTCTTCGAGCGCGGCGACCACAACAGCATCTATTTCTACAACCGCGACCGGATCCTCGACGAGGTCGCCCGTTTCGTGACGTGACCGATTCATGACCTTCCGAGCGGAACTCCGCAGTGGTATCGGCGTCCGACCCACCATGCTCGCCACGTCACTGCTCGTCGCCCTGGTCCTCGGATCGACACCCGCACAGGCTTGCAAGTGCATAACCCCGAAGACCGGAGCGCTGCGCAGCGCACAGGCCGACGCGGTCTTCCTGGGCACCGTGGAAGGCATTCGCGACTCTCTGAAACCCGGCGGTGGCCAGGTCGCTCATTTCGAGGTCGAGGAGGCCTTCAAGGGGGTCCGGACGCGACGGGTGCAGGTCACCACTGGACGCAGCAGTTGCCACACGAGCTTCACCGAGGGCGAGCGCTATTTCGTGTATGCCTATGGCGACGATCTCACGGCCAGTCGATGCAACAACCCCACGCCCTTCGCCCACGCCGATAGCGACGAACTGAGCTGGATGGGCTCTGGCACCACCGACCTCATCGACCGACCACGGCGAGGGTGGGTGCTCGGCGGAGGCGCCGCGGTAATCCTCTTCGGGATTGGCTTTGTCTGGGGTCGCCGAGATTGAGTTAGGCTCCATCATGCTGTTTCTCCTCGCTGGATTGGCCCTCGGCGCTCCGCCCGCCCACGTCGATCTCGACGACCTCGATCACTACGAGGGCCTGGCCGAGGACTTCCTCGACGGGCCTGGTGGCTGCTGGAATGTCGCTGGCAACGTCGAGTGGGACGTCGATCTCGGCCGCTTTGGCAGCAGCCGAGGTGGCGGGCGGTACATCGGACGCATCATCGACGGTGTCTGGGTTTCCTACCGCATGCTCGACCTCTTCGAGCTGGTTCCCCCGACCGACAGCCCCGCATGGAGGCGCATTCCCGGATCGGACCACAACTTCACCCCCTTGGTCGGGCATCACGAGCACCTCGCGGCATCGGAACAAGACGCGCTCGGCGTCCTCAAGGTCATCTTCGACGAGCTCGGATCGGCGGTCGACACGTCCTACCTGGAGTGGACCGGACTCGCGGTCGAGCTGCACCGGAACGTCGGCCTCGGGAAGGGACGCAGCGGCCCGGAAGCGGAGGTTGTTACAGTGTTCCCCCACGGGGACGCCCGTGTTTCGTCTCTGGACGTGTTCTTCCCGGAGAAGTTCCACACGGGCATGCTGCGGTGGCGGATCTCCAACGCCCACATTCGCGTCGAGGCGGCACCCAACGACCAGCCACTCCCAGCATTGGAGAGCGTCTCCGCGGAGATCGGCGTCCTCGGAATGGGCTTCAGCATCGCGCAGCGCATCAGCTACAACCAGATGACCCGCTGCCGCTAGAGGGTCAGGCATTCGATTTCGGTAGGTTCAGGTCATCGCGGAGAGGACGATCTGCCGCGCGACATCGGGGATCTGGTCGTAGGCAAAGGGAGGCGCCGGGTCGTACTCGATGCCGAGCTGGATGGCCTGGGCGACGACCTCTCCAAACTGCCAGGAGACGACCTGCAGGGCCATGTCGATGCCCGCGGAGACCCCCGCGCCCGTGACGATCTTGCCGTTGCGCACCACGCGCTCGGAGACGGGAATCGCGCCGAGACTCGCGAGGCGTTCGGTTCGGGTCCAGTGGGTGGTGGCGTTGCATCCCTGGAGCAGTCCGGCGGCGGCGAGAAGCTCGGAGCCGGTGCAAACGGAGGTCAGCCAGGTGGCGGTCTCGCCAACCCCACGCAGCCACTCCTGGTGACCGGCGAGAGCGGCGGCGGCCATGCTCCCCGGTCCACCTGGAACGACGACGATGTCGGGTTGGACCTGGTCCACAGTGCGGTCGATGACGACGCCCAGCGCGCCGGTGTCGGAGCGAATAATGCCCGTCTCCAGGGCCACGAAGTGCAGTTCCACCCCAGGGAGTTGTCCAAAGACCTCGTAGGGTCCAATGGCGTCGAGGGCGGTGAATCGGTCGTACAGGAGGACGGCGACTTGCATGACAAGCTCCAGGTTCTGGTGTTGGGCTCAGGCCCGCTTGAAGTGACGGCGATAGGCCGCCGGAGGCACTCCGACCGACTGCTGAAAGGCGCGGCGGAGGCTCTCGGTGGTGCCGAATCCACATTGGTCGGCGATCTGATCGAGGGTGTCGGTGGACTGTTCCAAGCGCCGCCGGGCCGTCTCCAACCGCACGCCTCGAACGTAGGCCGCTGGGGAGCTGCCGACCTCTTTGGCGAACACCCGCGCGAAGTTGCGAGGGCTCATGCCGGCGCGCTCCGCCAACTGGGCAACGGACAGGTCGGCGTCGGGATGGTCGCCGATCCACGCCTGTAGTTCGGCGATGGGTCGGCGCTGGGCCACCTGGTGGGAGAGCTGGGCGCTGAACTGGGCCTGTCCTCCTGGACGCCGCACGAACATTACAAACCACCGCGCCAGCTCGAGGGCGAGCTCGGGGCCGTGGTCCGCCTCGACCAGCGCGAGGGCGAGATCGAGGCCCGCGGTGACGCCCGCCGATGTGTAGATGCCGTCCTCGACGAAGATCGGATCGGATTCGACCTCCACCTTGGGAAACCGGCGTTTCAGCTCCCCACACTGGGACCAATGCGTCGTCGCCCGCCGGCCATCCAGCAGCCCGGCGCTCGCCAACAGGAAGGCGCCGGTGCAGACCGAGGCCACTCGCGCACCCACTGCGACATCCGCAATCCAATCGACGAGGGTGGCATCGCCGCAAGCCCGATAGACGCCCATGCCTCCCGGTACGACCAGGGTATCGATGGCCTTTACGTCTCCGATGGCGACATCCGGCACGATCTGCAGACCACTGGAGGTCCGGAACGGCTTGCCATCAACCGTGCAGATGCGCAGGTCGTAGGCTTCGGAGCTCCCCTTGACGGTGAGCGACCGCGAGGCCCCGCTGAAGATCTCGAACGGACCAGTGAGGTCGAGGTTCTGGACGCCCGGGAAGGCGACGAAACAGACGTTGTGACGACTCATGTAGCCAGTGTATGGGAGGCGATATCTGGCAGCCATGACACAGAACCCACAATTTCGGCCAACTCCTGGACGACCCCGCCGTTCCACTGCTTACCTTGGGCACTCCACCCCGGCGCCGTGTCCGGTCTCCGGGATGTCCATGTCGAAGTCGTCGATCAACGCTCCGGCCTCCACCAGGTGCCAGGTGTGCGTGTAGAGGCGTGCGGTCTCGAGAGCCACCCGCCCCGCGCCGACGTAGGCATCGATCAGATCGTTCTCCAGCTGGATCTCGTCCACGATGGATGTCTCGCCGTCGCCGTCGACCGCGATGATCTGGAGCCCGTGGGGGTCGTCTCGGTCAGGCTGGATGAACCCGTAGATCTCCCCTTCGACACCCACTCTCCAGGTTCGGGCGCCGGAGGTCTCCACCCATCGCCAGGCGCCCTGACTGCCGAGCGGGAGCGGGGCGCGGACCAGGGCGGGAACGTCTTCGTCGCAGGGTCTGCCGATATGCAGAAGCAGCGTTCCGTCGGCACCGACCGAGGGTTTGATGGAGCCCCAGAACGGGGTGGTGCTGCCCCAGTGCATGGTCAGCGTCTCCGCTGGCACGTCGAGAGTCGTCTCCAGGAACCACTGCCCGCCGGCGTCGACCATCCACAGGTCGGTCTCGTCGCCCCGATCGCAGACCACCAGTCCAGCACCGGCCACCGTTCGCACCGAACGAGGCGTGTGACAGGATGCCGGCGGAAGCCCGATACTCAGCGTGTCGTCGCGGTGGTCCAGGACGGCGAAAGTCGGCGTCTTATTGGTCCGATCGTCGGCCTCACAGCTGTAGTTGTCGCTGTCGCAGGTCCCATTGCGGAAGAAGCCGAAGCGCGCGGGGCTGTTGGGCAGGGTGTCGGTCCAGGTGTAGTGCAGACAGGTCGCGCCCGTGCAGTCGCGCTTGTCCTTGATCCAGGCGTCGATGCTGAGGGTCGGGACTGGCTCGCCGGCGTCGTAGCGGTTGCCCTTGCGCGCTGGTGAGGGGTCTTCCCAGGTCGGGAGCGGTGCGTCCCATTGGTAGTAGACCCGGCCTTCATGGAGCGATCCGCGCCCGGAGAACCAGGCGTATCCGCGACTCGCCCGCCGCCAGGAAAGCGCGGTGGACCAGCTGCCGCGCGCGGTGAGGGCGGCATCACCCTTCTCGGTTCCGCGGATCCAGCTTCCGGTGCGGGTCAGATTCTCCGGAGCCTTGGTCTGGCGCCAGGAGCCCCCGCCATCGGTGGTCACGTAGGTCGTTCCCGAGTCGGTCTGGGCGACGGCCACACCCTCTCCCTGGCTGCCGACGAAGCCGTAGGTCGCGTCGGGTTCGGGCACCGCCTCATGGCGAGTCCCGCCGTCGATGACCACCAGCCGGGAATCGGATGCGGCGATGAGTTGCCGGCCATTGAGATCCCACAGAGATGCCCCTACGACTTGGTCTTTCACTCGGAAATTCTCTCCATCGGGAGAGGACCACAGGGTGCCGTCAGCGGTGGCCGCCCAGATCTGATCCGTGCGATCGACGCCAGTCCACACGGTGTCTGGCGGACCCTGCACGACGCCAACCACGCCGCGATCTTCGTGCACCATGACCGCGCCGCGATCGGTGGCGACGAGCCCAAGTCGGGTGCCGACGCCGACCCAGTCCCCGCGAGGGATCAGGGTGGTCTGGTAACGCTCGACCACCGGTCCATCGATGTCGGGCCACTTCGCCGTCTCGGCCTCCGGTCGAATCGCCACCGGGCATTCCGGGACCGCCGGGCACACGACCTCGTCGGGACAGAGGACCTCTTCCGGACAGGCCAGCGGTTCGGGACAAGTGAGATCCGGGCACGTCTCGAAGACCGGCACCTCGACGGGCACCTCGATGATCTGGGTGCGAACAACCTCCCGCTCAAGTGCGACCGTGGTGCCGTGCAGAATCGGGGCGATGGAGATCGCTCCCAGTGCGAGAGCCATCAAGCCGAGGGTGGTGAATTCGCGTCGCATGTCCGTGCTCCCGCAACCCAACGAGGTGGGTCGGAGGAACTTTCACTGGCTCACCGCGTCGGAGGTGCGGCCTCGCGGATCACCGAGCCGTGGTCGGACATGACCAGGATCGAAAACCGCTGCACGCCGTCGAGCTCATTGGTGCTCAGCGACGAGTAGTCGAAGCGCCCGCGGAGGTCGGTGTATCCGTCCTTGTAGAACCGGTCGGTGCCGCCGCCGAAGCGCGCATAGACCTTGATATAGGCCGACTTCACCGGCGAGCCATCGGACTCGCGACTCACGGTCAGGTGACCGAAGGCCTCGGCCAGACGCACGTCGAGCTCGTGGGCGTAGTGGGTCCTGGAATCCTTGAGCCCAGCGGCGACGACCTCTACCACTGCGTTGGCGCTCCGATAGGCCTCGGGAAGATCGAAGACGTCCTTGCCAGTCGCCGGCAGATCGCGGACCTCGCTGTGGTTGGGGGCGATGAACGAGAACTGCCCCGACTGCTGCTGTACGAACGGCTGCCGGGAGAACAGCAGCTCGATGTCCATCTCGTAGTAGTTGATCCGCGCCCGCTGCAGGTTGGCGTAGTGCAGGGCGATCTGTCCGGCCTCGATCTCGAAACGAATGGCCGGTTCGGTCGACGCGAGTACGTCCTGGGCCTGATCGCGGTCTTCCGGATCGGTGGCTTCGGCGGCCACAGATCCGGCGGCCTCGTCGAGCTGCACCAGCACATTGGCGAAGAGCTTTCGCCATCGATCCACCGGATACTCCGCGTAGGGAGCGGCGATCTGCCGGGCATCGTCGGGGTTGGTGTAGAACGCCGCATAGGCGCGCAGATAGTCGTACTGGAGCCGGGTCTCGATGTCGGTGGCGACCACCCGGTCGAGGGCGTCGAGGCCGTCTGACACCCGGTCCTGGAGAAGCAGGTAGAACGCGACCGACAGCCAGTCGTCGCTGTCTAGCTCACCCTTGTAGGAAAGCAGGTCGATGAAGCGGCGATACTGCTCGGAGAACCGGTCGTTGAGGATCTGGCTTCGACCGCCCAGAGGATGGGCGCGGGCGTTCACCAGCGGTGCGTATTCCAGGTGCTCGTACCGCCCTCGGGAGACGGGTTCCAGGAGCAGGATCGGCGACGCCAGATACCGGCCACATCCATCGAGGAACCGCGCCTGGTGCAGCAGGTATTCGGCGAGATTTGGACCATCCCCGTGCTTCAGGGAGTAGGACCACAGCACCTCGTCGTAGATGTGCCGCGCGGTGAGCAGGGAGAGGACGCTGTCGTAGAAGGACCGGTCTCCCATGCGCCAGGCGATCTGCTTGAGTTCCAGCCGGTCGGCGTTGTTGTCGCGGAGGTACGCCAGCACATCGGCATTCTCGGCGTTCTGGGAGACCCAGGGCCAGGAGTCGCGGTCGACCGTGCTCGGCTCGGCCACGACCTCCAGCGGGTGCGGATCCGGGGCGGCGATGAGGGCCTCGTTGCTGGCGACGTGGACCGGGAAGTGCGGCCACACCCCGCCGGCTGGGAAGTAGAAGGCGTACTCCACGGTCTCGGTGGCGTAGGGCCCGAGGCGCAGGTGTTTGCCCCGGGTCTCGAAGCCCGAGGCGACGGGCATCGACCCCCGCGGGATCTGGAGGAGCAGGTCGAGCTTGCGGTTCGACGATGTGGGGTTCGTGAGCACCACCTGGCAGGTGTAGACGGTGTGCACGAGCATCTCTGCGGTGACGTATTTCTCGCGTCTCTCCCCGCCTTCCCACAGATACCGATCGTCGGTCCGCAAGTAGTTCTGGTTCACGAGGATAGGCGTCTGGTCACTCGCGAGCTCGGCCGGCTTGATCTCCTTGTGGAAGACCACGACCCCGGTTCCCGCCCTGAGTGTGAGCCGCGACCCCGCGTACGTGGGAACGGGAGCCTCGGCGTCGAAGGGCAGGTCGAGGACCGAGAGCGCGAACATCATCTCCGTGAAGTTCCGAGAGGCCGCCGGGAAGTGTTTCGATAGGAAGGGACAGCCTCCATCGTGGGCGGCGAAGTCCCGCCAGAAGGCGTTCACAGTCACCAGTTCGGGACCCTGTTCGTCGACGCGGAGCTTGTAGTAGTTGTTCTCGGCCAGCTCCTGAGTGGTGGGCAGGTCGCGGTACATCGGCCGCGAAGTCTTGGCGAGCAGGCCGTCTCTGGCGAAGAAGGCGGTGTCGTCATCCGCTTCGTATTCGGGTTCGGGCTCCTCCTCCTCCTCCATGTCGGCGAACTCGTCCAGGGCCTCCTCCATCGGGGGCGGGGCCGATCTCTTGCGCCGCCGCGACCGCGACGCTCTTGCGGCCGGCGGAGGCATGGGCGCGTTGGCGGCGACGGCGTCGGCACGCCCCTCGGCTTTGGCTTTGTCGAAGCCCAGCGCGTCCTCGGTGTCGAGATCTCCGCTCTGGATGGCGGTGCGGAACCGGTGGTTGTCGCCCTCGACATCGGGAGGCAACAGGTCGAAGAGGTCCGAGGCGTGTCGACCGTGGCCACGGAGCAGGATGCGCTCGACGATGTTCAGCCGCCCGTGCGCCCACGGCCGCAGATACCCCTGCAGATCGTCTCCCAGCAGGTAGTGGTCGAGGAAGGTCTTGTGCTTCTTGTTTCGCAAGTAGGGCGCGACGACCTCGGCGAAGAACGCCGGGTCTCGGCGGGACAGGAAGAAGCTGAGCTCATGACAGGCGTACTCGGAGTACAGCGCACACTTCTCCGCGTGCGTGAGGACTGGCCACCGGAGCACGAACGAAAACGTCTGCAGATGGCCATCGCTGGACAGGGTCTGGAAGAGTCGGTACACCCGGGCCGTCGTGTCGTAGACCTCGAGCGCCGAGGTGGTGATGTCGGCCACCACCAGCTCCTGCCCACCCTCGACAGCGGTGATCTGCTTCTGCTCGGTGAAGTGCCGCTCGGCGTCCAGGGCCAGATCGAGGCGCAGATCGCGACTCGATACCCGCTCTCCATCGATGGGCACCGACCGCCACGCGGTGTTCACGGCGTCCACGGCCACCACGCGCACCAGTCGATGGGCGGCGAGCTCGCTCCTCGGAATGCTCACGGTGCCGTCGGCGTCGGGTTTCAGGTTGGCGAGAACCCGCGAGGCCGAACCGAGAAAATCCAGGTTTGCCGCACCTGCCACCTTGCTTCGTGACTTCTTCTTTTTGCCCTTGCCACCCCGCATGCGAGCCCGGGCCTCCGACGCGGCCCCGGCCACCATTGGCTCGCCCCCGGCGGCGTCGCGCACCTCGGTCTCGGTTTCCCGCACGGCCCAGGGATTGATGAGCAGGCCCGGCCGTGTCAGCATGTTGCCCGGGTACTTCTCGGCGTGGCGGCGCTCGAGGATGTACCGGTATTCGTCACCGATGTCCCTGCCGGAGACGTACTCCGAGCGCGACCGGCCGATCTCCGCCGCATCGCGCTCGCGGGGCGACCTCGCGCCGATCTGCGAGGACGCGTCGTGGGCGGGCAGGAAGCTGCTGGCGATCACGTGCACCCGCACCGGGCCCGACCCGCCGCTCACCGAGAGCACGACCGGATCCGACGAGGCGTCGACATAGGTGATCTGTAGTGGCCGGCCTCCGCGCCGCTCCAAGTGGCGCAGGGGACCGAGGATCCACCCGGCGACCCGCTCTCCGTCGGTGACCTTCAACTCGACATGCGCACCCGAATCCTCGAGGAAGAGGCTGTAGTTTCCGGGAGGGAGGTCGCGACACACCAGGTAGCCGCCCTCGAGGGACAGGTGGGCCCTGCGGTCGGCGAGATACCCACTGCCGCGACGCTCCAGCAGCGAGAAGGCGGCGCGATCGACGCCGGTGGAGGGCCCCATATGGGGGATGTGGATGGACTCGCCGACCCGGGCGTGCAGCGTGTCGGTGAGTCTGCAGCCGTCGGTCTTCAGCGGCCACGAGCGCTCCAGCCCGGTCGGCAGGGAGGCCTTGATCCGTGTGAATCCGGCCAGGTCGCCCAGAGCAATGATCCCATCGACGTCGGTCTGGAGCTGGAGGTGCGCGTTCTGCGTGTAGTCCCGGTGGCTGACGGCGACAGATACCGGCCGATCGGCGCGCACCTCACCGGTCTTTCCGAGGACCTGGATCTGGTGGCCGCCAGCGGTGTGGGCAAGGTGCAGATCCTCGGTGTGAGCCGAGGCATCGATGCCGTTCACTGCCCACGACCGGGTGGCTACGAAATCCTGCTTCGCGCCGTGGGTGTGTTTCCGCTCTGCGCGCAGGGTGACGGTCAGGTGGGCGAGCCCGTCCGGGACCTTGAAGGTGTAGGTGGATTCTCGGTTGTCGAACAACTCGAATCCCTCGACGTCCGCCGACGACCCGACGCCGTGCAGGTCGGTGCTCTCGACGGTGAGCCTGACCTTTTCCAGGACCGACAGGCTCACGGGACGCCCGGCGATCGTGAGAAGCGGACGCACCAGGAGCGTCGCCTTCTCAGTGCGCAGCAGGTGCTCTCGATCCACGTACAGGCCCGCTGTGAACTCGTACTTGTCGCCGCGGTGCTCGAACGTCTCCAGCGTCGTGAGTGGGCCGTCTCGGAGCAGGATCGTCCGCGTGAGTCCCCGCGTCCCAAACGGCACGAGGATCGCCCCATCTCGCGGCGTGTATTCCTTGCCCTGCATCCACAGCGTCGCCTCGGGACGGGGCCGATTGTCCTCGTCGACGATGGTGAATACGTGCCCGGCGGCGCCGACGCGTTCGAGGTAGTGCAGGCGACCCTTGCGGATGAGTGCGCGGCTCGAGCGACCGTTGCCGATGAGCTCGACGACAAAGACCCCGGGCCGGTCGAGGGTCTCGAGATCGAAGGTTCGGCGAACGCGACGCAGGGGCGGCTCGTCGTAGGTGTAGGTCTGTTCGTGGCTGGCGACCAACCCGTCCAGATCGATGGACAGATCGACGTCGGCGCCCTTGGCGGACAGGTAGTTGAACGTGTTGATCTCGAAGACCTTCACCACCAGGGTGGAGACGTTCTTGATGTCTGCGACGACGGTCACCGACTCATCAGCGGTGTAGTAGCGTTTGTTTCGAGAGATCAGCTCGATATCGACCCGCTCTTTCAGCGCCTGATAGGCGGTTGGATCGTCGAGCAGGGAGTACCAACGCTCCATGTCCCCGATGCCGGCGAGGATCTTGGTGGTCGCGAGCAGGCGGCGCAGCACCTTGGCGTGCAGAAGTCCGTCGAAGTCCGAAGTGTCGACCGCATCGAGCAGGACCTGGGAGACCAGCTCGCGCACAAGCTTCTCGTCGTCGCCGACCCGAGGCAGCAGGGTGTGTGCGGAATAGTCCTCGTCGAACCTGGCCACATGACGCGCCTGCTCGTTGAATCCCTTCGGGAGATAGGACGCCTGACGAGGCAGCTTCAGATACGTGAGCAGCCGACCCATGTTCACCACGCCCCGCCGCCGATCGAGCTCCAGGCGGTGGTAGAGGACGTGCACCTTCAGGGAGTTGAAGACCGGGGCCAGCCCGTACACGAACCCCCACATACGGTCCAGCCAGACCTCACGGGCGCCGTCGTCGGCCTCGACATCGGTGTCCGGATCAGGCTGGAGACGCGACAGGAAGGTCTCGATGAAGGCCCGGTCCTTCATGAGTTCCGGTCGACGTTTCGCCAGGGCCTCGAGCTGCTCTCTCAGCAACAGTCGGTGAATGGGCAGCGACCCGAAGCCGCCACTGTTCTTGAAGCCCACGTCCGCGGCCAGAAGCTCCACGAGGCCCTCGCAGTCGGGTCTGCGCAGCCGATTGAGCAGCTCGCGGCGACGCTCTCCCTTGAAGCCCTCGCCCACCAACGCCAGCAGGGCGCGATCGGTGAAGCGCTGCAGGTGGCCATGACCCAGTGCATCGGTCCGCAGGCTGCGAAGCACGACGGCCGGATCCATTGACGACGGATGGTCGGTGAGTTTGCCCTCCTGCTGGCGCTGATGATCGAAGAGCAGGCCGATCTGGTGGCGAATTCGCTCTTTGGATGCAGGAGAATCCCAGCGCAGCATCGCCTGTCGGTTCTCGATCTCGGTCAGCCGGCGGGTCTGGCCGTGGCGCTCTCTCCACAGGGTTAGCAGCGGGCCCACCTGATCGAGCTCACCGCGTTGCTGGTGATGCAGGCAGCTGTAGAAATAGAAGTCCGCCGTCCCCGGAATCAGCTGTGCAAGCAGTTCGGTTCGGTCGTCGGCGAGCGCAAAGGCCTCGATCTCGTGCAGATCCATGTAGTCCCTCCCACGGCAGGCTAACGTCGGGCGATGAGCGAACACGAGCCCCCCGGACCCTTCGCCGCTCCGCAGGACGACGGTGCCTACCGCGGTGTCCGGGGGAGTGCGCGCGGGCGGCTGATCCTCGCCGATCCGATTCGCTGGCATCCCGATGAGGGCGAGGTCGAGAGCGTGCCGATCGCCGACCTCCATGGCGTGTCCGCTCGGCGCCGATCGTGGATCCGCCTGTACATCGGCGGCTCCCTCGCGAGCGTGTGGGCGCTGGTAGCGCTGCGGGCTCCGGACTGGACCTACGTGACGCCACCGTGGGTGTTCATCGCGGTGACCATGGCCCTCGATCGGCTGGTGGGACAAGCGGATGTGACCGTGCACGTCTCAGACGACAAGCGCTGGCAGATCCGCGTCACCGAGAACGGGGCCTTCGAAGCGGTGGCACGACTCCGTCGCAGCGTGCGCGGCCTGAGCGGTCCTATCGACGTCGCCGAGATGGTCAACGACGCCTGGTATGCCGTGTTCTGGCCCGATCCCTCCCTGCCCGCGCGACCCCAGCGAGGCCTGGGCTTGTGGCTGTTGTTCTGGACCTATGTGCCGTCTCTAGCGGCTATTGGCGCCTTGCTGGCGTTCACCTTCTCCACCGAGCACATCCCGATGCTGGTGGCGTTCATCGGGCCGATCCTGTGGCTGACCCATCCGCTGCTGGCCCTGCCCGGGCTGTTCATGCAGCGGCCATTCATGCGTTTGCTGCCGGCCATTACCGGCGCGAAGTTGATGGAGCCAGGCAACATTCCCGGCGACGAGACGTAGGACAGGCATGACCTGCAAGCAGTGCGGCGCGAATGTGGAGTTGTCCGGCGACCGACACTGGCTCCACTGCCACTATTGCGACGCGATCTTCGTTCACGCCGACCGCGACAACCGCATGGATCTGCCAGGCCCCGAGAGCTTCGACATCCAGGTGGCCGGAAGAACGCTGGAAATCCGTTGGGCCCCCAGCAGGCCCTTGGCCGTGGTCGCGGTGACCTTCGGCGTGTCGCTGATGGCCTTCTGTGCCCTGTTCACAATCATGGGAGGCTGCTTTGCACCCCTGATGGCCCTGTTCGTCCTGCCGTTCGCCCTGGGCGCGGCAGCCCTGCTCTTCTATGGAGGCGCGGCGATGGTCAATCGATCTCTGATCGCCGTGGGCCCCCGGGAGATCAGACACCGAACCGGCCCGATCCCGGTGGGCGGCAACTATGCGTTGGCGACCTCGACGGTCGAGCAGGTGTACTGCCGCGCCCACGTCATTCACGGCAAGCACGGAACCGTGCACACCTTCGAAGTGCTCGCGGTCGTCAACGGCCAGCGAAAAACGCTTATTGGTCGACTGCTACAGGCCGAGGATGCCCTGTGGCTCGAGAAGCGAATCGAAGACCACCTGGCGATTTCGAATCGAGATGTCCCCGGTGAAGCACCGTTGAGAGATGTCCTCGGCGTGGAATAAACAGGCGCCGATAACGACGATCTCAACTACGTTTTAGATCCTTCGGCGCCAAAAAATGCAAATAATGTATCCGCGTATCGGCCAGGCCCGTACAAACGGTAGTAGGAGTTTCACGTCGACAGGAAATCGCAACGAGTCGCCCAACCGGCAGCTTGCATTGTTGAATACTGTACACGCGGCGAAAAAATTCAATCCCCATATTGCATACTTAGAACCACGTAAATACCTATCGGTTGCAGTACTCAATACTGACGGTTAGGCATTTATCGAACGAGGCGAGCATGATTTGGACAGATAAACGGCAACGACGAGGCCGGCGCGGAAGTACCGCGACGTACTTCGCAGTCATGCTGCCAGCTTTGGGCATGTTCTCAGCCCTGGGCATCGAGATCGCGTATCTCGGAGTCGTTCAACAGCAGCTGCAGGGCGTGAGTGACGCGGCGGCCCATGGCGCCAGCCTGGTGATGGACGGTTCCCTGGAGGGCCTGGATCTCGCCCGCGCAGAAGCAAAGTTGGTGACCGACGGCTCAGTCGTCAACTTCGTCGAGTTCGAACTTCAGGATGAAGACGTGATCTTCGGCTTCTACGACACCGAGACGCTGACGTTCGTAGAGTCCGACGACCCCGACCTGATCAACTCCGTCAAGGTCCCCCTTACCGAAGAAGATGTCGGCCTCGGTTTCGGCATGGCGTTCTTCAACAAGGTGTTTCCGGTCTCGTCCTGCGCCGCAGTCATGCAGGGTCCGGGCAACGCCAACACCGGCGACCTCGGTGGTAATGGCCTGAAGAACGGTCACTTCGACTACGACACCAGCATCGCCGCGGCGCAGTGTCCCGGGTCCGACACCTGCGAAGGCACCTTCAACCACTCCCATGAGTTCGACGACAACAACGACGTCACCTACACCGACGTGTTCAGCGACCTCGAGGGTCACTTCCCAATCGACGGTTGTGTCGACCTGACTGGCAAGAAGCCCAAGGCCGGCGCCTGCGGCGGTGATTTCACGCGAAACATTCCCGACGGGACACCCTTCAAGATCATCGTCGCCAACGCCGACCTCTCTCCAGGCGCATGGATCACCATCAACGGTGAAGAGTTCGACGTCGACTTCTACGATGACCTCGCCTTTGGCTCCCTGCCGACCTACGTGCTCGGCGGCGTCGGCGCCAACTCGCTGACCTCGTTGACGGTGAACTTCGACGTGAACGCGATCGCCAACTGCGAGCTCATCCCCACGCAGACCGGCGACGTGAGAAAGAACACGCCGGGAATCAACGGCGAGTGGCGAAGCGGTGCGCTCACCGTTCAGTATGTCGATGTCAATGCCACCACGACCAGCTTCCTGAGTAGCGGCGACCACGATGTCGTCATCAATGAAGACAACGGCTTGTTCTACGAAGCCACGTACTTCTGGCATTGGGACGGGCCGGCATATACTGCCAGCGACGCTACAGCGTGGCAGGAGTTGTACGACGACCTCGATTGTCACAGTGCGAGATTCATCGATCACGTGCCAGGAGGCACCACATGCGCCGGTTAGTCGCGGCGCGCCGAGGCAACTCGGCCATCGAATTCGCCTTGATAGCGCCAGTGCTGTTCATGTTCACCTTCGCGATCATCGACTTCAGCTGGTACTTTCTGGCCTGGCGTGCGGTGATCACATCGGCCCAGGTCGGCGCCCGAGCTGGGGCGCGAACGCCAATGGTCGACGGGCCGGCCGCCGCCGCAGTGTCCCAAGCCACCACGACGCTGAACAACAGCTACCTCATTGGCACACCCTCGGCGCGCTACTACGGAAGTATCGTCAATAACACACAGGTCAGAATCGAGGTAGAAGTCGACTTTACGCCATTGGTCGGGTTCGTCCAGGCGCCTGAAGTCCTTTATGCCCAACAACAGATGCGGGTCGAGCTTCAACAATGATAGCCATGATTTCCAAAAAACTCGCCGGCAGGCGCAGACGACGACGCGGCGCCAACGCCGTAGAATTCTCGCTGATTGCGCCCGTGATCCTGGCCATGACCTTTGGAGTCATGGACTACGGCTGGTATTTCGCCACCTACAGCATCGTGCAGCGGGCCGCACAGCAGGGCGCACAGACTGGCGCACAGACCGCGCTCGAGGACGATCCAGAGGCCTCTGGCATCCTGGCAGCGGGGGACCTGATCGCCGCGAACTACCCGACGAATTCGATGTCCGTCACCTATGATTCGACGCTGACTGACACGACCCTGGTCATCGACGTAGAGGTCCAGTTCGACTCCCTCGCCGGATTCGTGCCCACGCCGAGTGTCATCAAATGCACGTCGGAGCGCCTGCTCGAGGAACAACCAGACGACGACGCCTAGCACAGCTGTATAATGCCAGCCGTCCTCAACCTGGAAATCCGAAATGGCGAAACAAGCGCAGCCATCGACCTACCTGGCGTCTGTCGGTGCCACCGCTTTGATGTTCGGAGTTGGCGCTGTCAGCCTGATCCTTCCAGTCGTGGTTCCCGAGGCACCCAAGGTGCAAGCCATCGCAGAGGCGGCCGCGGTCGCCGGCGCTAAAGAACTCGCATCCGAAGAACCCAACGCATCGGGCCGCAGCATTGTGGCCGCCATCGACGTGGCGCGCGTCGGCGGGTTGCGGCTCTTCCCCTCCGACATCGAGTTCGGATTCTGGAACGGGTCGAGTTTCGAGGTCGACACGAGAGGCAAGGTCAACGCCATCCAGGTCAACGTGCGAAAGTTCGTCCTCGACCCCGGTTACGCCCAGATCATCCTCCGCTTCGACGCACAGACCTTGCACGGTACGGCGGTGGCCACGGCAAAAGACGGGCAGCTTGTGGGGAACGCACCATGAAGCGTGAATTGACCGCCGAAGAAGAACTCGCTCGCATTCCTTTCGGCGACGCCGAGGAACAAACTATCGTTGGCGCCGCCGCATGGATGCGGCGTATGGCTGCATTCCAGCTCTGGTTTGGCGTCTGGCTGGTGCTCATCGTGGCCTCAGCTATTTACACCATCGCCGTTGGCGGCAGCTTACCGGGGGGGTTGGGCTTCGCACTGGGCACCACGACCTGGACCCTCTACCTGCTCTGGGGCGGATTCCTGCTCCGGGCAGTCGCCAAACATCTCGACCTGGTTGCCGAGACCGACGAGGCCGACCAGGTCTACCTGGCGATCTCATTCGACAAACTCCGTCAATACTTCATGCTCGAGGCGGGGTTCGGTGCCCTGGCTCTCATCTCCAGCGCGCTCCTGATCGCGCGTGCTCTGTGAGGCAGCCATGAGCGAACAGAGTCTGAAACGCATTCCATTCGACGACGCCGACGAGGCGAAGGTCCGCGGCGCGGCGATGTGGATGTTCGGCGCGGGCGCGTTGGCGGCGCTCTCTGGTGTCGCCTTCACCCTCCTGCTCGTCATGCAGTCGGAATGGGCGTTCCTGTTGTCCGGACCGCCCGCCGTCCTGTTGGGCGGGCTGCTGTACCGGGCTGGAAAGGCCTTTCGAGACGTGGCAGACACCGACGACGCCGACCAGGAGCATGTCGTCAACGGATTGGAGAACATCCGCCTGTTCTTTCTGGTCAAGTGCTCGGTCTTCGCCTGTGGGCTGGTCCTCGTTGTGCTCCAGGCCTTGACGGCGTCGTTCTTCAACTAGGCACAAATCGAGCCATTCAGCGCGACGCAATCCGACTATGTTCCATCGGGGCCGCGGAGAAGAACACTTGAGAAAAGAACTGTGGATGCTGACCTTGGTGGGACTGTGCGCCTGTGGTGGCGGCAAGGTGACCGACAGCGGTGTGGTGAGCGACACCGACACCGACACCGACATCGATACCGACACCGACACCGACACCGACACCGATAGCGACTCGGACTCCGACAGCGACACGGACACCGATACAGACAGCGATACCGATACGGACAGCGATACCGACTCGGACACGTCTGATACCCGGGATACGCGAGACACAAGAGACACGAGAGATACGGCCCGACCGCCAGACACCGCGAGTCGGGACACAGCCCGTTGGTACGACAGTGCCAACGACACCGCCGCCGTCCCTCAGCAGCTGGCCGTCATTCTCACCTGGTTCGATGACGGACAGAACCCCACCGACACCGACGGAGATGGACTTCCCGACACCGGGTGTGGAGACGATCTACAGATCGACGTCATCGATCCCATGGGCCGTACCGACTGGAACTTTGGGTTTGCGCACACTGGCTTCGTCCCCGGCTGGATGGGCGAGGACTGCCTCTGGGGCTACGCCGGCTACAACTACTGCCACGCATTCGCTGGCACCAGCCTCACTCTCACCGAGGTCGTCGACTGCCGGGTGCAGTCAATCGTCCCGGGCTCGACGACCTACTTCGATTCATCGATGGATCCAGACCTGACGTTCTACCTGGAGGATGCGTTTGGGTCCTGCTACGTGTGGGGCCACGACGTCACCTACTATGGGCCCCTCTCTTGCACCGAGATCTGACCTTCAGAGCCGACCGAGACCACCCAGCGCACTGCTGAGGTCATCCAGGGCCTCAGCCTCGACGCCATCCGCGGCGAGCTTGGCTCGGATGCCTTCGAGGGTGTCGCGACCATTCGCAATCGCCAGGGCACCCATGAGCGTGTTGGTGATCTGCCGGGCGTCTCGGAGCTTGAGGATCTGGCCGTCGGGGATGACCGTCGCCCACTGGCCGAGCACGACCTCGTCCGAGTAGGCCTTGTAGCTCTCCGCTCGCTTCTCGGGGTCCGGCTCGAATTCGAAGCTGCACACCTGGATGTCGCTCTGGGGACCGGTCTGCTTCTTCGGGGAGATGACGCCCTCCTCGAACAAGAGCTCGCCGCCCGTCTCGACCTCGATGCGGAATGGGGTCGGCTTCTTGTCCTTCTCGTGAAAGGAGTAGTTTCGGACCTTGACCTTGTACGTTCCAGCGGGCGCGACCCCGCTTGCCCAGCGCACGTTCTCGACCGGCGTCTTCGTCTCTCCGCGCACGTTTCGGTCGACGTCGAGCACGCCGCCGCACTTCGATTCCTTGTGGGAGAAGAAGATCTCCTCCCCCGAGGGTGCGGTGATGTGCAGGTCGAGGTCGTTGGTGTTGTCCCAGACCAGTGAGATGCGCACGTCGACGTTGCCGTGCTGTCCGCCCGCGTCGAGCACCCGCTTGCGGATCTCGGCGTCGATATCGGACTTTCGCTCCTCCATGGACTTGCCCGGGTAGATCAGGAACACGTGGAACTTCTCCGCCAGGGCCGCAAATGCCGCGGCGCTGTCCACGTCCGACTCCTCCTGTCCGAGGATCGCCACTCGATGGGCGCCGGCGACCTGGGGATAGAAGCCCTCGTCTCCGACGAAGAAGAAGAAGCCCTTGCCGCCCTCGCCGGCCGCCAGCTGCACGCAGTTGGTGCCGCCGTAGTACCAGGCGCAGAGCTCGTAGCTCTCCTGGCCGGTGCCGCCGCCGCCCTCCTCGATCCAGATGTTACCGAGGACCTCGTCGAGGCGATTGTCGCCCTCGAACTGACCGACCTGCAGCGGCGCCTTGTCCGAAAAGGCGTCCCCGACAGCGGCGAATGAGATGCCCGGTCCGTCGACGTAGCCCCGCTCTTCCATGCGCTCCATGAGTGTGGGCAGCTGGTCGTAGAGGCGCTTGGTGTCGTCTCCGCGAGAGCGGGTCACGTCCATGGCGACGACGATGGGCGTCGTGTTGTTGACCTCACGCGGTCCCGCCTTGGGGTCGAGGGTTCCATGTACGCCGGTCTTGCCCGCCCACTCGCGGGACGAGGAGCGGTTCTGGTGGGCGATGTCCTGGCTGTAGTGTCCGTGTCCCATTTAGTAATCCACATAGGGGAACTGGTGAATCTGCTCGTCAGACTGCACCAGGTCGAGGTTGAGGCGAGCGAGGTCGACGAAGTGGCACTTGGTGCTCATCTTGTCCGAGACATTGAGCTTACCCTTGGACGGCTCCTCGACGATCTGGCCCGGTCGGGTGAACGTCCAGTTCAGGTCCCTGGCCTCGCCCGCTACGTACGCCATCACCTCGTCGTTCTCGGCCAACATGGCGGAGATGCCGAAGATCGTGCCCAGAATCGGACGAAGCACCCAGCGCACGAAGAGCGGATTCTGGGTTCCCGGTGCCGGCGAGAAGGCGCCGGCCTGGTAGACAAGCCGTTTGACGCCGTGGGTCCGCATGCCCGCGATGAGGTTGGTGACGACCCCCATCATCAGGCCCTTCTGAAATCCAACCGGGCCGCCGCCCGCGCAGATCACCATGTCGGCGCCTTCGAGAGCCGCCTGGACCCCATCGGCGTCGGTAAAGTCTCCCTGGCTCACCTCGAGTGCGCTGTGCTCGCGCAGCTCCGCCGGGATCTTGTCGGGGGACCGCACGTATGCGCGTACCCGTAGGCCATCCTCAAGCGCCATCCTCAGAATGTGGGATCCGGTAGCCCCCGTGGCGCCGTACAACACAAGCAACTTCGACATCCGATCCTCCGTCGGCGGCAATGTACAATGCGCTCCGATCGGAGGGATGACTCATGGGGTACTCGAACTGGAGTGAGGCGGCATATCGACGCGTCAGCAGCACGCGGGCGGCCGCCCCCAGCAAAGAGATCTTTCGCGGCGAAAAGAGCATCGATCCGCTCATGGATCCCCGGGGCATCACCGCGCGAGAAGCCCGCGACAGCGAGCATCACCCGAACTCGGTCCCGATCATCGTCGCCTTCGACGTCACCGGATCCATGGGCGACATCCCCACCCGGTTCGCCCAGGAGCTCCTCGGAAAGCTCATGGCCAGACTGGTCGAGCAGGCCTGGGTCACCGATCCCCAGATCCTCATCGCCGCGATCGGCGACGCGGTGTCCGATCGGGCGCCGCTACAGGTCGGCCAGTTCGAGAGCGGCCTGGAGATGGACATGTGGCTCACTCGCCTGTGGCTCGAGGGTGGCGGCGGCGACATCCCCGAGTCGTACACCCTCGCCCACTGGTTCGCGGCCAACCACACCTCGACCGACGCGTGGGAGAAAAGGGAAAAGCGCGGTTATCTCTTCACGATCG
>Ga0315336_1003358_pt1 | contig 21486 bp, 16 predicted proteins | sample ASW5metaG_FD_204512 | JGI IMG/M metagenome (GOLD analysis project Ga0315336, IMG submission 204512) | Ammonia-oxidizing marine archaeal communities from Monterey Bay, California, United States - ASW #5 | ecosystem: Environmental > Aquatic > Marine > Intertidal zone | place: USA: California... | reverse complement strand
CCGAAGGTAAGAAGTTGATTGATGAAAAAGAAAAAGGCGGAAGCAACGAATCTTGGCCAGCACGGATAGCCAAGTCCCGAGCAATTGCGGAAAAGTATCCGGCGTATCGCTTCGAACGATTTTATCAACGTTTTGTTGCGGAAGAGGTGTATGCGCGCAGCATACCGGCGATCGAGGAGAAGCGGTCAGAAGCAGAAGCTTTTCTCCAACCGCCAAAAAAGGATGCGGCCGGTTCGCTAGAGCTAGATGAACGTGTGGTTCTTGAAGACTGGTATGATGGGGTGGAATGGCATCTCATGCCTGGCGGTTGGGACGGTTACGATCTCTATGGTGCATCTATGATGTCCGGTGTTGGCCAGTACGTGTTCAAGTACGGCGGATATGCAGCCGTAGAGGCAGGTGACGACATCGGTCAGCATCGTGCTCAGGTAATTAGCCAATTCCCCAAGAAGAACTATAAGAGAATCTATGAACCCGGCTGTGGGGGAATCCCAACGCTATCAGCATTAGCCCGTGCGTTTCCAGATGCCGAGCTTGTTGGGAGCGACCTATCTACGTCGCTTCTCCGAAATGGACATATTGCAGCCGAAAAGTTGGGTATCAAGATAAGCCTTAAGCAAAGGGATGCCCGAAATACCGGCGAGCCGAATGAATCTTTCGATGCTGTTATCATGTATGCGCTCCAGCATGAAATGCCGGTCGCGGTGAATATAGACGTTTTTAAGGAGATGTTCCGAATCTTGAAGCCCGGCGGAGATATAATCGTTAATGATCCACCCCCGTTCGCCGCTGTGGATCCCTTCCAGGCGGTAATACTGGATTGGGATACGGATCATCGCGAAGAACCATATTTTTCTGAGACCTGTGCGACGGAATGGTCGGAGGTAATGAAAGAAATCGGTTTTATCGACGTAGAGGCGTATGCGGTTGGCAAGCAAGGATATCCATTTATTAACCGTGGCAGTAAGCCAAAGTAAATTCTTAGAAAAGAATCCAGGATAGTTTTGGAGGAAAGCATAATGGCGAAGCCAAAGAAGGCTGTTAGAATGCCTTATCTGGGTGATGAGGTGTCGGAGAATCTTGTGCATATGAACACGGAACTTCTGTCGGAGCTTTGGATTCTGCGCGACCGTGTAACAGTTCTGGAACACCTTCTTGAACAAAAAGGGACCATCAACCGCGAGGACCTTAACAACTACGTGCCAAGTGATGCTTTGGCTGATGAGTTAGAGAATGAGCGGAATGCTATCGTCAAGCGAGTCATAGGTTCAGAGTGGGAGAAGGAGTGGTCAGTTGATGCTCTAATCAAAAGAGCTAAAGGGTAAGGGAAAGTAGATTCTATAATGCCCGATACTACTAGTACATCGCAGCCCGGACAAAGTCAGCAAACGTCATCTTTGGCCCTAAGTATTTGTGTGGGTTGGGGGCTCGGCTCTGTTGGCGTTGCGATGATGTATGGTGTTACTAATCTATTGATTCTGCGATTTATGACTGATTATTTGGGAATTGCTGCTGTAGCAGGTGGATTAGTAATCGGTCTCTCAAAACTTTATGATGCCATCACCGACCCTATTATGGGTGTGGTTAGTGATCGCACTAAGTCGCGATGGGGGCGCCGTCGGCCTTATATGTTTGTTGGGGGGTTCCTCCTTGCCGCCTCCATGATACTGCTATTTAACGTTCCTGCTTTTGAGTCTACGACTAACACCCTGCTGTACATGCTAATATTGCTGTTGTTCTACGCTACAGCCTATACCATTTTCAACGTACCCTATCTGGCTATGCCGGCTGAAATGACTGAGGGATATCACGAACGTTCTTTCTTAATTTCCTTTAGAGTTTATGGAGTTGCGGCAGCCGGGATTTTCGGCCTTTTTGGGGGGCCGATGCTAATCGAGTTGTTTGGGGCCGGCCAAGCCGGGCATGCTGCCATGGCGTGGGTCTTGGGAGCAATTATACTCGTATCAGCTCTTGCAAGTTTTTGGATGACTCGTGACGCTCCGTTTACACAGGAATCTGCTTCGATAAAGTACACATTTCGCGAACAGTTTAGCACCGCTATTGAAAACAAACCTTACTTGTTGCTGCTGGGTAGCAAGCTTGCCGGGCTATTCGGTTTCGCTTTGAGTCAGCCTGCTATTGCGTTCTTCTATACGAACGTACTCGAGGTAACTGACGATTTTCTTGGCTATTACTTCCTGGTATTTTACATTTTTATGATCGGGTCCCAGTCATTCTGGATTCGCGTAAGCAAACTGCGCGGTAAGAAATTAATTTTTATGTTATGCATTTCTTTGAATATGCTGGGGAATCTAAGCTGGTTGTTGGCTGGTCCGGAAGAACCATTCTCGGTAATGTTGTTACGTGCGCTGCTTTTGGGTTTCATTGGTGGTGGGTCACTTCTGATGGGCCAATCTATGTTACCGGATACAATTGAGTACGATTATCGACGTACCGGTTTGCGACGTGAAGGAATTTTTGCTGCCTTTTTTACTACGATTGAAAAGATTGCTTACACGATCGGTCCGGCTGTAACTGGCATATTTCTTGGCGCTATGGGTTATATTTCTTCTAAGGGTTCGCAGGATATAGTCCAACCAGATAGCGCTATTACGGCAATCTATATTTGCGTTGGTGTGATCCCAGCCACTATGGGAATCTTCGGTCTCCTTTTCCTATCAGCGTATGACCTTACTGAGGAGAAACTGAAATCAACAGCTCGTGTTTCAATGAAAAGATCCTGATCTTCTAGAAACAATTTTTTTAGGGTTAATACTTTTACTTCATTAGGGCTCGGTAATTGACACAATTCTGTTTGCTTCAACATTATCAAGGTGTTGATTCTTTCCGCTTGGCCACCGCACAGAAATTCGGTCGACTCTTTTTTTATCTCCCAATCCAAATATTATTGCAGGGTCGTTGGCTGAATTGTACCCAACCGCGCTTACATGTTCGCGGATTTGGACCAGGTCGCCCGCTGTAATTTTAATCCTTGCTCCGAGACCTGAACGGTTGCTTGTCACTCCCCGCAATTTTAGTTTTATCCAATAGTTATTGTTACCCTCGTTTAGAAAAAGTTTGTTCTCCTGCTCAATATTGACCCGCTTTTGTTCGCTGTAGTAGGTGCGGTTGGTGAGAAACAGATCGTAGAAACCATCATTATTAACATCGCCTGCTGCTACTCCACTTCCAATACCGAACCCAGTTGTTCCGGACTCGGTAGTCACATCCGTAAAAGTATTATTCCCGTTATTGCGGTACAGCACATTATTGTCCGGCGACCAGGCAATATAAAACTGCACAAATGGAGCCATCTCGGCAATTACGTCGTTTATGAGTACGTTGGACGGGCCGCCGTTGTTGACGTAGAGATCGAGATATCCATCATTATCGAAGTCGATCATTGTGCAGCCCCGCACACCCCCCATATCATCTGTTCCCGAGCTTGCAGTGATATCGGTGAAAGTCAGGCCCTTGTCTCTGTCTAGGTCATTGCGAACAAGTCTGTTAGCTTGGTCAGCGTTGGGAAGATAAACGTCTAAGTCACCATCGTTGTCGATGTCACCAATACAAGAGCCGTTGGAGTTGCCGGGATTGCGCAAAGCAAATCCAGTTGGTGGTCGGAAACTGCGGGAGACGTCCCTAAAATTACCGTTTCCGTCATTCAGAAAAAGAATGTTAGCATCTCCTTCATTGGTAACCAGAGCATCCATATCGCCGTCGTTGTCAAAATCAGCCCAAGATGGTGCTCCCTGGGAATTAGCTTCAATAACACGACCGATTATACCTATCCCGGAGCTTTTTGTGATGTCAGTGAAGGTGCCATTACCATTGTTATGGAACAAGGCGTTTTCAATATCGTAATCGGCCCCGCGCCACATAATGTCGAGATGACCGTCGTTATCAAAATCCACCCAACCGATACCCGCACCGGTATTGCCAATGCCACCGATGGTCTGGTCGTCTACGTTACCTTTGCGCATCATGCCGGCTTCGCGGGTAATATCTGTGAATGTTGGTTGGTCAGTTTCTATGAGCTGGTTTTGATAGAGTATTGTCGGAACATGCTTGGGTTTGGCGTGGCCAGGCGGACCACTAGGCGGCATGTTTGAAACTAAGAGGTCGAGATCACCGTCATTGTCGTAGTCACCCCACGAGCTACCACGGCCTACTCCGCCCGTATTTTCGATACCTCGTTCTAAAGCAACATTAGAAAAATTACCGGCACCGTCATTTTCCCATAGGCGATTTTCGATACCAGGTGCGGTGGCCTCGACGGTGACGTATATGTCAACGTCGCCATCGTTATCGTAGTCTCCGAAATTGGGTCCTGCTGCATTAATACCGGGATCTGAAATTCCCGCACTTACGCTAACATCTTTGAACTTAATAGATTGTGCTAATGCTTCGCTAATGTAAACAGAAGCCCAGACTACGAGACTGATTAGAATGAGGCGATTCATGTTGGATATCCTATAGGTAGTCAATTCTGAAGCGAAAAATTAAATTTGTTTAACTTGGGTTTAACACGTTTAGTTGTTAGGCCAGTGAAGGCAATGGTACTGTGCCGTGCATGGATAGGGAATTCAAACAACGTGATGGTTCTCTATCCGATCAGCGGTCATTGGACGCTTTGGAATAGTTATGCAGGCTGACAGTGATTCCTGGCGTACTTAATAGGGTAATAAATTTTATGGATTATGAGAAAATTAAGGCTCATTGGCGCGATTTGGCAATTCGGCCAAAATAGATTGTACCATTGCCACAAACCGGAAGCATGATTTGAGGAAGCAATGTTAACACGGGACAAGGTATTCATAATCGCGGAGGCTGGATCCAATTGGCGATCTGGAACACCAAGTCGCGATCTAGCCATGGCAAGGGCGCTAATAGATGTGGCGGCAGAAGCGGGGGCTGATGCCTGTAAGTTTCAAACGTACCGTCCAGAAACAGTTTATGTAGAAAATGCTGGAACAAGTGACTATTTGACGGATGCTGGCATCGAAGAGGATATTTGGGATATTTTTGCCGACCTGTCTATGCCTTATGAAATGGTGCCTGAGCTAGCTGACTATTGTGAGCGCCGAGGTATCCTGTTTATGTCTACTCCGTTTTCGGCAGCTGATTTTGCGGCTGTTGATCCCTACGTAAAGATTCACAAAGTAGCGTCGTACGAAATATCACACGTTAGATTAATCGAACTAGCGGCAAGATCAGGTAAGCCGGTGGTCCTATCCACGGGCGCGAGCGACGAGGATGATATTGAATGGGCAGTTAGTACATTTAAGGAAAACAAGGGAACGCAGATTGCGGTTATGCAGTGTACAGCGCGCTACCCTGCTTCTTTAGAGAGTTTAAATCTCAAAGTTGTGCCCTGGCTGGAGGAGCGATTTGATGTTATTCCAGGCTTTTCGGATCATAGCCGAGATCCGCTTGTAGGGCCGTTAGCGGCTGTAGCCCTCGGCGCAAGGGTAATCGAAAAACACTATACCCTTGATAATCGTTTACCTGGGCCTGACCACTCTTTTGCCCTGAATCCCTCTGAATTAAGAGCGATGGTTAAGGGTATACGTGATGTTGAGCTTTGTTTAGGTGATGGTGCCAAGCGGGTATTACCGGATGAGACAGAGCTTGCCACCTATGCCCGCCGGGGGGTGCAAGCTAGCCGTTCTATAGCAAAAGACGACGTTCTCGAAGAAGACAAGAATATTGCTATTTTGCGACCGGGCAGGCAGACCCTCGGGGTACATCCCAAGCAATTGACTGACATTGAGGGGCGGCGCGCGACTAGGGAAATTAACGTTGGTGAGGGTATCTGTGAGGGTGATTGGGAATAACCAATCGCGGGCCTGTTTATCGATTTCGATAGAATACTGGCCGATCCTTAATTCAGACCTATCTACAGAGCAAGTCTGCGGCACGCATGCTGCTAAAGCATCAGACGAATACATCCGCCTTGAAATAGCACCTTAAATTTCATTGCTGGCGTTTACCGTAGAGAACCGGACCAAAATTTCTGATGTTTCAGTTTCGATTCTTCAACGATTGCAGCAATTAGAGAAGCCGTAAAACCTGCCGATATAATGTCGATACCTGCAGGCACTCTTGTTATTTCATGAGTAGTTCGGGAATATTTTAAATAGGCTTTCGGCGATGGTGTTTAATTTGATAGGTCGCGTAAGGCCGGCCAGAGGTCTTAACTCTTCTATTCTTCTTATTACTTCATCGGCGTTTGCGCTGAATTTGTTTTTCCATATATCTGGGCGTGGCACCGGGCGCAAACCGCTTGCTAGAGGCTGCCAGGCATAGTTCTGTGATGCGCCTGCACCATGCTCTGCAAGTAGTTCAGTCATGTGGTTGGTCATGGTGAGCGCTGATTCACCAGTACCGTTATTGGGAAAATAACTTTCTATGAGCGCTGTTGTTGAAGGTCTGTTGGCCAAAGGGCCGGCATTTTCATTGAAATATGAGTAAATTGCATGGCATGCGTCGTTCCAATTCTCGAAAGTCGGATTAACCTGGTTAGATAGGACCAGGTCATGCCTTTGGGCTTCTGGCATTGGAGTTACGCTTACAGCAGGAATGTTCAATAGCGCGGCTTCGGTACCCGTTGAGCATGATGTATGGACTAGTAGGTCAGCGCCAAGTGTCCAGGGTATGTGATCAGTATCTCTAACAATTTTTATATTTGAAACGTGCCCGCATAGGTCGTCCCAATAGTCGGCTTTCTCTCCAGGGTGCGGCCGAATAATCACCTTGTGATCCTTGAGGTTATCTGATGTCCATTTCATAACATTGATTATCTCAGTTCGGTTTTCCGCTTCCCAAGCGAGTTCCTCTGATATTGCATCTGCACTAGCTTTGTCTTCGGGATCAAAAGTTCCAGCGCGGCGCGCTAAGTCCAGAACCTGATCTAAATTACCCCAAATACTATTAAGTCTGCTGTAGTTGGTATTAAACAGAATATAGCGGCCATGTTCCGCTCTTATCTGTTCTGCTAGTTGTATATACCTAGTCCGACCCCAGGGGCCTATGAGATCAGCTCTCGGATTACCGGTTACCCGTATTTTGTAGCCCATTTCAGGAAACTTGCGTTTCAAGGCGGCTCTATGTGGTTCGCTCTGAGCAAAAAAAATGTCACACAGATTCAAAGTCTCGTCGTCCACCGCTAACAAGAAGCAATCTTCAGATCCGCAAGCGAGAATTTCTTCGTCATTGGTGGCCACAAGATTACCGAATTTCTTTGCATTGGCCATGCTTTCGGCTTGAATTTTGTTGGCAGTCTTGAACAGCACGATGCCGGGTGGCATGCGGTGAAAGTTGTTAAACATGAACCACTGTTGACCGACAATTACGGTATAGCCCATTTCGACAGCGTGGGCGGCAATTAGCAGCCGGGAGTCAAGATCCCGATCTCTTATTTCAACTGTGAGATAGAGAACCGGGTTCATAGTTTAATAGCATAGAAAGATTGAAGGTATTCGTCTGGTTTGCAGGTCCGCAAGTTACTAGCTCTTTGTAACTGGATGAAGCTGACGGTAATAATACTTTGCAAGTTCCAGGTCCTCTAAAAAATCTATATCAATGGCGTGATTTCTTGGCATATAAAAGCCCTTTAGGTTTGGACCATACAGCGTTTTGTGTTCCCGGAAAGCAGGTATATTGACTGCATACGTGCTGCCATTGCTAAACCAGAGTGGGCCCACGTCTTGCGATTGCTTTTCAACTAGTTCTGGCCACATGGCTTGGAGAAATCCGTCCTGGTCAGCTTGAAGTGCTTGATGTGCTTGCCGATCAGATTCGGAAACACCCATAGCAAAGTCGCAAATTCCCGGATTTATTAGTTTTACAGTTTGCCGAATATCCTCGGCAGTTCGAAGGACAGCGGTCGCGTAGAGGCATGTCAAGATATCGTACTTTCTGTTCTCCTTTTCTTCCTGATCTAGAAAATCTAAAAGCATGGTTGCCGAAGAAACATGATCTGACGCCATTTCGGGTTGGCGTTTTACGGCAATAGCATCGTATTTCTCGCTGATGGTTAATATTTCATCACTATCAGAGGAAACGCATATGCGATCGAATACATTTGCCTCATAAGCGGCCTCTATGGCATATGCGATAATAGGCTTACCGAAAAAGTCGATAATATTCTTGCCGGGGAACCGCTTTGAACCACCTCTTGCAGGTATAACGGCAACTGTTTTCATTCTTGTTTTAATCATTGTTTGGACCAATTTTTGGTTTGGTAAAGGCTAGGTAAACGTACGAGTCGAAAACAAAAAGACATAGTAACCTTATGAATCGAGATACAAAGTATGATATCTACGGAACTCTTTTGCATATGGGTCCAATGAGTCAACATTGCTTATGTCGACGTTCAGGGCGTGTTTCGCTTGCTGCCATTTCGTTCGACCGGCAGTCTGCCAGACAGTGCCTTCCGATGTATATGGTCCAAGTTCGATGTACTTCTCGTTTAGAAATGCTGTTGTAGGCGCCTGCTGTCGTTGTTTCATTTGGTGAAGGCAGGCAAAAAGTGCCATTTGGTCAAGGGTCCAGAAACCCAAATTGTGCTGCAGGAAATAACCAATATATTTGAGAAGAAGTTCGGCAAACAACTTGCCGTTGGTTGTTGGCGCTATAATGATTGTGGCTGCAGCGTATTGATTCCAAGGTTCAAATCGTCCGGGGCGACCACGCAACGCTAGATCTTTTCCCACTGCCACCTCGAGTAAGGGCGCAAAGTCATTCATGACTAAGCCGTCGACATCCATATTCACAATGGGCACGTCATAACGGCTTAGAAGCTCGAGATATCTGACGAACCGACTCGCGCCATAATAACCAACGATAGCCTCATTACTTAAACCGTCAGTGGGAAAAAGCTCGTAGGTAATGTTGATTTGAACTTGACGCGCTTTTCTGCGGATCTCGTCGGCTAGCCGCTTTTGGGTATCGTTTGCGTTAATGAGATTAAGGTGTACGTCGACGCTTGTTGTGTTCAGGTCGATCGAACTCAACATAGCTAGACCAAAATATGAAAAGTAGTTGCCATCGCAACTGAGATATAAGACTGGTTTTGTGGGGTGAAAGTCAGGATTTTGCCACTGCAAGTGCGGTAATCTGTTTCGTGTGTCTGAAACGCTCGTTTCATCTAGTTTGTGAAAGAAAGTTGATGATAGCCTGCGTGTAACGGATCTATGGAAACCGACAGGATCTAGTTCATAGGACCTAATATAATACTCTTCAGATTGCGCGAAGTTACCGTCGTTGAAATGAAAACTGCCAAGGAGATCATACAGTGATGGATTGTCTGAAAGGTGTTCTAGAAGGTGCTCGGCGACGGGCATTATCTGTCTATCCAGCCCATCGACATGGTTGAAGCCCAATTCCTCGTCTGTCGTGACATGGTAAACTGGTTTTCCATATTCTTGCCTTTTGTTTCGCTCTGCTGCTTCAAGGAAATATATAAATTGCCTCAATCCCCGAAGTTTTAGCAAAGGGCTAAACCGTTCAGTGTCTTTGAGTGTCGTTAATAGTTCGGTTGAGGCTTGAAAGGAGTGTCCTGTCTTATGCATTGCAACAAAACGGTTAAGAATAATTTCTTGATTGTCTGGTGATAGGGTGTTTGCCTTGCTTAGGGCATCAAGGCTTTCTTCATATCTTTCTAACTGTAGTAAGCTTAGTCCGAGTATTGACCAAAGATCCGGATTGTTGCTGTAAGTATTTAGACAGGCTACACAAGCTTCAACCGCAGCATCATATTTTTTGTTGTTGAAATGGTTTGCGGCGTTGGCCAGGGTCATTTGCATGTGATCGAACGCTTGTGCTTATTGGACTACGGAGTAACTTTCGTCTATCAAGTGCCGCCTGACTTCGCAATGCAATTTATGCTGAATGGTTGAAACGTGATCTCTATTGGAAAAAGGCGGGACGACGGATTGGTTAGGAATGTAGCTATAATCGGATGTGGGGCTATCGCCGGTGGTTATGATGAAGCTCAGGATGGCAAGACTTCTCTCAGTCATATGGGAGCCTACAAGCGCGATGCAAGGTTTAGGGTAATTGCTTGTGTGGAGCCTGACGAAGCCCGCGGCCAAGCATTTGCCGATTATTGGGGCGTTGCTAACTGGTATCCCTCAATAGAGTCCCTCTTGAATGCGGGTGATGTCATTGACATGGTTAGCGTCTGTACTCCGGATGAAGAACATGTTTCTACGTTACAGAGTGTTCTTTCTCTTCAACCAATGGCTGTCCTAGCCGAAAAGCCATTGGGGATCAATAGCGCAGCAGCATGTAAAGTTGTTGATGCCTATCAGGAAGCAGGAACACTGCTAGCAGTAAATTATATGCGCCGGTGTTCCCCAGTATTGCAAGGCTTGGCGCGGCAAATCCAATCGGGACATTACGGTGACTTACAGAATGCCGTTGTCAGATACACCAAAGGGCTTTTCCATAATGGTAGCCATTTGCTCGATCTTATGTTGTGGTTTTTTGGCGAGCTTAGGGTGTGTTTCACCCGGTCGAGGTCAATTATTGATTTTAGCGAAAACGATCCAACCATTGATGCTGTTATGGAGACCCATGATTCAACACCCGTTTATTTATGCGGATTAGATAGCCGCCACTACACCGCATTCGAACTCGATCTGTCATTTAGCGACGGCAGAGTTGTTGCAACAGATATGATCACTCGGATAACTCGTTACGAAACCGATAAAAGTGCAACCTTTCCTAGTCAACGTTTGCTACTACAGAGTGATACCGAGACCTGCAATGTTCAAATGTGGATCCCTCTTATGATCGACAATGTAGTCCGGAGTGTTGAGGGTGATGTATCATTGTGTAGTGATGGAGGTAATGCACTTAAAGTGCTTGAATTATGTGAAATTATTAGAGATTCGTGGATAGATACAGCCCAGGTTGAGAAATGAGAAAATTGGCATTATTGGGAGGGTCGTCCGTTCGCAGGAAGAAGTTCCCATCGTATAAAAACTTTGATTCCCAGGAGCAGGATGCTGCTCAGAGGGTTATAGCAAGTGGGCTAATGTCGCGTTTTCTTGGGAGTTGGCACCCGAATTTTTTCGGTGGACCTGAAGTTCAAGTTTTTGAAAAGGAAGCGGCTGCTGCGTTCGGTGCTGAGTACGCTGTGTCAGTCAACTCTGCGTCATCGGGTTTAGTATGTGCTCTTGGCGCGGTGGATTTGAACCCAGGTGACGAAGTTATTGTTTCGCCCTTTAGCATGAGCGTTTCTGCAACTGCCCCGCTGGTATGGAACGCTATCCCGATCTTTGCCGACATCGATCCCCAGACATTTAACCTTTCGCCCGCATCAGTGGAAGCGTGTATCACGCCGCGCACAAAGGCGATCGTCGTTGTTCATCTCTTTGGTCAGCCGGCTGACATGGATGCCATTGGTGCTATTGCGGCGCGGTCTGGATTGAAGGTGATAGAAGACTGCGCACAGTCGCCTTATGCTGTCTATCGGGGTCGTCCGGTTGGAACCCTATCGGACATCGGTGTGTTCAGCCTGAACTATCACAAACATATTCATACTGGTGAAGGTGGTATCATTACGACAAATGATGCGAGTCTTTGTGAACGGATACAGCTCATTCGTAATCACGCGGAAGCAGTTGTTGAAGCAAAGGGGGTTTCGAATCTTTCGAACATGCTTGGGTTTAATTTTCGCCTTGGTGAAGTGGAGGCGGCTATCGGGCGGATACAATTGGTTAAGGGCCATTCTTTAGTCGAAAAACGAATCGCAAATGTGCGGTATATCGAAGCCCACTTAAGTGATTTGGCGGGTTTTAGTCCAGCTCCTGTAGAGAGTGCGAATCGGCACGTATATTATGTTCATCCGTTTCTCTATGACGAAAGTAGGCTAGGGGTTTCGCGCGAGTTATTTGTCAAGGCGGTGTCAGCTGAATTAGAGGTGACAGATGGACGGGAAGCCGAGGGGGTTCTTTTACGGAGTGGATACGTCAAACCTCTTTATCTGCTTCCCTTGTTCCAAAATCGGCAATGCTATGGCACCAGCAATTATCCATTCGAAGGTGCAGGCAATGATGGGGCACAGAAATACGCGCTAGGTCTTTGCCCCAACTGCGAAGATGCTTGGAGAAATACACTTGTCTTGCACGAAATGATGCTTCCAGGGATGGAAGAGGAGGATTTGGATGATGTAGTTGCAGCGTTTAAGAAAGTTTATGAGAATATTAACGATTTGAAGAAAGTTCAGACAACCGGGTAAGAGCTAGAATCTAGATCATCCGATTAATCAGGTCGATTACTTTTCGCGTTGACCCGAGGAAACTTAGCGGTGGGTGCTGCCAGCGTCCTCCTCCAACAAGAGTAATATAATCCAAGACAGCCTGTTTCACTTGGGCCTTGTTGGTTACTGGTGTGAGGCCTGGTAGTCGATCAAACGCTGGATTTATTATTCTCTTTCGATCCGGTTGCAAGATTAATGTTGGAAGCCCCAGCACTCTAGCTTCTACTGAGATTCCAGAGTTGATACCGATTAGGCCGTCTACTCGGCTTAGAAAATCTCTTCTATCGCCGCTTGCTAGTTGCACGTTGTAACCTTTTGCCGACTGTCTACTAATCCAGTTTGGCCAGGAGTCCTCTGTTTCATTTGGATGCGGAAGGATCCAAAGGTCTATATCTTTGCAAGCCGGCAAGCACATCTGAGCTATGGCGTATTGGTCGTATCCCGTTGGCTCTTCAATATTAATTACCTCTTTATACGGTTCTGAAGCAAAAAGAATCACCATTCGCTGGTTCCTTTGGCCAGTGATTGGCCTAAAGTTCGCAGCCAAATCTTCAAAGTGGGGCTGGCCGATGATTTCGATGCAGCTGTTGAGCCAATCCTTTGCAGCAAGTTCGTTCGCAGATTCCTGATCAATTACACCGATTCTTGATGGCTGAAATGTTATCTCACCGTTAGGACCTGTCAGGCGCTTCCTAAAATTATACCATGTATCAAACAAAGCTAGGGTCGGTCGACCCCCAGCTGCTGCCCATAAATGCCGTTCGATTAGATTAGGATAGCTAGTTCCTGTCAGGATTATATCGGGATTAATACTCTGTAATGCGCGGGAGATGTTTTCTTGCCCTATATCCGACTCTTTCCAAGATCGAGCCGCTGGCGCAAGAACGGTAGCCGCAGGTCCAGCAACCCAAACAGTGATCTTGTATCCTTCCTCCATAAGGGGACGGCGCAGTGCTCTGAGAATCAGGGCTCCAGCATAATCATGTGCCGCTAATAATAGATGGATCATATACGGGCTAGACAAATTATATTATTCACACTCCTAATGTTGCAGCATTCCAAATAAGATTGGAATTGAGTAACTTTGATTTCTGGATTGGTAATGGCATAACCGCACTATAGAGGATACGTCAATTAATTGATTTGGATACATTCAGCCTGGTTTCAAAAATGCAAAAGAAGATAGAAACTCCTATTATCGAAACGTCAAATGTTTTTCTTGTTCCCTTTGCCAATGTGCATCTGACTCAACGGTATGTCTCATGGTTAAATGATCCGGAAGTGGTGCGATTTAGCGAAAACCGCCACCGCGACCATACTCTGGCGAGCTGCAAGGATTACTTTGTTTCTATGCTTGGAGCATCAAATCTGTTTTGGGCACTGATGCATAAGGATGGTAATTGTCATATTGGCAATATAACGGCGTATTTGGATATTCCTAATGCTACAGCGGACCTGGCAATAATGATAGGTGATCGCAGTTTTCAAGGACTGGGATTGGGCTTGGAGGTTTGGAATGCGGCAATGGAATGGTTGCTGGGCGATGGTGGGTTTCGAAAAGTCACCGCCGGGGCCATGTCTGCTAATAAGCGCATGATCCGTATTATGACTGTCTCAGGAATGCAGATAGAGGGACATAGAAAGCGTCACTTTATTTTGGATGGAAAAGAAGTAGATATGATTATTGCGGCGAAATTCATACCGTCGGTGCCCAATACCTAATAATACCCAGTTCTGAGACTCTGTGGTTTTTCTTTCTTCTTTGTAATGCATGCGTTCCATTGGTTGCCATAATCGCTGGGAATGCTTAAGAAGATCAACCGGCGCATTGCCGGTCCTGTCAACAAACCCTAATAAGTCATATGGTCACACGATTTAACCTATCTTCCGGCAGCCAAGAAGGGCTTGAAAAGGAACTTGAAGGGGCATCAATTCTTGTTACTGGTGCGACTGGTTCATTCGGTCAGGCATTTATCAGTAGACTTTTGGATTTTGCTCCAGTTCGGCGCTTAATCGTTTTTTCACGGGACGAACTCAAACAATTTGAAATGCAACAAAATCCTGACTTACGAGACAAGCGGGAAATGCGTTATTTTATTGGCGATGTCAGAGACCAGGCTCGTCTTGAATTAGCTATGCGGGATGTAGACTTTGTAATCCATGCGGCAGCGCTAAAACAGGTTGCGACAGCTGAATATAATCCTTTTGAATGTATTAACACTAATGTAGTGGGCGCAGAAAATATTGTCCGGGCGGCTTTGAAGGTTGGGGTAAGAAAGGTAGTAGCCCTTTCCACAGATAAAGCCGTTAACCCCATTAATCTTTATGGTGCAAGCAAATTAGCTGCTGATAAGATTTTTGTTGCTGCTAATCATCTTAGTGGTTCCCAAGAAACTTTTTTTTCAGTGATCCGCTACGGAAATGTGTCTGGCTCGCGGGGAAGCGTGGTACCATTTTTCCGGCGCCTCATTTTGGAAGGGGCGGATCATCTCCCTATTACGGACCCACGCATGACTCGTTTTTGGATTACGCTTCCTGAATGCTGCGATTTTGTGCTCTCGTGTCTCTTATCGATGGAAGGCGGTGAAATTTTTGTTCCAAAGATTCCAAGCATGAAGGTGGTTGATCTGGCTACGGCTATGGCACCAGACCTTCCCCAAAAATCTATCGGGATTCGTCCAGGTGAGAAATTGCATGAAAGTTTGATATCAAAGGACGATGGACGAGCGACATTGGATGCTGGAAAATACTACGTTATTGAGCCGGAGTTTGATCGCTTATTTGGTTCAAACCGCAGAGGAGATCAATTAGGAGAGCGCATGGGTGAGCGATTTACCTACACTAGTGACGAGAATGAAGAATGGCTTGATGTAGATGCGCTTAATGAGATGATTGCTGAAAGCACCTAACCTAAGGAGATATGTCCGAGCCGAAAGGGTCCTCATCCTTAAGGATGTAGCATACGAACATTATAGACAAATTTTATGCCTTCTGATTTCATTCCATATGGACACCAGTGTTTGGACGCTTCCGATGTAGAAGCCGTTCTGGAAGTTCTTAACAGTGACTGGATTACTCAAGGTCCGAAGATTGAAGCGTTCGAAGCAGCCGTGTCCGAACGGGTGGGTTCTAAGTATGCCGTTGCGGTGTCAACAGGAACTGCTGCGTTGCACACGGCTTGTTTATCGGCACATATAGGCCCAGGGGATGAAGTTGTAACAACTCCGCTTACCTTTGCTGCAAGCGCGAACAGTGCCCGGCTCGTAGGAGCAGAGGTAAGGTTCGCAGATATCGATGCTGATACACTCTGCATTGATCCTGGAAAGCTCGAATCTGCTATTACTCCGAACACGAAGGCTATTATTCCGGTCGATTTTGCTGGGCTGCCTTGTGATATGGATGAAATAAATGCTTTTGCGCACTCCAATAATCTTCTGGTAATTACCGATGCGGCACACTCCTTAGGTGCTCAATACAAGCAACGCAGCGTCGGAAGCTTAGCAACAATGACTTGCTTTTCGTTTCATCCTGTTAAGGCGATCACGACGGGTGAGGGAGGCATGGTGACGACAGATGACGAACACCTATATCGCATCTTAAAAATGGTTCGGGAGCATGGTATCGCTAGATCGGGGTTCGATCCGGAATTATTTATTCAAGCTAACGATGAGTCAGGAGATCCGCTATCGCCACGTAAACAGCTGGATCCTGCTCCTTGGTACTACGAAGTCCAAACACTAGCGCCTAACTACCGTATAACTGATATACAATGTGCTTTAGGTCTTAGTCAGTTGTCCAAGCTTGAGCAGTTTGTTGCTCGCCGTTCGGAACTAGCAACTCGGTATGTGCAGGCTTTTTCGTCATGTGATTTGCTGGAACTCCAACAACTGCCTACCGATAGACGAAGTGCCTGTCACATCTTCGTGGTTCGTCTCAACCTGCACGCCCTGGCAGTGGGGAGGAGGAAGATATTCGAAGATTTAAGAGCAGCGGGAATTGGTGCGCAGGTGCACTACATACCGGTGCACTTGCACCCTTACTACAGAAACAGATATGGCCATGCGCGCGGTGATTTTCCCTTGGCTGAGTCCTATTACGATTCTGCACTTACATTGCCACTCTTTCCTGCAATGACAGATTCGGATGCTGATAGGGTTATTGACACTGTTCTCGAAGTTGTTGGTCAGAATCGACGTTGAGTATGACTTAAATGATTAAAAGAATAGCATTCAATCCTCCTAACCGCGTGCTAATGGGTCCAGGACCTTCCAATGTGCACTCACGAGTATTAGATGCTATGGCTCGGCCAACTATTGGTCACTTAGATCCGTCATTTATTAGTTTTATGGAGGAGACTAAGGGTCTACTCAGACTTGCATTTGAAACTCATAACAAACTAACGATTCCTGTCTCAGGACCGGGTTCCGTCGCAATGGAACTATGTTTGGTAAATCTACTCGAACCGGAGGATAGTTTGATCGTCTGCCGCAATGGTGCCTTCGGTAGTAGAATGGCTGATATAGCTGTGCGTTGCGGAGCTAAACCAATTCTGATCGATGATGATTGGGGAACGCCTGTAGATCTTGTGAAGGTAAAGAAAATCCTTGAAGAACATCAATCAGCGAAAGCTCTCGCCTTTGTGCATGCTGAGACTTCCACAGGCGTTAAGTCAGATGCTCCAGGACTGTGCGCACTTGCTCGGAAATACGGTATTTTGTCTATCGTTGATACGGTGACATCCCTAGGAGGCGTTCCGGTTCACGTTGATCAATGGGGTGCAGATGCCGTTTATAGCGGAACTCAGAAGTGCTTATCATGTCCGCCAGGTTTGTCCATGGTGACTTTTAGTGAACGGGCTTCAGATGCGATCTCATCACGCAAAGTAGCAGTGCAAAGTTGGTTTATGGATCTTTCACTGGTGATGGGATATTGGGATGAAGGCATAGTAAGATCTTACCACCATACTGCTCCAATTAATTCGCTCTTCGGTCTGCATGAAGCTCTTCTCATGCTGGAGGAAGAAGGCCACACTCGCGCGTGGTCGAGACACTGGAACATGCATAAGGCGTTAAGAGCGGGTTTAGAGGCCATGGGGTTGAACTTTTTTGTCGACGAACCCTTCCGCTTGCCCCAGCTAAACACTGTCTGCGTACCCAAAGGTGTGGCCGAGGACAAGGTGAGAAATCGGCTTCTGGAAGATTTTGATCTGGAGATTGGTGCAGGTCTTTCTGTTCTTTCTGGCAAAGTATGGCGCATTGGTTTGATGGGCGCCAGCGCGAATGCCGCGAACGTTAGGTTGTGCCTGTCCGCACTAGAAACCGTGCTTAATCAGCTCAATGCTTCTATCGACTTAGGCGCAGCGCTACCAGCTGCCGACGCGATATTGGCGGATCAAACTCTTACTAACTCTTCCTAAATGAGTCGTGAGATATTTTGTAATTTCTGAATCTTTAAATCTGAATACGGCGATTTATTAATAGTTGGATTTGCTGCAGTTACTTAGACGTCATGACCCAAATCCCATCCCAATCTTTAGGGTTTTTCTTTTTCATGATTTCACAGCGCTCAATATAAGTGTTCGATAATTTGTCTGCTGGATTAGCTTTGAGACATTCTTTGAAAGATTTAATGCCCTTTTCCCAGTCGCCCGCCTTGAAAGAGACACGGCCCTCATTGAAGTGGTTCACAGTATCCATCAAATTAGGAAAAGTTTCCGATGTGTGATAGTCCAACACTTCTCGGACGCCCGTCGGCTCAGTTTTACCTTTGACTACAACATCATCAATGTATCTTATTTGGTAGGTGCCTTTGAGCTTCTTGTAGGTGAAGTCGCTTATCAATATGCGAGCGGAATAAGATTTACATGCACTTTCAAGTCGTGCCGCCAAATTCACGCCATCTCCGATCATAGTGTAATCCATTCTCTTTGATGAACCAATATTCCCTGAGACAACTTTGTCTGTGTTAAGGCCGAGTCCCATATCAATCGGTATTTTGCCCTCTTTTTCTCTCAGCTCATTCCACTCCCACAATCTTTTGATCATATTTATACCGGCGCGAACACCTCTGTCTTCGTCATCGTCATTCGCTATCGGAATGCCAAAACCCGCCATGATTGCATCCCCAATAAACTTATCAACCATCCCACCTTGTTCGCTGATAGCCCCAACCATTATGTCAAAATATTCGTTTAGGAGAGATACCGTCCCCTGGGCACCTAGAGATTCTGTAATTGTCGTAAAACTACGAACATCTGAAAATAGCAGTGTGGCCTCAGTTTCCTGGCCACCCATTATATCGGTCCCTTCATTCATTAGTTTGTCTGCAATACTGGGATCTATGTAACGAGACATCGTTGATTTCATGCGTTTTTCGTCTGTAATGTCTTCTATCACAATAAGAGTCCCCAGGTATCCCTGGGCCTGATCCATTCTGCCATCGGGGTCTTCGTTCTCTAACGGGAGAAAGCTAAGATTGGCTGAAACAGTTTTGACGTTGTCATCTGCTTCATTGCCGATCTCGAATTCGGCATCCATTAATAATTCACTTTCTTTTGTTTCTTCGCAATTTTTGATTTTTTCTAAAATCCACGAACGTTCGTTTTTAAAAAATTCTTCAGATGTTTTTCCCACGATATCGGTTGAACGTATTTTTAGAATTTTCAAACCAGCCTTGTTGCAGGTAATTATTTTCCCTTCGTCATCAATTGTAATAACAGCATTAGACATGCTCATTAACATGCTGTGGTTGTACGCACGCTCTTTAGCGACGTCTTCAAAGAGTTTTGCATTCTCGAGAGCGATGGCAACCTGCTGGGTAAAGGCCTTAAGTCGGGACTCGTCCTCATCTGTAAAACCGCCGCCCTTTTTATTAAGAGCTTGGGTGCATCCAATACATTCTCCGTCCTTGTTTATGATTGGAACGCATAGAATTGAGCGCGTGAAGTAACCCGTTTGTTTGTCAAAGCTTGGATTGAACCTTAGGTCAGCATATGCATACGGAATGTTTATAGTATCTTGAGATTGGAAAACTGCGCCGGCTATCCCAACGTTGTTTGGCAGGCGAATTTCACCAATACCGTCGCCCATGGCTACCCGTGAGAATAGTTCGTTCGTTTTTGGATCATTTAGGAAAAGAGTTGCGCGGTCTGCATTAAGCATGCGAGTAGACTCAACCATCACCCGCTGCAGCAATGAGCCAAGCTCAATCTCGGCAGTTACATCAGATACAATATCCAAGAATTGCATTTCTTTTTCACGAGACTTGGCCATCTCCTCCATACCCTGGGCATTTTGGAGAGATACGGCAGCCTGCGCGGTAATTGCCTTAACTACTGCTAAATCGTCTTTAGTGAAACGACCTCTCTTTTTATTCAATATTTGAATAACGCCGATGACGTCATTCCTAACGGTCTTGACGGGTGCGCATACAATGTTTTTTGTTGTAAAGCCGGTTTGTTCATCAATTCTCGTGTTGAACCTTTCATCCTCGTAAGCGTTATGAACAATTTCGCCGACCCCAGACTGGAAAACCGAGCCTGCAATACCAGTTGAATTAAGAATTCGGATCTCTCGCGTAAGTTCACCCTGTGCGACTCGCGAGTAAAGTTCGCCCGTTAGTGGGTCATTAAGAAAAAGGCTACCTCTATCAGCGCCTAATTCTTGAGTAGTCATTTCAATTAATGTCCACAAAATTTCACTCAAGTTTTGTAGGCCTGAAATTTTCTGAGTGACAGAGAGCAGCATCTCTGTTTGATTCAATTTTGTTTGAGTACGCTCTAGTCGCGTCATTAATTCAGTCGCTCTCGCCGAACTTAGGTTGGCAGCCGAGCCCTTGGTATTTTCTGATTTCCTAATCACATTCGTTTTCTCAGCCATGCTTACGCTCCAGCTCGTCTCTTAATTGCTCTATAGTTTCTTGCAAATGACGGTGTTCGCCAATTGTTTCTACGTCCTGTTCTTGTAATCTTGCTTCATATTTGAATTTAATAGTCTCCATCTCATTTCTGAGTTGTAAAGCCGTATCTTTTAACTGCTCGATTTCGTCTGCGGAACGTTGAACAGCCTGTTGGACGGCTGTATCTTTCGCGAACCTGAGGCCTTCCAATTCATCCCGGAGACTTGAGGTTGTGTTCTTGAGCTGCTGTATTTCATCTGCGGAACGCTGAACAGCCTGTTGCACGGCTGCGTCTTTCTCGAACCGTTGGTCCTCAAGTCGGGTGCGAAGTACTGAAGCAGTTTCCCGCAGTTGCTTTAAATCATCCGCATTTGCGGCAAAAGCTGCCTGAACATCCCGAGTAGCTGCAAATTGATGGTTTTCTATTTCTTTACGTAATGAATTGATAGTGTCCTGCAGGTGGCGAATTTCGAGTTGCGCCTGATGTAACTCCGTGTCTTCCTGCTTTTGTTCGATAATTGGTTCGCTCATATCGTAATGCTTAAGAGTTTATCAAGTTAAAGGTTAGAACCTAAGATAGATCCGTTAATACCTCTATTACACTCTTCTTTGATAGCTTCCGCAAACGCTTCCATTAATTTAGAGTCTGCCTGCATAATCCCGTGGGTATTATCACTGGCAACTTTCCAAGTTCATTCTTAACGTTGTCGCTTACTCTAATTCGAATCTATTTGTTTCTAGTATTTTAGTTCCGTACTCTTATTTATCTTTTTAATCTTGTATCTACAGTGTCTAGCACCATCATTCCTGCCGTATGTTGTATTAATTATTCTTTACCATAGATAGAGCAATGTGTTCAGTTTCCCAAACACATACAACACAAAGAACCTGGGGGACAAAAGCGTCCCGATTTTAGGGAGCTTACGGAGTATCAAAAGCCGTTTTGGATCAAATGTTTCTGACCTACCCCCAAGAGATGATAGCATCTTACTCCTTGATCCCGCTTAAACTAAGGTGAAAATGTGCAGGTCTAGAATGGATAAAATAGTTCGCGTTTCCTTGCTGTCATTTACCTTAGTTGCTAGTTGCTTCTCCGCACAAGCTGCGGACCCGATCAATACTATTCTCTTTAATGGGATAGTTGTTACCCTTACAGGACCAGAGGAGTCTGCTAGAGCAGAGGCCGTAGCAATCTCCGGTGATAGAATCTCAGCGGTCGGTAGTAACGGAGATATTCTTGAACTGGCTGATACTGACACAAAACTCATTGATTTAGCTGGACAAGCAGTGCTGCCAGGCTTCATTGATGCGCATGGCAG
>Ga0315336_1003357_pt1 | contig 21488 bp, 22 predicted proteins | sample ASW5metaG_FD_204512 | JGI IMG/M metagenome (GOLD analysis project Ga0315336, IMG submission 204512) | Ammonia-oxidizing marine archaeal communities from Monterey Bay, California, United States - ASW #5 | ecosystem: Environmental > Aquatic > Marine > Intertidal zone | place: USA: California... | reverse complement strand
GCAAGAAACCAAACCCAAAACGAGGCCTTACTCACATGACGAAAAAAATAAATAAAGACACAGTTTCTGAGAAGCAAGTGTTCACAACTGGCGAAGCAGCAAAAATTTGCAACGTATCACAACAAACGATTATTAGATGCTTTGATAGCGGCCGTCTTCATGGGTTTAAAGTACCTGGTTCCCGTTTTCGCCGTATCCCCCGCAACGAACTCGTTCGGTTTATGCAACAAAACAACATGGACCCTGGGCGCCTCGACAGCGGACCAGTACAGGTTCTTGTTATTGGCTTAAGTTCTGCAGAAACAGATTCTATTATTCAAAACCATGCTGTTGGGCACAACATAAAGATTCACCATGCAGATGATGCCTGGGAAGCAGGCTTTTTAGCCCAGCAATGCAAACCAGAGCTTGTGCTGATTAATTCAAGTGTTCCTGGAATTCAAAAACATTCCGTTCACCGTAGCCTCACAAACAAAAACGGCAACGAACCCATGATTGTTGTAGTTGACAAAAATTATCACAACGGAATAAACACGTCACCACAAAACGACGATTCAACTGAAGTAATTAAGAAAGCAGTACTACAACTCCTCTCGGCATAAAAGCGAGTTTGTAATCAAGAAAGTCTGGAAGGCAATCATGGACCAGTTTGACAAAGCATTAAAAAACATCACAAAATCCTCACTTGTGATTGAACCAACAAATATTCTTGTTGTAGATACAGTCACTACGACTACTGACGCAATTCGCGCAACTCTTGAGGTCCATGGTCATACCGTGTCATGCGCAAAATCTGTGGCGCAGTACGAAGAACTTGCATGTGAAGAAACATTTGGAGCAGTATTCATATCAACCGAATCAGAGCACATCGACACGAGCCAGTTGTTCGAAATCGTTTCGCTACTGAAACCAGACACAATTGTTATTGGATATTCAACATCACCAAACCACACGGACGTAATTCAGTTTATTCGAAATGGCGGGCTAGACTATTTTTGTGTTCCAGAAGATTTAGAATGTATGGGATCTCGCCTAGACTCTCTTCTGTTAGAACAACAAAAAACTAAATCTTTAGAAAACCATGCGGATTACGCACTTCGTCTTTGTAACAAAATGAACGAAGAGCGCCACCGTGTCGAAGAGGAAAACGATTCACTCTGCAACGAACTTGCGAATTCTCATTGTGATTCACAGAAAAAAATGCAACAGGTTGCAATCGGAGCAGAATTTCAAACACTCGTAAGTCAAGAGCTCGACGTAGAATCAATGCTACGAACCGCTCTTGGATATATGTTAACTCGAGTTGGAGCAATGAACGCCGCGGTTTACTTGCGCGAAGGAACAATGGACTGGGGAATTGGCGCGTATATCAATTACGACCGCCAACCAGAACAATTTCAACCGCTTATTGACACTATGGGTCCAATTGTATGCCCAGCTATTTCAACAGAGGAGCAAATCAAACATGTTACGAATGGTGAATCCTTTGCGAATGCAGCAGGGTTAGACCCCATTGATTTTTCTGGCAGTGAAGTAATCACTTTTGGTTGTTTTGCTGACGAACGGTGCATGGCAGTGATTGTTCTTTTCCGAGACGACTCTCGAGCATTTTCACAAGAGTCAATTACCACTTTTGAAACCCTACGAACAATATTTGGACAACAGCTCGGAACAATTCTAAAGATTCACCGAAGAGCAGAATCAAATTGGCCAAGCGAATCAATCGACGATGATGATTGGTCAATCGACCAGGCCGCGTAACTCGCCTTTAATTCCCCGAGATTGAAATGAGTTGAATATTATCTTGGCCAATAATATCACCAATTTGCTGAATGAGCTTTGGTTCTACAACCACCCTCTTTTGACTTTTTAGCGTTGTGACGTGTTTTCCCGAGTTTATGTGGACTATGACTTCCGCCGGATTTGCACCTTGTGTAATTTTCGCCCCGCCAACCTGAGAAAGTAAACCCGAAACAAGTTCCATCTGCCCCTTCGTTGAACCATTAGAACTTCCCTCATGAAAAGTCAACTCAAGGCGTTTCGCCAAATACAACGAAGCATCTTGAATTGTGCTGATAAGGTCAACGATAATTTGCAACTCTCCCCTTGAACGATCGGTTTTGCCGTCAATAAGAACGACGGCATCTTGTTGGAGAAGATGCGCATATTTTCGATAAGAATCCGAAAAGGCGACACACTCAATTTTCCCGAGCCTATCCTGAATAGTAAGAATGGCCATTTTCTGCCCAGCGCTTCTTCCTTTGCGAACAATGTGAATCCTGACAGCGGTCAATATGCCGCCGATGATAACTCGTCTTCCATCTCGACCTTCTCGTAGTGAAGACACGGTGTCGGTGCACCACGAGTCGAGAAGAGCCCCATATTCATCCAAGGGGTGCCCCGAAACATGGATACCAAGCACTTCCTTTTCTTGCTGCAGAGTTTCGGCTTTTGACCATGGAGAAACATCTGGAAGTGCGTATTCCGGGAGGGCTTCTTCAGTTACACCCTTTCCACCGAACAATCCACCTTGCCCACTCTCTTTATCCTTTGCAGTTGAAGCACCAATTGCAACGGCTTTGTCCAATACAGCTAAAAGCGCAGCCCTGTTTTCTGAATCGTGGAGCGAATCAAAAGCGCCACCCCTAATGAGCGATTCGATTGTGGCGCGGTTTACTGAGCGACTACTTACGCGAGAGCAGAAATCAAAAATGGAAGTAAACGGTCCACCCTTCTCTCTTTCTTCAACAATTGCAGAAACCGCAGAGTTTCCAGAACCCTTCACAGCACTAAGACCAAAACGAATATGTCCACACAGATTCGATGGTTCTTCGTCATCACTAAAAACAACAGAGAACAACGCATCAGAGTGATTAATAGCAGGCGAACCGACCTCAAATCCGACGTGTGGGTTAGCGTCCGTGTGATCTGGAAAGAGAACTCTTTTGCAATCACCGATGTAGGGTGCCCAATCCTCAATTTTCTTTGCACCACTTTCATACGTTAGAACGGCAGCCATATACTGAACCGGGAAGTATGTTTTGAGATACGCAGTTTGGAAAGCAATAATGGAATATCCCGTGGAGTGACTTTTGTTAAATCCATAACCAGCAAATTTTAGTATTAAGTCAAACAAATCATCAGCAAAACTTTTATCTAAGCCCTTTTCAACCGCTCCATCTACAAACTTAGGACGGTTTGCATTGATGACCTTGTGCTTCTTTTTACCAATTGCTTTAATGAGCGTGTACGCGTCCCGAAGTGGAATATCGCCAAGAGCGTGAACAATCTGCATCACTTGCTCCTGATACACCATGATGCCATACGTTTCTGCGGTGAATCGGTCAACAATTTCGTGAACCTGCGGCACACTTTCCTTACCATTCTTTCGCCTACAAAACGTTTCTATTAAATCCATCGGCCCTGGTCTAAACAGAGCGTTCGCTGCAATTAAATCTTCAAACTTGCTTGGTTTCATTTTTTTTAACAAACGGCGCATACCAGCAGATTCAAATTGAAACACCCCAGCCGTGTCACCGCGACTAAAAAGGTTAATAACTGCAGGGTCCCCCAAATCAATACGATCGAGATCAAGTGGGTGCTGCCCCTCGTGCATCGTTCGACCAACCGCAGACCAAATGTTCTCTTCTGGCAAACTTTCAGAAACAAGTTTTTTGCAGAGTTCAATTGTTGAAAGCGTTCGTAGTCCCAAAAAATCCATTTTAAGTAAGCCAACTTTTTCACACGTTGGTCCATCCCACTGCGTCACAACCTCCGCAGTTCCAGTTGCTCTACACAGGGGAACAATGTTCTCAAGCGGTTCAGTTGCTATAACCACGCCAGCAGCATGAACACCAACGTGCCTCGCATGGTGTTCGAGTTGTTTCGCAGTATCAACAATGGTTTGAATTTCCTTAGATTCAATATATGCAGTATGAAACTCATCGTTCTTTTTCAAAGAATCTTCGATGGTGATGTTGAGTTCGGGGGGAATGAAATTTGCAAGGCGCTGGCCATCGCTTGGAGCGAGACCATGAACTCGAGCAACATCTTTAATCGCTGCCCTCGCTTTTAGCCGTCCGAATGTGATGATTTGAGCAACGTGTCCATATTTTTTTCTAACGAAATTAATAACATCACTACGACCGTCTTGACAAATATCAATATCAATATCGGGATACTCAGAACGGTTTGGGTCCGTGAACCGTTCAAAAAGAAGACCATACTTCACCGGACAAGCATTGGATAAACCAAGCACGTACCCAACCATTGTGCCAACACCGGAACCCCGAGCGTTTGCCGGAATTGCATGTTGCCTTGCCCAGTCGACAAAGTCCCACACAATTAAAAAGTAAGCACTAATATTTTTTTCAGAAAGAATCCCAAGCTCTCGATTAAGTCGAGCCCGAATTTCATCCGTGATACCATCAATTCCATAGCGCCAGACTAACCCAGCCTCACACAAACAAAGCAATGCGCTGTCACAATCCTTTTTCAAACCATCTTCTGAAACATCAGTGTGTACGTGAGAATCATATGGATGTAGAGTAAATCGTTGGCACTGTTCCTTAAACCACTCAGTACTATCCCCACCTTTAAACGGATCAATTGACTTTGGGCCAGTAACCCGAACGACGGGCGCGTGGCTTTTTGAGAGGTCGAATGTAACATCACACCTTTGTGCAATGAGTGAACTGTTTTCGATTGCTTCGGGTAAATCCTCAAACAAATCGTCCATTTGCGCCGGAGATTTCACATAAAGATCTTTCGAATACAACAATCGACTAGAATCATCTTTTTGCTTTTGCATTGAAATGCAACAGAGCGTGTCATGTGCGTCCCAGTCTTCTTCAGTTAAAAAATGAGCATCGTTATCACATACGATGGGTAGACCCAATTCACGTGCAAGTTTAACCAAATACGGATTAATCGCTTGCTGTTCTTGGACATCATGGCGCTGGACTTCAATATAAAAGCGAGGCTCACCTTTCTCATTTGGCGCAAAAGTTTTTGCATGCCACCTTGCCTCTTCCACCGCATTCACCCAATGCTCTTTATCGGAGGTCTCTACAAACTTGCAGAGATGGTACGCAATTGAACTACCAAGGTGACCATTGATAGCGATTAAACCATCAGACCACTGCTCAAGCGTTTCGTGGTCCATTCGGGGTTTATAGTAAAAACCCTCTAAGTAAGAATCGGTACTCAATTTGACAAGATTTTCCCAACCCGTATTATTTTCAGCGAGCAGCACAAGATGGAATCCACCATCTCGAATCCCAGTTGGTTTTCGTTCTTTGCGGTCACTCACGGCAACGTATGCTTCGATGCCGAGAATTGGTTTTACTTTTGCAACCTTCGCCTTCGAATAAAATTCAAACGCACCAAACAAATTGCCATGGTCTGTTACCGCGACCGCATCCATTCCAAGTTCTTTCACCCGCTTTAGGAGGGTGTCTATTTTATTACCACCGTCTAGCAGTGAGTATTCACTATGAAGGTGCAGGTGTACAAATGCGTTTTGGGGTGAATTCTTACTCAACTCGATTTTCCTGTGGAATCTCTATGATACCACCCCCCAAAAAAACGACTATGATTAAATTGTTATGGTGATGCAACAATTTCATTTTGGTTCAAGGCGGCAAATGTCGGTTCCAACCAAATTTACTTTGATAGTCTTCGGAATTGTGCTCTTTTTACCTATCTTCGCACTTGCAATCATTGCGGGGGTTTTTGCGGCCATTGTTTTTGTGTTGCTCACCATTCTTAGCGCCGTTCGGAAAAAATTCCGCTCATTTTTCTCAGGCAAAGATTCAGAAGGTCGAAAAAACGTACGAATAAAACGGTGAAACTACGTTTCCCCACCTAATTTGGCGAACTTGTTTCTTGATCAACACATTCTTGATATAAAAGATGGAGTTGTTTTGTGAGCTCCCCAACAACTCCTTTGCCAATGGCTTGATCTTGGTTTCCGGCTTCACCCTCAATTTCAACTGAAGCGCGAATTCCAATGAGGGGTAACACTCCCCAGCTCGAATTGGTTAGAAAAACCTCGTCTGCTAAGAGCACATCATCTAATGTGACGATCCCCCTACTTGTACCCACGCCCAAGTCATCAGCAAGATTCAGGATTGCCTGTCTTGTAATGCCTGGAAGGACTGCAGCGGGTTCATCTTCTTCACCCTCTTCTCCTTGAGCCACAGGGGTAAACATTGTTCCATTCTTCACTATGAAAATGTTGCTGACGCACCCGCCCGTGACAGTTGCACCTGGTGTAAGCCACAGCGCCTCTCCACACTGTTGCATGGCAGCAAGTTGCAGGTTTAAAAGTCTTGACCAATAATGTAATGATTTGTGGCCGGCTGTTAACTCATATGGATTTACCCTGCCACTCGCTAGAGAAACAAGTACCCCATTTTCATAGAACCGATCGGGATACTCTGTTGGGGGTTGGGTTTGGATGAGAATAGTAGGATCACCACCTTCACTATTCCCGGTTCGTTGAAGCATATTGAGGTCACCACCAGTGATTGTGAGCCGTATTCGAGCCTCAGTCTGGGCGTTTTCTGTAAGTACAAGTTGCAACGCATCAATGAGTGGCTCGACCTGTAACTTTTCGGTTAACCGCAACACTGAAGCAGAATTTGCAAGGCGCTCCATATGTTGCTCCGGTCGAAATACACGACCATTTCTAGCAATCATAGTTTCAAATAGCCCCACACCATGCTGTAAACCCGCATCAAACACACTGACCGACGCATCATTATCTTCTACAAACGACCCGTTTATCCAAACCTTCATTGGGTATTTGCTTTTTCTATAGAACCAGGAAACACCCCAGCAATCACAAGCGGAGCGGTCTCTGAACCACAGATGATTCGCAATCCAGCAACGGGCTGATGGTCGACTTCCAAAACAGCAACGTGGGTCGCACTACCGTCGCCATAGGTCAAGTTATCCCCATCTGTAACAATAACGATTATGTTTTTGTTCTTTTGGTTGGATGTTAGCGCAACATGTTGCAACGACAAAGCCAAGGCGGGTTCTAAAATTGGATCTACGACAAGACCTTGAATTGAATCTGGGTTAGCGATGAATCTTGGCACAAGTTTGTCGATCTCTTCTTGAATGTGGTGAACAACCCTTGCCTCATTTCTTGCAGACCACCACGAAATACCACCTGCGAACGCAAGTATTAATGCGAGAAAGGCGAGTTTTCTAATGTTATTCACTCTCGGTCTCCACTACGCTTCGCCTTGCGGAGTGAGCACGCAGGAGCAACAATTCTGGATCATCGTTTCTGGGTTCTAAATCAAAATGCCAGAACACGCTTGATTCTTGATTAGAGAAAATTTCAACCACTACGTCTACGCCCGGAAAATCCCACGTAGGAGAAGTTACTTGGCGAGATGTCATGACGGGCTCAAGTCCATCCTTTTCAAGTCGAACATCGTACTCGCCGTAATACACAAAATCGATTGTGACGGGAGTGCGACCCACTTCGCGATCATTCACCCAGACAAGCGCACCGTTTGGGTTGGATGAGATAGAAATTGTCCGTTTGACACAACCAAACATGAACAGGCAACTCAACATACTAAGTAAAAGAATTCGCATAAGACAGGGATTATATCGACAGAATAGGGTGAGGATTTTCCTTAATCAAACTCATCACCACGGAAGGTCGACGCAAGGTAGTGCTTTTTGACGAGTTCATCATTAATGATTGTTTTTGGATCGCCATCACGTAGATTCTTCCCGCCATCAATAATATATGCCCGATCACAGATATGGAGCGTTTGCTGCACAGCGTGATCCGTCACAAGGATGGCAATTCCAGAATCCGCCAACTTTCGAACCTCGCTTTGAACATCCTCCACTGTGTGAGGGTCAACAGCAGCAAATGGCTCATCGAGCAATATGAGTTTTGGACGAGTAATCAGTGACCTCGCTATTTCAAGGCGTCGGCGTTCACCACCGCTACACGTCCGAGCAAGTTGTGTTCTTTTGTGTTCTAGGTGGAACTGTTCGAGCAATGATTTACACCGTTCTTGTTGTTCCTTTTTTGAAATTGGAAGGGTTTCAAGAATTGTCAGCAAATTATCTTCGCACGTCATTCCACGAAACACACTGGGCTCTTGTGCCAAGTAACCCATCCCACGTTGCGCGTGTTGGTACATTGGAAGAAAGGTAACATCTTCTCCATCAAACAAGACTCTTCCGTTCTCAGGCGTGATCATGCCAATCATCATTCGGAACGAAGTCGTTTTCCCTGCACCGTTTGGTCCAAGCAAACCCACAATTTCACCCGTGTTTACTTCAAGAGACACTTCGTCGACGACTTTCCGTCCACCATAACTTTTTACTAGATTTGTTGCGGATAATAAAGCCACGGTTATTCTTCTTCGGATTCCACATCCTCTTGATCATCGTCCACCTTCTTCACCATCCGAGCAAGCGGTGTCCACTCTTCGGGATAGAACCGATGGGCGAGAGCGCCAATGATGAGGTGCATGTCCCTGTAAATATAATCATCGAGAGTGACGAATTCATCATCACCTACAACCGCTTTCGCCGTCCACGTTAATCGGGCGTTTCCGGTTTTTGCAATCCAACGTGACATATCAATATCGATAATTTCACCACACTTCCAAATCCCCTCAGGAGTTGTAAGGGTTCCATCATCATCTAAACAATACTGACGCGCTCGCTTTCTCATTTGAGCGTACTTCCAAAGGTAGTAAAATCCGAACGGCAAGCACAAAATAAAGATCCACTGCATTGGCCGATCGAACTTACTTGGCGGTGTTACATTTCCATACAGTGTAATTTCTTGTTCAAGTAATTCGTTCGCCTCATTTTGTGCCTCGATTCCACCGCCAATGAGAGCGGTTCTATAGATTTCGAGAGGACCTATCCACCGCGTGTCCATCGCATCACTGTTAGCGAGACGTTCATTCAATATCACGGTGGCTTCTTCACGTTCAACCGAACCCATCTCAGTAATCAACGCGGGCTGGACGACATCTGAAATTAAACTCGTCCTACTCGATTGCATTTCAGCTCGCGGTATTGCAACAACGTAATCCCAAATTCCCCAGACGCCTAGAACAATGCAAACGATAGCCATCATGATGGTCTTTAACCAAAATCGAGTTGCAAGTGTTGTTTGTAATGCCACGGTAGGTTCCTAGTTGTGTTCTATCCTACACGCTCTGGTGGGCGAGGGAGTTACATATTTCGATTGCTGCACGGTATGTAGCAACGTGCGTCGGTATTGCGGGTAAATGAGCCAGTAAATAATCGAGTTGTCTTTGTTCTGTGGCGCCAGTATTCAATTGCTCTAGGACGTGATTTCCTAATTCTTCAAGAGCATTATCAAACCACGCGCATGTTGGTTTTTGCGGGTTTTCTGGTTCTTCAACTTTGATACGAACCGTTACTCCGCTACCAAGCGCGACGATAGGACACAGACCCAGGTTGGTGATGGGTTCTCTGCATGCAACTACGCAAGAAATCCCCGACGACTTCAGCGCGTTTTCAAGAAGCGCCGCGTTTCTTGCAACAAGTGGTGGCTGTACTAAATATCTTCCACCATCTTTAACAGCATCAATTTCTTCAACACTCTGGACGAGCTGGACCTTCTTGCCATTGTGTGCAGCACCCGCTCGTTGCGCTCTTGCTTTTTGTAAGGACTCAATTTCAGTGGCCAGAGTATCCCAACGTTCTGATGCTCGAGCTAAATCAATCGCTGCAATAGCATCAGTTTCCGCTTTAAACCAAGGATCTAGTTTTTTTCGTGGCATGAGGGTGACTTGACGCTTTACATTGCGTAGGACTCCCGAATTTCATCGGCTAACACATCGTTTCCAAACCAGAACTTTACTGGTCCACCGGGTTGGATATGAATGAGCAATGGTGCTCCGACCGGAATTAAGAACACGCCTTGCTCAAGAGTTTCACCGTCATTCATCAATGCCTTGACGAGTTCAACTAATGTGTGCTCATCACCAGGCTCAAAGAGCAAGGGGTCCCTTGTATTCAATTTGATTGTTGCAGATGCGTCAAACTCTTGCCACGGCTCGTCTTCTGCCATGCTAAACGCAACCGCATCAAACACAGCGCGCCACTTTCCAGCCGGAAGGAGCAAGGTTCGACCTTGGTGGATTTTATGAATTGCTCCAACAACAGACTCAACCATTGCTTTTGCAGGCATATCAAAACAGTGAGTCTTCTCATCGCTTCCACAAGGGAGGCAATCAGCGTTGTCAAGGCAATGTATTGCCGCAGCATATTCATCATCCATCTTTAAGAGGATGCAACTCTCTCCATCGGGGGACTGGGAGATCCCAAACTCTGTCAGGAGGTCACTTATATCTTGTTTTGTGAGAAAATCCAAAAATCAGTTCCATTCATTTCGTGTGCGTTGTATGCGTATTCAATACGATAGTGATGAGTAATGCAAGCGATGCCCATTTCTACTATCCTTTTTGTTTGTACCGGGAACACCTGCCGAAGTCCTCTAGCGGAAGGATTAGCCAATAAATGGTTTATTGACCACGGTTTCAAGGAGTGGCTTGCTGTATCTGCCGGTATTCATGCTTTTGAGGGAATGCCCACTAGCGAAGGAACAATACAAGCCCTTTCTGAGCGAGGTATTGCGTTTGATGGCACGAGTAAACTTTTGACAAGTGAAATGGCAAAAGAAGCCAAGGTGGTTTTTTGTATGTCCAAGAGCCATTTATCCACCGCCGAACATTACTCAGACCATGCGAAGCTCCTCGATTCAGAGGGAAGTATCTCAGACCCCATTGGGCAAGATCAAGCCGCCTACGATGCTCTAGCGAATCACCTAGAGGAACTCATTGCAAGTACACTTGAAGCGTTGACAAAAGAAGGAGCGTAAATGTCTTTTCAAATTGGAACTATTGCTATTGGGTCTGACCACAGAGCGAGGGATATTGTTGATGGCATTTCAACGCACCTCGAACAACTTGGCTGGTGTGTTCACAAACACTATGGCGGTGATGCGGATTCTGTTGATTATCCATGTATCGCAGATGAGGTTACAAGCGAAATTGTTTCTGGTGAAGCTGGTTGCGGAGTATTAATTTGTGGATCAGGAATTGGCATGTCGATGGCGGCAAACAAAACTGATGGCATACGAGCAGCACTCGTTCACGAATCAAAATCAGCAAAAATGAGCAGAAGACATAACGACGCGAACGTATTGTGTATGGCAGCCAATGGTCCCATGGAAAGCGACTACAACACAATTGTTGATACGTGGTTAACGACTGACTTTGAAGGCGGCCGACATCAACGGCGTGTTGATTTGATGCGGTGACTTACATCGACTCTGCAAGTTCAGTCAGCAACCGTACACCCCAGCCAGTAGGGCCCGTGCAGTAGAGTCCCCTGTCACTTTCAACACTGCTTACGCCAGCGATGTCGATATGTGCCCACGGAACATCTTTGTCAACAAAGAAGCTTAAGAACGCAGCACCCTGAATGGGATGCGCTCCCCGTGCTGGCGCAGAGTTATGTAAATCAGCGTGTTTTGCACGCATGTAATCTCGGTGATCTTCCCAAAGTGGTAACTCCCAAATTCTTTCACCACTTTCTTTCGCAGCATTTTCAATTTGTTTTTTTAACCCAGCATTATTGCACCAAAGACCAGCACAGAATGAACCAAGTGCAACAACAACACCACCAGTTAAGGTTGCCACGTCGACGATTGCTGTTGGTTTCACTTTTTTACAAGCCCACGCTAAACCGTCGGCAAGAACAAGCCGCCCTTCTGCATCAGTGTTTGTGACTTCAACAGTTACCCCGTTATACATTTCAATAATGTCATCTGGTCTATACGCATTACTGCCCACCATATTTTCTGCGCAAGGAAGAATTGCGGTAACACGGGTTTTGACGTTCAGATTGGCAATGGACTCCATTGCGCCAAGCACTCCCATTCCGCCATTTTTGTCATACTTCATCCCCTTCATACCATTGCTGATTTTGAGTGAATAGCCACCAGTGTCATACGTAATAGTTTTCCCGATAAGACAGAGGTGTTCTTTTGAAACGCCACGAGCCCTTTTTGGAACATGTTCCAAAATGATGAGGCACGGTTTTTCGGTTGAACCCTTCCCCACATTGACGATTCCATTGAGCCCAAGTTCCTTCGCCTGTGTATACGTGACAATACGGCACTTCAACCCACACCGTTTTGCAATTTTTTTTGCTTCCCTCGCCATCCAAGGTGGATTACAAATGTTTGGCGGTGTCGAGGCAATTCTGCGAGCATCATTCACTGCGTTTCCAAGGACCACCCCCCTCTTTAGCCCCGCAACAACCTTCTTGGATTCACTTGTGACGCTAAGCGAACCGAGTTTTTTTGTTCTCTTGGTCGCCGACCCATCAAACTGATCAACCCGCCAGTTCGCAATTGTCATGCCTTCGGCAACGAGTTGCCCCTGAGTCTCCTGGGTAGCGACGCCTTGTGGAATAGTCAATTGCAATTCAACATGAGCCAAGGTTGCCTTTGCCTTTCCAAGCGCCCTGATAATCGACCCACCTAAATCTCGAAGATGATCTCGTTTCAACTTCCCCTTTTCCCCGAGACCAACAAAAAGGATGGAGTCAATTCGAGTGGTTTCTCCTCTTTTACCAGAGAAATTGTGACTCGAAATAGCTTGCGAATAAGCGTCGTGCCACTTAGAGAGTGCGGCTGGAACCCTCTTTGCATTTTGCCACACACCAAGTACTCGGGTCTTTGTGCCAGCACCGCGGATTTGTATAGACGTAAACATGTGATACACCCTACCATGAACAACTATGCCAGTGATTAGAGTCCTCGATGCAAATATAAATCGCGCCGCAGAAGGAATGCGAGTACTTGAAGACATGGCTCGATTTATCCTTGAAAACCAATGTTTGTGCGAGTCAATCAAGCAGTGTCGGCACAACCTAAGAGATCAATCTCCCTCGGTGTACTCTCGGAACACTTCGGAAGATGTGGGAACACGCATTTCAACTGCGAAAGAAAAAAACAGGGGATCACTTCATGATATTGCCATTGCTGCAAGTCATAGATGCTCCGAAGCACTTCGCGTAGTAGAGGAATTTCTAAAACTACACGGTGCACAACACTCAATCGAATCTATTCGTTACACCATGTATGACCTCTCAGCAGAAGTGATTAGGGGATTAGGTTCCACCAATAAGCAACAGTGGAAATGTTGTTTTATCATGACAGCGGACGATTGCGCATTGCCTTGGAAGAATACACTTACTCAGGCACTCGCGGGAGGTTGCGATTGTGTTCAAATCCGAGAAAAAGCAATGCAAACGAAAGCGCTTATCTACCACGTTCTTGAGGTGAAAGAAATCACTGACAAACACGGTGTCCCCATTATTATTAATGACCGAGTTGATGTCATGCTTGCGACAAACTCTGCAGGAGTCCACCTTGGTAAGGATGACATGCCAATTATGGATGCACGAAAAATTAGCGGTAAAGGACGAATCATTGGTGCGACCGCACATTCCGAAGAAGAGGTGGTGATTGCAACTGAAGCGGGCGCTGATTATATTGGTGTTGGAGCAATGTTTGCTTCCTCAACCAAGCCAACCGCTATCGTTAAGGGACCACCGCTATTGAACTACGCCAAGCACATTCACCACCTTGCAGTTGGAGGTATTACTCCAGAAAATGTTCGCCAACTGTACACCGTTGGATGTAAGGGCATTGCTGTAAGTTCGTCTATTACTCACTCAACAACACCAGAAGAGGTTGTTCACGCTTTACTCCAACCAGAGACACAACTCACATGATGCTCGCGACAGTTGAACACCATGGTGTTGTTTCGACAACCCTCACTACTTTTGTCTCACTCCTTGCATTCGCAACCGTTGTTGGGGTCTGCGCAAAATTCATAAAGGTGCCATATACAATCGCCCTCGTCTTGGCTGGCCTTGCTGTTGCAATTCTTGGAGCCGCTCCCGGAGGTGTTGTTATCACGCAAGAGCTCATCTTAGTGTTGCTCCTACCGCCACTCTTGTTTCAAGCCGGATTGCACCTTGATTTAGAATTGTTACAAAAGAAGGCGGTGCCAGTTGCGATTCTTGCAATCCCAGGGGTCCTCGTATCTGTGGTACTTGTTGCCATCGCCGTTCGACCGTTCATCGGAGATTCTGCATGGCTCCCCGCCCTGTTGTTTGGTGCAATGCTTGCGCCGACCGATCCAATTTCTGTACTCGCTACACTTAAAACAGCGAAAGCACCCCACCGTTTACGAACACTCATTGAAGGCGAAAGTCTGTTTAATGATGGAACGGGCGTTGTTCTTTTTCTCATTTTACTTGCAGCCGTTTTCACAACAACCAATCATGAATCGTCACTGTCAATTGTTGATGGAATTATGCAATTTGTAAAGGTCGCGGGTCTTGGTGTTGTGTTCGGTTTGGGTTTTGGACTTATCGCCTTCTGGATTCTGCGAAGGCTAAACGACCACGTGTTAGAAAATGCAATCACCATTGTTCTTGCTTGGGGATCATTTATTGTTGCCGAGCAAAGTGGCGCCTCTGGAGTTATTTCAGTGGTTGTCGCAGGACTCATCATTGGAAACTATGGCACAAGACTTGCGATGAGCGAGCAAACCGTACAAACCATTAATACGTTTTGGGAATCGATTGACTTCATCATTAATTCCATCGTATTTTTATTGATTGGCTTCGAGTTACAAGACATTGGGGGTCTGTCAACATTGCTTCGAGGGGAAGTACTCCTTGCAGTTGGGCTGACATTTATCGCAATTCTCGTTGCAAGGGCTCTGATGGTCTATCCGATCGCGCTGTTAATTGGGAAACATTGGCCAAGGGGATGGAAGCACGTTGTTTTCTGGTCGGGATTAAAGGGTTCCATACCCCTCGCCCTTGTGCTCGGTCTTCCATCTGGAGAATTGAAAAGCACACTCGTGCCAATCTCCTTTGGTGTTGTGCTTGTGAGCCTGTTGTTGCAAGGCTTGACTGTTGGTCCGTTGATTCGAAAACTGGGCATCACAAGTGACGATACATAATTTTTCATTTACTTTTCTAGGTACCGGAACTTCAGCGGGCATTCCGGTGATTGCCTGTGATTGCGATGTTTGCACTAGCGACGATCCCAAAGATTCACGTTTGCGATGTAGTGTTTGTATTCAGTTTATAGATGCCGAAGGTATAAATCGCGTTATTCTTATTGATGCTTCACCAGACCTTCGACAACAGGTACTAAGAGAAGGTATTACTCGGTGCGATGCAATTCTGTTTACCCACAACCATGTAGATCACACGTTTGGACTAGACGATGTTCGACTGTTCAATGTATCGATGCAGAAACCAATTGATATTTACGCAGAACGACACACCCTTGATCACCTCGCGCGAGTATTCCAACACGTGTTCGAATCTCACAAAAACGTGAACGACTCGTTCGTTGCGAACCTTGTGCCATATGAGATAACTCCCGAAGACTCCATCTGTTTGTATGGAGTGAAATTCACACCCATTCGCCTGCTCCACGGCCGCCTCCCAATCGTTGGTTTTAGAATTGATGTTCCAAATGGTCCAAGCATTGCTTACTGCACCGACGTATCCTCGATTCCACCCGAAACGTGGCGACTACTTGAAAATCTCGACGTCTTGTTGCTGGATATGCTCAGGTTCAGGCATCATCCAACCCACCTGAATCTTGATCAAGCCATTGAAATCTCGGAGCAGGTGAGTGCAAAACAGACCTATTTCACGCACATGACACACTGCATAGGGCATGCTGAGGTGGATGCATCATTACCGAATAATATGCATCTTGCTTACGATGGTCTTAGCCTCTAAATAGGTGGTTTCTGCTATAATTCGCCTCCTCATGGCACAAATTAGAGCTATCCGAAAACGAATGACAGCGGTTGGAACAATCGCTCGTATCACCAAGACGATGCAGATGATTGCAACTGCAAAGTTTACAGCTGCCCTCGCACGAGCAAAAGATAGCCGTCCATACACCGATGCAATTCGCAACCTTGTTGGCGAAGTTTCTGGTGCTGCCGGCGACTATGATTCACCCCTGTTTAGCGCAAAAGCAAATACAGAAACAGAATTGCTTCTCGTAATCACTTCAGACCGCGGGCTTTGCGGGGCATACAACGGCAACGTGCTAAAAAAAGCAGTTCAATACCTTCGAGCAACAAAATCAGAGAACAAAGAATTAGAAGTCGAAACGTCGGGCAAAAAAGCAGTTTCATTTTTTAAATTCCAAAAGATTGTACCCCTAGAAAAACACACCCTTGGAGACAAGCCAACTTTTGAAGATGTTGCGAGAATCGCAGACCATTACATGGAAGGATTTTCTGAAGGTAAATGGAGCAAAGTTTCAGTTGCGTACATGCGTTTTGAATCAAATTCAAAACAAATCCCAGAAGTCATCCAACTACTTCCACTCGCACCAGCTTCCGAAGATGGCGAGACCGAAGAAGGCTTAAGTGTAGGGAATTACGAGTTCGCTCCTTCAGCAGGAGAAATTCTTGATGACCTTCTTCCCCGAAGCATCAAGACAACACTTTTCCAAGCGTTTAACGATTCTGTTGTGAGCGAAAACATTATGCGAATGATTGCAATGAAAGCGGCAACCGAAAACGCAAATGAACTTGCAAAAGATTTACGGCGTGATTACAACCGAGCACGCCAAGCACAAATCACCACTGAACTCACCGAGATTATCTCGGGAGCCGCAGCTCTGGAGTAATCTTCAATGCCACTCTATACGAGGACAGGCGATGATGGAACGACCGGGACTTTTGGTGGCGGACGAACCGAAAAAGATAGTGAGCGTATGCATGCCGTTGGCGATGTCGACGAGTTAAACGCGTCACTTGGCTTGATTAATTGCGAATCACTTCAACCCCTTCAAGCTCTTCTTTTTGAACTTGGCGCGGATATTGCAAGTCCTGGCGAACGCCCTCGGATAACTGATTCTGACGTCAAACAAATCGAAGAATGGATTGATAAGGCGGATTCAGAAAATGAACAACTCAAAACATTTATTCTTCCGGGAGGCAACACTGTTGCCTCTGGTCTGCATTACGCGAGAACAGTTTGCCGTAGAGCAGAACGAAGCGTGACAACCCTTCATAGGGATGGAGGGTGTGACACAAACACACTTATCGTACTCAATAGAATCAGCGACCTATTGTTTGCACTTGCGAGACAATCAAACAAACAAGACGGCCTAGAAGATATACCCTGGACCCCAAGAGAAAAGGATTTCACATGACTATTCGAATCGGCATCAATGGTTTCGGACGAATTGGACGGCTCGTCTATCGAGCGGCAACCCTTTCGGGCGATTTTGAAATCGTTGCGATTAACGACCTTGTTCCAGCGGACAATCTTGGATATTTGCTTCAATATGACACGATGCACGGCACCTTTGAGAAAAAAGTCACCGTGACGAGTGATGGTTTTGGTGTCGAGGGAATGCAAACCAAGTGTTTAAGTGAACGTGATCCATCAGCTCTCCCTTGGGGTGACCTTGGGGTTGATTATGTGCTTGAATCAACTGGGTTCTTCACAGATTTTAATGGAGCCAGCAAACACATCGAAGCGGGTGCAAAGCGCGTGCTTATCTCCGCGCCAACAAAAACTCCTGATGAAATTCCAACATTTGTATACAAAGTGAATAGTGATGCGTACGACCCAGATAACCACAAAGTAATTTCGAATGCCTCGTGTACGACAAATTGCTTAGCGCCAATTGCAAAGGTCATTGACGATGCGTTTGGCATTGACGAAGGTCTCATGACGACGATTCACGCAGTCACCGCGACGCAACCCACGCAAGATGGACCAACGAAAAAGGATTATCGCGGTGGTCGAAATGCGTACATGAACATTATTCCAGCGAGCACCGGAGCCGCCAAGGCAGTTGGGCTTTGTTTACCACAACTCCAAGGGAAGCTCACCGGCATGGCGATGCGCGTTCCAACAGCCGACGTGTCGGTCGTTGACCTTACGGTGAAAACAAACCGTGCAACTTCTTACGAAGAAATCTGTAGTGCCATGAAAGAAGTCTCTGAAGGCGCAATGCAAGGAGTACTCGGATATACCGAAGAACCACTCGTGAGCGCAGACTTTGTTGGCGACCCTCGAAGTAGCATTTTCGATGCAGGTGCAGGTATTAAGCTCAGCGATAAGTTCTTTAAAGTCGTGAGCTGGTACGACAATGAAGCGGGTTATTCCAACCGTTGCGTTGACATGCTCAAAATGATGGCAAAAAACGATTCGTGACTGTCACTAGCCTACGTTTTACGCGAGTTCTGGAAACGTCCTTTTCACTGTATTGACCAAATCTGCAACGTGAGACGCTGACTCATCCATTAACGCTTGTTCACTTTCATCAAGCTCAATTTGAATCACGCGTTCTACGCCATTTTTTCCGAGCACAGCTGGAACACCGACAAACATGCCATCAATGCCATATTCGCCTTCACAATATGCAGCGCAAGGTAAGATTCGCTTTTTATCTTTAATAATTGCCTCCGCCATTTGAATGGTGCCACTTGCCGGTGCGTAGTATGCACTTGTTCCCATCATTTTCACAATCTCGCCACCACCAACCTTCGCTCGATCAACACAAGCAGCGATGGTTTCTTCTGGAAGTAATTGTGAAACGGGAATGCCGTGAACCGAGGTGTACCTTGGGAGCGGAACCATGTCATCACCGTGCCCACCCAAAAGCAGGGCTTGAATATCTTCTACAGAGACATCAAGCTCCATCGCAAGGAATGCGCGGAAGCGAGCAACATCAAGGCACCCTGCCTGTCCAATAATTTGATTTGTAGGGAAGCCAGACGATTTCCATGCGGTGTAGACCATGGCATCAAGTGGGTTTGAAACAATAATCAGGACGGCATCGGGTGCCGCGTCTGCAACTTGTTCTGAAACTGACTTCACAATTTTTACGTTCGTAGCAATCAAATCATCTCGGCTCATGCCTGGTTTACGAGGGATGCCGGCGGTGATGATGACAACATCGCTTCCCTCTACATCTTTGTAATCGCACGTGCCTGTAATGTTTGCATCGAACCGTTCCATTGGGGATGCACAAAACAAGTCAAGTGCTTTTCCCTGAGCGACACCAAGTGAGTGTTCAATTTCAACAAGCACAACATCGCCAAGTTCCTTTGAAGCGGCCCATACGGCACATGATGCGCCTACGTTTCCTGCTCCAATAATGCTAATTTTTGCTCGTCGCATAGTTTTACCTTTACTTCTTTCTACGTGTTTTGTTTAATTCGGGGGAAAATTAGGAGATAAGGCGGAGGGGGTGGGAATTCGGGGGAAACCGAGCATTCTACACGATTCGAACTCCACCTTGTAGGTATGCTACGAACATGTTAAAACAAATCATCATTGGTGGAATCGTTGGGGGCATTACTCTCTTTGTCTGGGGCTTCATTTCATGGGCGGCAATGGATTGGCATCACGCGACAGTCCAATCACACGATGGTGTAAACGCTGTTGTCGAAGACATTGAAGAGCACCTCCCGGGGACTGGTGTGTATTACTTCCCACCGATGACCTTTGAAAAGGGAGATACCCAAGCGATGGAGGCATGGATGGAATTGCATAAAACACAGCCACACGGCATGATTTTTTATAACACAACTCCAGGCGATCCGATGCCGCCGATTCGACTTGTGCGCGGCTTTCTTGTCGATATTATTGCTTCGATGATGGCGACCATTTTGCTTGTGATGGCACTACCAAATCTTGGTGGATATTGGTCCCGAGTTTTTTATGTGCTTGCACTTGGTGTTTTCGCGATTATGTCGGTACACCTTGTCAACCATGTCTTCCACGACATGCCACTGAGTTGGACGACTGGCGTTGCGCTTGATGTAACCGCTTCATGGCTTTTTGTTGGTCTTGTATTAGGTGCAATTATTCGACCACACCCACATGCATAACATTTTTGTTGTCATTGGAATATTCTTTTTGGCGGGTTGTTCGCATGCTCCTGAAACTGGCAGATCGCAATTTATTATGCTGTCTTCGGCGCAAGAGATTCGGCTTGGCCAAGATGCATACACCGAAATTTTAAAAGAAGAGAAGAGTGTTACTTCTGGCGAAGACTTCGACATGGTGCAACGCGTGGGTTCAAGGGTTGCGATTGCAGCAGATCGGCTCTATCCGGATGCGGTTAAGGGGTACAAGTGGAAGTTTGCGCTGATCAAGGATAAGGAAATGGTGAACGCATGGGCACTCCCTGGCGGAAAATGTGCTGTTTACACAGGCTTGCTTCCAGTGACTGAAAACGAAGACGCGCTTGCTATCGTGATGGCACACGAAGTAGCGCACGTCATTGCACGTCATGGTGCAGAACGTGCAAGCCACTCAATGGCAAACGCGATGATTGCAGGTGTTGCGATGAGCGAAATGAATAAAACTGACCGAATGATTCTGCTTGCAGCGTATGGTCTCGGGGTCGCACTTCCCTTTTCAAGAACGCAAGAATCCGAAGCGGATCACATTGGTTTGTTTATCGCGGCAGATGCGAGGTATGACCCAAGGGAAGCAATTCCACTTTGGAGGCGGATGAGCAGTGCTGGCAAAAAGGCACCAACTGAATTTATGTCTACACACCCTTCTTCGGAAACTCGCATCAACCAAATTCGGGGATGGATGCCCAAAGCGATGATGTATTATGACAATGCAGTTGCCCACGAGAAGGCACTCCAAACCCTACGATGAATTCAGAAGACCATCCATGTAATGATGCGAAGTACATATAGATTATGACAAGCATTCCAGATGATCCAAAAACAATCTCGCCGACCTCTGGCGTCCCACAATCAAAGCGATCAATCTCGCTTTTTATGCTTGCGATGATGAACACTGCCGTGGTGGTTGGGCTAGAGGGTCTTCCTGAAATTGGATCGTTCGGGCTTTCGCTCATTTTTTATTACGCAATTTTTACCCTGATTTACTTTCTCCCCGTTGGACTTGTTGCAGCCGAACTTGGCGTCGGTTGGCCGGGAGCGGGCGGCGTTTACCGCTGGGTAAAAGAGGCGCTTGGTGAACGAATGGCGTTCCTTGCAATTTGGTGCCAGTGGTTACAAATTTTAGTCTGGTACCCAACCGTCCTTGCTGTGTGCGCAGTTTCTGCAGCGTATATGTTTGATCCAATGTTTGGAGAGAAAGCATGGTTTGTTTTGATTGTCAGTTTAGTTATCTTTTGGTTCGCAACCATCATTAATTTTAAAGGGATACATGAAAGCGGTTGGATGACATCGTTTTTATTAATCGTTGGTACGCTTTTTCCTGTGCTTGCTGCAATCGGGCTTGCGGGTTGGTGGCTTTTTAGTGGTCGCGAATCCGCAATTCCACTCGAAGCAACAGCCATCATCCCCGATGTTTCATCGATCGGACAATTTGTTGGTGTTCTTGCAATT
>Ga0315336_1003355_pt1 | contig 21500 bp, 16 predicted proteins | sample ASW5metaG_FD_204512 | JGI IMG/M metagenome (GOLD analysis project Ga0315336, IMG submission 204512) | Ammonia-oxidizing marine archaeal communities from Monterey Bay, California, United States - ASW #5 | ecosystem: Environmental > Aquatic > Marine > Intertidal zone | place: USA: California... | reverse complement strand
GCGCTTAGGCGACCAGTAGAACACCGTCGAACGGGCACCCGCGGCGATGTTGGCATGCACCTGGGCACGGATCTCCTTGGCGTTGGGACGGTGTGTCTTGTCGGTGATCACCTGTTGACGGTTCCCGATCCGCCAGTCGAAGGCCTGCGACACCGACCAGACCGACTTGTTCGGCCACTTTCTGGAATAGGAACTCGTCTCGCTCATCGTCCATGCCCAGGGTCCGTCGGGAACGGGGTACGTGTTGACCCACAGAATATCGGCGTTGTCAGCATTGTTCACCGAATAGAATTCCGCCCGGGTCCCGCAGATGACGACCGGGTGATTGGGGTCCACCTGCTTGATCATCTTGTAGACCCGGTTGAGATTGGCGGCCACTTTCTTCGGCTGGGACCTGCGGCCTGGTTCGTCGGAGAGATACCACAGCCACAGGGCCGGTTCATCCTTTACGGATTCGACCAACTTGCGTGCGGTGGCAACATCCCCGAGATCTTCCACCACGTCCCTGGGCAATCCCAGTGCGACCCCAATCCCATGCTCGGCCGCACCCTTCAGGTAGATCCGCGCCCGCCGGATCCATTTTTCCGCGTCGCCGTTGATCTGGACCTCGAACAGATATTCGTGGGTCAGGTCGAACCGGGCTTTCTTCAAGCCGGCAAACTCGGTGATCGAATCGGACGGATCGCGAAAGGAACCATAGATGTACCGCCGGCGTCCGTTGACCCGCATGAAGCCACCCGCGTCGATCGTGACACGCGTGGGCTTTTTTGGGGCCACGTCGTCGGCGAACACGGTCGGCAGCAACGTGCCCGGCCCGCACAGCAACGAGAACAGGATGCAACAGGCAGATTGACCGGACACGTTCCTATCTCCTGGTGTGCGAAATTCCCGGTTAGTATACGGGACCCGTACCGGCTTATCATCCATGCACGCCACCCGATTGTCGCACGCATCTCTGCAAGATGGTGATGAGCACGTCGACCGGGATCACCTGCTCCCCTGGAATTGGCCTCGGGTTGAGTGAGAGCATCGCAGCCAGTTGACTCGCCCCGAATTTCTCACAGCCACTGGCACAAAAAACCCGGGCGGACTAAAAAGAAGATGAACACTCAACACGTGGTACCGTTCACGGGCAGAGGTCAGGAGAGTCTGGTGAAAAACAAACGAACGATGACAACGACTTCGCTCATATTATTTTCCGTGGTGGGTTCGGCCTATTCTCAGGAAGAAGACCCGTTCAAGTTTTTCCATGAACATGGCATCGCATACAGGCTAGAACAATCGAAGGACCCGATTCCCAATCGCATTCACATCCTGCGCGTCGATTTGGCCCAAAACAAAGTCAAACCGGTCGTGGCCCTGGGCCCGGACCCGGACGGCGATGGCCCGGCCGAAGTGTCGCTGACGGACCCCAGAAAGCTCGCTTCAAGTCCGTCGGTCCTGGCTTTCGTGAACACCAATCCGTGGGACAGTTTCCCGAATGCCCAGGGCAAGAAGAATCGAAACTGGTACTCAGGCCAACCGGTCGACATCCATGGTCTGGCGGGCACCCAGGGAAAGATCCGCAGCAGCATGGGCCCCAGTAATGCGTCGGTTTGGTTTGATGTCCAGGGTCGATTGCATTTGGGACACCAGCAAGACGACAAGCCCCAGGAAGCCACAGCCGGGTTCCAGCTGATTCTCTCCCAGGGCAAGCCCATCACATCGCCGGGCGGAGCCCGCCACCCGCGCACCGCTATTGGAACCGATCAGCAGGGACACATCCTCTGGCTGGTCGTGGTTGATGGTCGTCAAAGAAATTACAGCGAAGGCATGAATCTTCATGAACTGGCAAGCCTCATGAAGAAAATTGGCTGCTGGAAGGCGACCAACATGGATGGAGGAGGAAGCAGCATAATGGGGCTGGTCAATCAGGACGGGCAAATGAAGATCATCAACAGCCCGTCAGACCGATTTTTGGGCAGAGTGAAGATTCGGCCCTTACCGATGATTCTCACCATCACGGCGAAGAATCCGCAAAACTAGCCACGAGAAATCCGCAAGGAAGCTATTTGCTGCCTGGAGCACCTGCGTGCATCACGTGGCGAGAACGCGCGGAAACGTGCGGAATGTTGTGGCAAACAGCCGGGCTGATAACGAGCGCTGGACCGCGGGCTTTATCTACCGCGGTGCATCGTGGTTACGGATTTTGGTTTCACTCGCAGCAGCCGGCAGATTCTGGCCACTCAGCGACAAAAGTGGGTGTCCCCTTTGGTTTCACTCGCAGCAGCGGGCAGATTCTGGCCACTCAGCGACAAAAGTGGGTGTCCCCTTTGTTCACTCATGTTTGCTATAGTATAGACAGTGGCTGATGTTTTTCTGTTGCGGGGCTCGGACTGATGTTGAACGTTGGCGGATTTCAATCCAGAGATTGCTCAGGAGTCAGTCGACGTGCATTCGTGAAGATCGGGACCAGCGCGGTGGCTGGCTTGGGCTTGAATTCGCTCGTCGCCAAGGCGGCGCCCGGATCGTCGCAGCATGTCAAGTCGGTGATCCTCGTCTGGCTGTGGGGGGCTCCCAGCCACCTCGACACTTTCGACCCGAAGCCGGATGCTCCCGCGGAGTATCGAGGTCCGTTTTCAGCGATTTCGACACGCACTCCCGGTGTTCAGGTCAGTGAGCTCTTTCCTCTGCTGGCTCAGCAGAGTGACCAGTACGCCATCGTACGGGGAATGAAGACCTTCAACGGTGGACATCCCGGCGCCGGAACTTGGGGGCTTACGGGGTTCGACGAGAATCCCGAACCCGTCCAGCCGAATTTCGGTTCGATCGTCGCCAAGCATACGTTGCAGACTCAGGGGCCGGCTGAGCTTCCACCGTTCTTTTACGTTGGTCGCGGAATCCCCCGCGATCTCCCGCGACGGATCAAGGGCTATGGCGGTGGTCGGATCGGGCAACAGTATGACCCGTTTCTCGTCAACTGTCAGGCGGACGGTTCGGTTGAGTTGCCTGCTCTCGATCTACTCGACGGCCTCTCACCCGGTCGGATGGAGGATCGTCGTGAGCTTCTCAACATCATTGACGGGGCCCGCCGCAAGATCGACCTGGCAGGATTCGCCACGTGGGATCGCACCTATCAGACGGCTTACGGATTGCTGACACAGCCGGAGACTCGAGCGGCATTCGACCTGAGCCGTGAACCACATCCCGTGCGTTCGCGATACGGTGGTACGTCGTTCGGGCAGAGCTGCCTGTTGGCGCGCAGGCTGGTGCAGTCGCAGGTTCCGTATATTCAGGTGAACTGGAGTGAGTACGTGGAAGCCATGTCACCCGGTTGTGACTTCGGCTGGGACACGCACATCTACAACTTCGAGTTGTTGCAGGATCGTCACGGGCCTGTTTTCGACCGCGCTTTCTCGGCACTCCTTGAAGATCTGAAGCAGCAGGGACTCTTGGAATCAACGCTGGTCGTCGCCATGGGAGAGTTCGGCCGCACTCCCAAGTTGAATCAGCGCGCAGCCCGCGATCACTGGCCGAACTGCTATTTTTCTCTTTGGGCCGGCGGAGGCGTTCAGGGTGGCCAGGTGATTGGCGAGAGCGACAAGCTTGCCAATGAACCGGTCACTCCACCGATTACTCCTCTGATGGTTGGAACCACCTTGTGCGAACGCAGTGGAATCGATGTTCAGGCGCGATCCGAGATGGATGTACTGACCGACGGCCAGGTGATCCCGCAGCTATTCTCTTAACGCCCGATGCTTGTACTCTCGTCTCGTGTCGTGTGTTTTCCATTTGCTCGGAACTTCATTCTCGAGCTGAGCAGAATTGGCGAGGCGAGCCATCGCCACATTCCACCGCACGCGGTCGCCTCGCACGAAATGATTCAAAGATGAGTAAAGCAACATCGCATGCACTACGGACCCTGACGGCCATCTTGATGATTGTCCTGATGCTGGCCACCCCTGGCTCCAGCGAGAAACTGACTCACAACGGGCGTGGGAAGCGGGATCTTGTGTTTCTGGACGCCAAGACACTCGTCTTCGTCGAGCAAGTTGGTCCACGACAACTTGCGATCATGAAACTGAATATCGACACAGGGGTCAGCAAGCGTCTGCATCCGGACATGCGCAACAATGAATTCGAACCGTGCTTCGCGCCGGATGGAAAGCACTACGCGTTCCTGCAGAACGTCGGCAATCTGAACTTGAGGCTCGTGATTCGCAATGCGGTCACGAAGGCCGAGTTCGAATTTCGGCAGGGTGGATTCTCGGGGATGCGGAGCCCCTTTTTTACAGCGGATTCGAAGCGAGTGATTTACGCGTATCCAGAAGATGGTCGCCAGCATATCTGGAGCTGTGACCTGCAGTGTCGGGAAAGAGTGAAGCTGATTGATTCCTCGGGTTCGAATAACTGGCCGCGTGCCACACCGAACGGCAAAACGATCGTGTTCGGTTCGACGCGCGATGGGAATTTCGAGCTGTACCGGGCGTCCATTGATGGCAGCGACGTGCGCCGTCTGACGGACAGCCCGCGGCAGGATATCCGCCCTGCTGTCTCCAAAGATGGTGCTCGCATTGCATTCACCAGCAACCGCGACGGCAACTACGAGCTGTATGTCATGGATCTCGTCGGACGCGCGCTGGAACGCATCACTTCGAACCCGGAACGTGACGACTTTCCGGCCTGGCATCCAGATGGTCGCCTGGCGTGGGTCGCCGAGGAATCCGGGCGGTTCGATATTCATCTGGAAACCGTCAAAGACCGGGACACAGGGAAGTGACTCAGGCGACACCGTAAGGCCAAACAGCTCCTCCGCAGAAAAGTACGTTGTCAAGCATGCAGGTGAGCCTGGGGTTGCAAGTCGCGGTTACCCAACGACAGGCCGCAGAGAGGGACGACCGGTCGAGCACCGAAGCGTCCGGGGAAGCTGTCACGCCACTCGCACTTCCGTTTCGGGACTCCCTTGCACCCCATTTTCCGGTCGCCGACGGGTGCCGCGATTTGGCGATACCTCTCGGCAAACGGATCGGTATCGCGCCGTGTGCGGCCTGCGGTCATGCCGCACATCACCGCCAGCGCGTGTCGATCGTGGTCGCCGGCGAACGCATTCTCGGCCATCTTGATAGCGTGTGTTCTGGCCGTGCCTACGGCTCGATCGCCCACACTTGACTGGCGGCGGTGAAATTCTTGTGGTCGGTAAGCATCCAGGTGATCACCTTCTCTTTAGACAGGATAAAGGCATGTGCTCCGCGACCGGAATTGCCACGAAGAAAGTTGGTGACCAATATGGAGCCGTCGCTCAGATTTTGGAGATTACAGGCGTTCGTAAAATTGAGTTCGGGATGATCTTGCCCGGTGAATTCCCAGACGATCTTTCCGGAACGATCCACTTCCAGTAAACGAGCCTGTGTGCCGCAGGCCAGCAAGGTGTTGCCGTTCTTTAATCGCAGAACATCCTGAACAGTCCCCTCCGGATAGCGACCCTTTCCTGCTCTTGGCACTTGATATCGCCATGTTTCTTTTCCGTTTTCATCGACTTCAAGCGCTGTGCCTTCCCCCCAAAGCTGGACCAGATAGTGCTTGTTGCCGACGTCATACACATTCCCCAACTGCCCATGATGATGCTTGTACTTGGCGGGGATTGGCAGCCTTTTATGAATCTTTCCATCCAAATTCATCAGAATGGCTTGGGGCGGCTGTTGGCCACTGACAATCAGTTGTGATTGATGCTCTGTGATATTGATGATCTCTCTGAACTCCCTGGCATAGGGCCAGGACCATTGCAAGTTCTTTTGAAAATCAATGCAGCGGACTTCCTGCTTGTCGGTGATGATCGGATAAATGAGCTTGTTTCCGTCCGTGATAACAAAGTCCCATACTTTTCCTTCCGGCGAATGCTCCCAGATGACTCTCCCACGCTTGTCTACTCTAGATAGCTTGAAGCGCACATAGTCGCAGATCATCAGCTCGTAAGGATGTTCCCTCAGCTGCGCCACAGGACCACTGGGGACCATCGGCGGTTGCCCCTTTTCCTGAGCCCGTGCCGCGTCTCCCAGGCCCAGGGCGGATGTGGCGAGGCCAACAAACATCAAGAAATCGCGTCGCGACGTTGTGTGATTCATGGGATCGCTTCCCTGGTATGTTGGGACGTGGGAATCTGTTTCGCAAAGGGACGGCAGCGCGTTGTCGGCCGGAGGTTACGACTTGTTCCACATCCTCCGTGCCACAACGAGCATTATTGCAGAAAATAATGTCAACAATATCGTCTCGGATATCAGTCCGGCAGTCCACGTTCCGAGCGGAGCACCGATCATTCCGGCCACAGCAAACAGAACTCCCACCAAAGCCGTAGCGCCGACAGCTGCCAGGGAGACGCCAAATGCCTCTCGCGGGGCAATTGCCAACCCATAGACCAACAGCGGTACGGCAAGTAACGAGCCGCCGCCGTGCGCGAGGCTGTTCAAGTCCCGATGTTCAGAGACCTTAATAGGCGGATGAGTTTGTTGACCCTACGGGCTTAACGAGCGCGCTGGCAAGGCGCCACGTTCGATCCAGATTGATCAGTTTTAGGAATTGCGTTCATCTGCCAGATCGCCGTTCGGCAGACTGGTGAAGTCGTTCGTGCGGAAGGCGGCTTACGCACACGAGACTTTTGGGTTGGGTCGAGGTTCGGCCACAATCGTCGCCGTAACTACTGATCTTTCAGCCGATTTTACACTTCGACAAGTGAATTTCACGGTAAAGCAGGTGTCCTCGCGAAGTCGGCGATTTTTCGTTATCATGTGTGGAATGATTGAGTCACTGCCAGCCAGATTCAGATTCCGACCTCGGTGGGCTTGCGATCATCGGCCCACCGATTCCTGAACAGTACCTGACGCGTTCGATCATGTTTTGCAAGTGGCTATGGCAATTCTCTTTGCCGGGCTAACGCCTGTCGTTTCGACGATAGCCGACGCTTGCACCGTTGTTCGTCCGCGAGTTCACTCCAGGTCAGACTCCATTTGAGCGCAGCACAGGTTGGAACTTGATCCCGCTTCTGCGGGGCTTAAGTCCCTCAAGACGATTTTCTGCGGCAATCGTCTGTTCAAACGGTGTTTGAAGAAGATTCAGGTCAAATCATGGCGAAGTCCGTCAGGCACACTGCATCGTGTGACGCAGAAGCAACAGTTCAGACACCCGAGAACGCACCCGCAGCCGTCGCATCGCCAACAGGCTTCAGTTGTCTTGGGCTCAACGACACCCTCGTTCATGTCGTTGAGGGGTTTGGATATGCGTCACCGACGCCGATTCAGGCTCAGACCATTCCGCCATTGCTTGAGGGTTGCGACGTCCTCGGCCAAGCGCAAACCGGCACCGGCAAGACCGCAGCTTTCGCGCTGCCGCTGCTCCAGCGAGTTGATCTCAGCAAGAAACAGCCACAGGTCCTCGTACTTGTGCCAACGCGTGAACTGGCGATCCAGGTCGCCGGTGCGTTCGAGAAATATGCCGGCAGAATGCGCGGACTGAAGGTGGTCCCGATTTTTGGCGGACAAGATTATCAGGTCCAGCTTCGGCATCTGAAACGAGGCGCTCAGATTGTCGTCGGAACTCCCGGTCGTGTGATGGACCACATGCGACGCGGCTCTCTGAAACTCAACGGTCTTCAGTGTCTGGTGTTGGACGAAGCCGACGAGATGTTGCGAATGGGTTTCGCCGAGGATGTCGAATGGGTTCTCACACAGGCTCCCGAGAAACGGCAAATGGCACTTTTTTCGGCTACCATCCCCGGACCGATTCGCCAGATCGCGAAAAAGCACCTCAAAGACGCGGTCGAGATCACCATCAAACAACGGACGGCGACGGCCGACACCGTTCGCCAGCGTTACATTGTTGCGGCTCCACATCAGAAACAAATTGCATTGTCACGTATCATGGAAGCAGAACCGATTGACGGCGTTCTGGTTTTCGTCAAGATGAGAAGCACAACCGAACCACTCGCGGAGCATTTGTCGCGAGCCGGTTTGAAGTCCGCCGCCTTGAATGGTGACATTCCGCAAAAACAACGCGAACGAATTGTCGAGAGCCTGCGGTCTGGCAAGATCGACATCATCGTGGCGACGGATGTCGCCGCTCGCGGACTGGATGTCGAACGCATCAGCCATGTCATCAATTATGACCTGCCGCATGACAGCGAATCATACGTGCATCGGATCGGTCGTACCGGCCGAGCGGGTCGTAGTGGCGAAGCGATTTTGTTTGTGCATCCGCGTGAACGCCGTTGGCTGAAGCGGTTGGAACAAGCGACCCGGCAAACGATCGAACCAATGGACCTCCCGACAAATCGCGCCATCAATAAGCAGCGGATCGCCCGTTTCCACGAGCGGATCACCGAGGCACTGGGGTCGACTGAACTCGAAACCTATCGGTCGATCGTTGAGCAATATCAGCGGGAGAACGAAGTTCCGATGGAGCTGCTGGCTGGCTCGTTGGCAATTCTTGCCAATGGCGACACCCCGCTATTGGTGAAGGACAAGATCAGTCAGACACGCTTTGCCCAAGAGTCGCGCGGCAACGGAACTCGTCCTGGAAAACGAGATCTTCAACGCGACCGCCGCTCAGGTGGACATCGTTCTGAAGTCGGCATGGAGACCTACCGCATTGAGGTTGGCCGAAACCATCGAGTCCAACCCGGCAACATCGTCGGAGCGATTGCCAACGAAGCGGGCATTCGCAGCGATGCGATCGGCAAGATCAAGATCTTTGATCACTTCAGCACCGTTGATCTTCCGGTGAAATTTCCGCAAGCATTGCTTGAGACCCTTCAGAACGTCTTTATTGCGGGACGCAAACTTCAAATATCGCAAATGGACAATTCAAAGCCAGTACGCGTTTGCGAAAACGGCGAACAACGGCCGTACAAATCGTCGAGGTCGAAAACGAAACATCGCCAAAAGGCGTAGCTTGAAGACGACCGCGATCTGCTGCTCGCCGTAACGCTTCCGCTTCATCGTCCGTTCCTCCATTTCCAGAATGCAAGTTACCAGAAAAACTCACATCCCGCGTGGATCAAGAAACGGAGTGAAGGTCTACCACCGACGGGCTGCATCAACGGATCTGAAGTTGCACGAAGTGTGGCCACGCTGCAAGGAAGATACGCCTGGGTCTCAGCCAGACACCTTTTTCACAGCCTGTGGCCATCATCCCTGATCGATGGTCGGCCGAAATCGAGAGCGGTTTCTTTCGCTAACACCCGATTGTTAAAGAGCCTTTTTTTCGGCGGAGTTTTTTCACCCTACGGGTTCAAATATCGTGTAGGTCAAGACCGTCAGCCCGACGCTCTCTGCCGATCTCTGGCAGTACGCCACCAGCAACCCGCTGCCTTGGCGAACGAAGCACGCGCCGTGCCACGGCAATCAGATGTCCGCCAGGGGCTGCGAGGAATCGCCGAACTCGTCACGGTGCAAGCCCATCTTGCTCATCAGCGATAGGTACAGGCTGGACATCTTGCGGTTGTCGCTTTTCAGGTAGTCCAGCACGCGTCCCGTCTTCATTTGCCCACCGGCACGGCCAAAGAGCAGCACCGGAAGCTGCGTGTTGTCGTGGTATCCGGTCAGCATGCTCGAGCAGAACAGGATCATGCTGTTGTCCAGCAAAGTGCGTTCGCCTTCCTGGACGGCGTCCAGGCCTTTGAGAATGCGGGCCAGGTGGCCGAGGAAAAACTGGTTCACCCGCAGCCAGTCCGGGTTGTCTTCTTCGTGCGACAGCAGGTGGTGGATGATGTGGTCGATCCCCAGATTCGGGAACCTCATACCCGAATGATCGTTGTTCAGTTTCAAGGTGCAGACACGCGTTGCGTCGGTCTGAAAGGCGAGCACCATCAGGTCCGACATGAGCTTCATGTGGACATCGATGTCCTGCGGAATCTCGTCATCGGGGCGTTTCATGGCGGGCTTGTCGATGGTTGGTCGCCAGCCTTCCAGGCGTCGATCCTTGCCGGCGTCTTCGATTCGACGTTCGACTTCACGAATCGAGTTCAGGTATTCGTCGAGCTTGCGGCGATCCGGAACACTGACCTGGTTTCGCAGGCTCCGTGCGTCGACCAGGACCGAGTCCAGCACGCTGGAGTCGGCGCGGCGGACCCCGCCGTCACCGAAGAGCCGGTCGAAAGCCGCCGCCGGATAGAGTTCCAGCGGAGCCGGGGTTGTGGGAGCAGACCACGAAATGTGCGAACTGTACAACATCGAGTAGCCCGCATGGATGCCCGCGTACGGCCTCTCACAACCAAGCACCAGGCTCTTGACCCGGGTTTGTCGACCCACGTGTTCGGCCAGCATCTGGTCGACGCTCACACCCGCGCGGATTCGTCCACCGGATGCCAACCGAATTCCAGTCAGCAGATTGCCGGTCATACAGCTGTGAATGCCACAACCGCGCGCGTTGGGATTGTAGAGGCCACGAATGAACGTGAGCTTCTTCTTGAACGCCTCGATGGGAGTGAGCACCTTGCCCAGTTCCAGCGTGCCGTCAGCTTCCTTGGCCCACCAGTGCTTCTTCGCAAACCCGTTGCCCGCGAAGATGCAGGCAAATCGCACGGGCGGTTGGTCCGACCGACGAGACGTCGTTTCATCGCCCCACACCGGTATCGACTCCAACCACGGCAGGGCAACGCTGGCGCCCAGGCCTCGCAGCACCGTGCGGCGTGACAACTTCTGAGGGGATTTTCGGCGTCGTGATTGGCTCATGGCGAAGTCTCCCTCGGGTCGTTCTGCCCGCGATGACGGCGAAACTGACGGCTCTTCACAAGCGTCAGCAGCGCTGCCGAGAAACGGTGGTCATGCTTCTTCAACCGGGCCTGCATTTCGGCCAGCAACGGTTCGTCGGAAAGCTCGACGGATCTGCCCAATGCGTATCCGGCCAGCTTACGGCAGAACTGCTTCGTGAATTCGTCCTGGTGTTCCAGCAGATACGACTGCAGGCCGGTGAGCCCTTCAAAGGCGTCTGCATCCTGCGGCTCGGCGCGGGCGTCAATCGGGTTTCCGTTCAGGTCCCGTTCACGAAATCGGCCGATCGGATCGTAGGCCTCCAGTGCGAAACCGTAAGGATCGATCTTCTCATGGCAGGACGCACAGGTCGCGTCGCCGCGATGACGCTCGAGTTGTTGTCGCATCGTCAAGCCATCCTTGTTGACCTCGTCTTCGTCCAGCTGAGGGATATTCTCTGGCGGATTAGGGATCCGACGACCGAGCAGACTTTCGACCACCCAGGTGCCACGCAGAACGGGGCTGGTTCGCAACGCACCCGCCTGTTTCGTCAGCACGCTGCCCATGGTCGCAATTCCGCCACGGCCAAAGCGGCCGACGCCTGTGACGCGGCGAAATTCGGGGCCGTCGACATTCGGGATGCCGTAATGCACGGCCAGTTCGTCGTTCAGGTAGGTGTAGTCGGCCTGCAGGAATTCGAGAATGCTGCGGTCGGTGCGGATGATCTCTGAAACAAACTCGGTGGCCTCCCGGTTCATGGCCATCCGCAACTTCGCGGTGAACGTCGGGAATCGCGTTTCACTTTTTCCGTGGTACTTATCGAAACCGCGGAACTGCAGCCATTGGCCGGCGAATTCGGTCGCCAGCGCCCGAGCCTTCGAGTTCTTCCGCATGCGGCTAGCCTCGGCAGTGAGCACATCCTCGTCCTGCAGCCGTCCGTTTCTCGCCGCTGTTCGCAACTGATCATCCGGCATCGAGGACCAAAGAAAATAACTCAACCGGCTTGCCAGTTCCCAACCGGACAGTGCCACGGCCTGTTCGCCGGGAGCGGAACGTTCGATGCGATACAGGAAGTTCGGTGAAACGAGGACTCGCGTGATCATCGTGCGGATCGCAGCATCGTGCGACAGTTCCTGTTTGCGACGCAGCCGTTGATACAGCTCCCGCAGGTCACCGGTCTCGGCTTCCGACAGCGAACGCCGCCAGGCGCGGGCCGCCAGTTCGATGACGGCCTTGAGCTGTGCCGGATCGGCCGCCGACGACAACTTCTCGAACGCTTTCGCTTTTGCCTGCAACGACGGAATCAGTTTCGCGAATTTGTTCGTGTTCTCGATGCGATCCGCCGGCTGAAAACCGATGAACTCCTGTGTGTTGTACAGGACTTCGACCGGCTCCCGCGAAAGGTAATGCAACTCGCCCCACAGTCGATCGAGCTGCCGGTGTTCCTTTTCGTCGAGGACCAGTCGAGACAGCGGCTCGTCTTCCCGCAGGAACAACTCCACGGTCACGTCGGTGTTGACTGGTATGACCGGTGCGAAACAGACCGCTTGGGGAAACAGCCGGGCGAACGACGAGTACGTGTCGGAATCTCGTTTCGGTTTTCCAGACTTGTCGGTCAACGGAATGACATGCGGGCCGAACAGCCCCAGGGAACCGATCAGGTGATTGGTTTGCCTGTTGAACTTCCACAACCGTGCCTGCCTGCTGGAGATCGTCCCGACCAGTCCGGGAGCCACCAGGTCCGGCATTGGCCCGAACTGAATCGTCGTGGTCCGAGGCATGTGTCCGGACGTCACGCCGACCAGGACAATTCGCCAGTACCTCGCAGTGGCCGGTTGAAACTCGTAGTGATACGAGCCCGTGAAATCAGGCGATGCCTCACCGTTTTCGAGCACTCCTCCGCCACTGGATGTGAGGTAATGGAATGTCCCACCTTCGGGCACCGTGAATGGACCGCCCGGTTCGTTGGAATAGGCCACCTGCAAGTTCGCGCCACGCGGCCCGCCACCGTAGCCGCTCCACAAACGAACCTGTCTGATCTGTTTGGCTTTGCCAAAGTCGACGACGAAATGACTGCCGGGATTCCAGATGAACCCCGCGTCGACATTTTTTCCGGTCACGTTGCGGACACCATACGGACCGGGATGACCGAACGATCCTGGAACGGGTGGATGCTGGAACGTTTTCGGGTCACCGGGATTGCTGCTGCTGGCCTCCTCGATCCGTGTCGCCGAATCATGCACCCCCTTCACAACGATCGTCTTGGCATCACGCCACTGCCGAACGACTTCTGCCATTTCTCCTTCAGGTGACAGCACATTCAGCGACTCCCAGAGCAGCCCCAGATACTTCGGACTCAGCGTTCGTCCCGCTGCGAGTTCCTGTTGCGCAGCGAACTCCTCAAGCGACAGGTCGGTTACCGGATCACGGTCGCGGTAACGCAACGTTGCCTTGAGGTAGTCGACCAGCGGGAGTCGCCCCTTCCGGTCGGTGTACCGGGAATAGAAGTCCTTGATTCTCTGGGCCGCTTCGGCAATCCAGTCATGCCGATCGCTGCTCGGCGAGAAGCGAATCCCGGTCGGCGTCAGAACGGCGTGCGCGGACACCTGCCGCGCGGCGTCAAGATACTTCGGGAGCAGGTCCGGCGCCATGAACAGCGATTCACCGGTGTTGGCAAACCCTTCGCCGGCCACCGAGTCTTCGAGGAATCTCTTCGCCGGCCGCAGGTCGACACCGGTCAGGTCGCGAACCGAGTAGTTGTATTCCGCCTTTGTCAGGCGCCGCATCAGCACCAGTCCCGGATCACCGGCGCGGTCTCGCGCATCCGCCAACAGGTAACTCTCGGACCATTCGATCAGCCGCTTTCGATCAGCCGATGACGGCTGAGGACTGTTCTTGGGAGGCATCTCCCCATCGCGGAGCCGTCGCAGCACTTTCTGCCAGGTTCGCGCGTGACTGCGAACGTCAGCAACTGTCCGGAAACGGGCGAGATCCAGTCCCCCCTTTTTCTTTTCGGCCGAATGACATTTCAGACAGTGTTTCTGCACAAGTGGGAGGATTCGTTCTGGGTACTCTTCCGCCAACCGGCCCAACGACCCGTCGGCAGATGCCGGCGTTTCCAGTTCGGCCACACTGCTACCGACCACCGGACCTTCGGCCTGCTCGAATCCGCACCCACAAACGAGCAGCGACAGCAGCAAGCAGACACGCAGTCGTGTCATGTCGACACCTGGTAATCGAACAAAGAGATTCCCGATTATTCTACTGCAATTCTCAGCTGGCCACAGTAACATCGGCATGACGATGCGGTACACCCACATCGGCCAGGGCGGTCGCAGCGATCCCCACGCCCCGGATCCCGCCGGCAAAGGCGGCGAACGACCCCCAGTTCTGGGAGTGTCTCCGGAGTGAACCGTGCGGCGAAGCCTGTCATTTGCCGTCATCGGCTGACAACACGACAACCATGGTACTGGCCACCGTTAACGACGAACACCCCTGCGATGACAGAGGTTTAGACGCCATTTGTCAGCCCCCGGCAATCGATGACACGGACGGAGAGAAGTGGAGGAGGCGGGAATCGAACCCGCGGATCCAATCCTGTAACTCCGAAGTAGCCACGCGGTTATGGAACAAGCTCCAGGACCTGGGAGTGGAAAGATGACGTCAACCGCTGGCACTCGGACACGAAGAACTCGCTGAGGTGATGACCAGCGGATCGCTGCTCTCGCCGGACCTCAGGCAGGCCATCCTGGCGATTGTCCGCTCGGCGAATGTGATGGCCGAAGCTTCGCTTGCCGTGACTGAGTGAGCACCAATTCCCAACGCCGGTGAGCGTGCTTCGGATCTGGCGGGTTGAACGCCGGGGCTGGGGGTGGGACCGACGGACTCTCGGTCCACCGCTTGAACGCTTGTTTGTTCTCTCGGTCCGATGCCTTTGGCAGCGGTGGATTGCTTTTTCTGACACCGTCGGCGGCATCGGGCCACGCCGATCGGCTAGAATAAGAACTGTCGCCCAGGATTCCTCCGAACCAGGAATCCTGGCGATAGCAACCCGAGAGGTTGGCATTTCGCCCGAAGAATGATCTGGGCATAAAATATGAGGCGATGAGGCAAACAAGAAGAGATGAGGAGATCCGTGGGATCGAGATGATGGTCCTCTGAGTTTCTCTGAACCCGGATGTTGGAGCAGGATTCTCTCAGCAATGAAATTACTGATCCCAATCTTGATAGGCTTGTTGGTTGGAGTCTGTGCGACTGCCCCTCAGGCTGTCGAACATCAAGATGGTATCCTACGTGCAGCTGACGACCCGAAAGAGATCCGGTTGTTTCTTGAGCAGCACTGTTTTGACTGTCATGGTGCAGGCGAAAAAAACGGTGGATTGGACTTGGAGAAGCTGGGGCGCGATCTGACCGATGCGGCGACATTTGCCAAGTGGGTGCAGGTCTTTGATCGGGTGGACAAGGGCGAGATGCCGCCGGCCGAGGTAGAGGATCGGCCGGAGCCAAAGGAGTTGACGGAGTTTCGGGATGCGGTGTTTCTGCGTCTGGAGAAAACGCATGCGGCGATGAAGGGCACGGTGTTGCGACGCCTGAACCGGCGTGAGTATGAGAACACCATGAACGATCTCTTCGGCACCAATCTGAAGCTGGAGGACATGCTGCCCGAGGACGCGCGCTCCCATGAATTCAACGTCGTGGGTGAGGCTCTCGCCGTATCGATGACGCATCTGGAACGCTATCTGGAAGCCGCGGGCCTGGTGTTCGATACGGCCATCGCCAAGACGACCGAGGCCCGGAAACCCAGGCTCATTGCGTGCCACTTCCGGGACTCGGAAGTCCAACGCGCAGTCGGCAAGTCGGCCAGGCGTTTGGACGACGGAGCCCTGGTTCGTTTCTCGTCCAGCGGACTTTCGAGCGGCCATCTCAGAGAAGGCCGTACACCGAGGCCGGGTATGTATCGCGTGCGGGTGACTGGCTACGCGTATCAGTCCGACAAACCCGTGGCTGTCTCAATCTCGGGCACGTCCTACGCAGCGGGCTCGGAAACGCCGCTGATTGGATTCGCATCGTTTCCGCCGGGCAAATCGACCACCGTTGAGATGAATGCATGGCTGGAGCGTAACTACATGCTCCGCATCAATCCCTACGGCATCGTTGATCCGGAACACTGGACGCGCGCCAAGGACGGCAAGTCCATTCACGACTACAGGGGTCCCGGGTTCGCCTTTCTGTCGGCCACCATCGAAGGCCCCCTCGTGAAGGAATTTCCCAGTCGCGGACACAAGCTGATCCTCGGGGATATTGATCGGCGCGAAATCGAGCCCCGCAACCCCAGGGACAAGAACAGGTCTTCGTACAAACCCAAGTTCGAAATCGTGTCGGAGAACGAATCCGTCGATGCCGCCAAGGCGATCAAGCGCCTGGCCACCTGCGCCTTTCGCCGCCCCGTGACCGATGGCGACGTGGCCCCCTACCTCGCCCTGTTCAAGAAGGAACGTGAGAAGAAGGAACGTTTCGAGGGCGCCCTGCGGACGGTCTTCACAGCCTTGTTCTCTTCTCCGCATTTTCTCTACTTGCGGGAAAATCCGGGACGCCTCGACGACTTGGCTCTCGCCAACCGCTTGTCACTGTTTCTTTCCCGAACCCTGCCAGATCAGGAACTGCTCAGACCGGCTTACCAAGGCAAGGTCACCCGGGGTCCTGTCTCTCTCAGGCGAGAAACCGAGCGCCTGTTAAAAGACGACAGGTTCGATCGATTCCTGACCGATTTCACGGAGTCATGGCTGGACCTGCGGGACATGGACTTCACGACGCCCGACAAGAAACTGTATCCCGAGTTCGACCGTTACCTGCAATTGTTCATGGTCATGGAGACCGAGGCGTTCCTGCGGGAACTGATCGAATCGAACCTTCCCATAACCAACGTGGTGAAGTCCGATTTCGCGATGCTCAACGGACGCCTCGCTGAACACTACGAGGTTCCAGGCGTGACGGGTATTGAAATCCGCAAGGTCAGACTACCCGCCGGCACGCCTCGCGGCGGCTTTCTGTCTCAAGGCAGTGTCCTCAAGGTCACGGCCAACGGGACTAGCACCTCACCTGTCCTGCGGGGCGTGTGGGTGATGGAACGTATCCTGGGGATCACTCCCACTCCGCCGCCACCGGGTATACCCGGGGTGGAACCGGACATTCGCGGAGCCGAGTCCTTGCGGGAACTCTTGGCCAAGCATCGCTCCCTGGAAAGCTGCCGAGGGTGTCATGCGAAATTTGATCCTCTGGGGTTCGCCTTGGAATCCTTCAACCCGATCGGCGGATACCGCGCGCATTACCGTTCCTTGAATCCCAAGGCCCCCAGGATCGATCGCCTCGCCAAGGGCCGCCAGGTCAACTATCGTCAAGGCCCGGTCGTGGATGCCTCGGGTCAATTCGAGGATGGTGTCGCATTCGCCGATTTCATTGCCTTCCAACGTCACTTGGCCAGCCAACCCGAGAATTTGACCCGGGCCCTTGTCCGCAAACTGCTGACCTTCGCCGCCGGTCGAGAACTGGGATTCTCCGACCGGGCCGAGGTGGAGCGGATCGTGAGGCAGTCCGCCCGCAACGGTCACCGAGTACGCGACTTGATCCATCTGGTTGTCGGTTCCCGTATCTTTCAAAGCAAATAACTGAAGTGATCGAAGCATGACCTATTTCGCCACCAAGACCGCCGTGGACAGACGTCGTTTCCTCAAGGGCAGCGGAGTCGCCGTCGCGTTGCCTCTGCTGCAGGCGATGACGCCCGCCTTCACCCGAGCGGCGGCGGCCTCACGCTCGCCCAAGCGGTTCGTCGCCATGAATGCCGGGTTGGGATTTCACGCCCCCCTGCTCTTTCCCAAGACACCCGGAAAAAATTACGCACTCACCCCCTATCTGGGGCAACTCAAGGAACACCGGGCAGACTTCACCCTGTTCTCCGGGCTGTCTCATCCCAGCCAGAACGGCAACAACGGACATGCCGCCGAACTGACCTGGCTGACCTCCGCTCAGCGACCGGGTTTGGCTGGATTCAAGAACACCATTTCACTGGATCAATTGATCGCCAAACAGATCGGGGCCGCCACACGTTTCCCGTCCCTGACGCTTGGCACCAGGGGCCAGTCGCTGTCCTGGACGGCCAACGGAGTGCCTCTGCCCGCCGAGACTTTGCCATCCAAGCTGTACCAGAAGTTATTCGTCCAAGGTACGGAGCGGGAAATCGCCCAACAGGTCAAGCAATTGGAAAAAGGGAAGAGCGTGCTGGACGTGATCCAAGGCGACGCCCAGGCGCTGGAAAGAAGCTTGGGTCAGCGGGACCGCGAAAAACTCGACGAGTACCTGAGCTCGATTCGCGACCTTGAGATCCGGCTCCAACAAAACAAGGCATGGGCCCGCCGACCCAAGCCCAAGGTGGATTACGCTGCTCCCCGGGACGTTACGGACAAAGCGGACATCTTGGCCAAGCAAAGACTCATGTACGACATGATCGCCCTGGCCCTGCAAACCGACTCCTGCCGCGCCATCACCTTTTCCCTCGGGTCGATGAATGCCGTGCCGAGCAACATTCCCGGAGTGAAGACCGATTGGCACAACCTCTCCCACCACGGCAAGGACGAGGACAAGATCAAGGAACTCGAGATCATTGAGAAAGCCGAGTTCCAACTCTTCGGCGAATTCCTCACCAAGCTGAAGCGCGTGAAGGAAAACGGAAAACACCTGCTGGACCACACCGCCATCCTGTTCGGCTCGAACCTAGGCAACGCCTCGTCCCATCGTTCCACGAATCTGCCCATCATCGTGGCGGGCGGAGGTTACAAGCACGGTGCCTACGTCGCCCATGACGCGACGGACAATACCCCGCTCTGCAACCTGTTCGTCCCCCTCGCCCAGCGGATGGGCGTGGAGATCGAAGAATTCGGCAGCAGCACCCAGTCCACCATCCGCGGGCTGGATAGCTGAAGCAAGCCAAGCCAAGCACCGGATCGAGCGCGGAAATGAGCTCGGTGTTGTTGCTGGAAACATCGCATGCCGCCGGCGACACAGTGGCCCGGCCAAGGACTCCCGATCGCCGATCGGCTCAAATCGCGATCGACTTCTTTCGCGAACACGCCATCATCAACGAGCGTTTCTGTCGGCGGCGTTTTCTGACCCTGCGGCGCCAAGCCGGATCACTTGATCTTCTGGGTTCCATATCCCTTCCACACCCACTCGATCGCGTGCGGTAGAAACTGCGCCTTGGCGTTGCCGATGCCATGGCCGGAACCGCGACAGAACAGATACTGGTACTCGTAGCCTTTGGCCTTCAGCACTTTGGCCATCTGGTGATTGGCTTCGACCCAGTCGTGCATGCCGTCACGCATGACGTTTGGGTTGAGCAGATCGCGATCGCCCACCGAGATAAACAGGCGGATCGGCTTCTTGGGGCTCTGGGGAATGATGGTTTTGTGAAAGCCCCAGGCCCCATCAGGGAACTTGGGATCAAACGGCCACGCCTGGTTCACGAAGGTGCCCGAGGTGGTGAGCACGCGCCGATACAGATCCGGGCGGAACCAGGCCATGATCAGCGCCGCCGAACCGCCGGAACTGGACCCCATCGCTGCGCGGCCTTCGGGATCTTTGGTCAGCTTCACCTGGCATTTTTTCTCGACCCGCGGAAGCACCTCGGTTTCGATGTACTCGGCGAACAGTCCCGACATGTTGTCATACTCTTTGCCCCGCTGGTGACCTTGGGCGTCACCGCCGCCGTTCGCAATCTGGATGAAGATGATCGGGGGAATCCGCTTCTGGGCAATCAAGTTGTCCAGGATGCGCGGCAAGCCCATGTTGGGCTTTCCTTTGGGCCCATCGTGACTGACCATAAACGGCGATTCGCTGCCGGGCTTGTACTGTTGAGGAATGTAGACGGTGATCTGCCGCTTGTAGTCGATCTCGTGCGTGTCGACGATCAGGGTTTTGGGGTTGTTGGGATCGACCGTACCAAACTTTTTCCGGGCAATTCCCGGGTTATAAATCTGGGTCTCTTTGGAATCGATCGTAAACTGTTGCACCTTGCCCTGCGGAACGCCCTCGACCACCTTGCGTTCCGGAGCGCGCGCATACTTCGGCCCGATCACAAAATTGTCATAAGCGTCGAGTGATGGACTCTCGCCCAGCTTCAGCACCTGGAAAGGTGGGGAACTGGGGGAATCGAATTGGCGTATGGGCGGTGCCGCAAACGCTGTTGCCAGAAACGCAAACGTGCAAATCAGGAAAGTCGCCAAAACCTTCGACATAACACATGCTCGCAAGACTTGTGGTTGGTGATAGACGCGCCGGAAACCGATGCCCGGGCCGATTGTCATATCAGGATAGTACGGCGGAATCCTTTTTGCGAACCGCTGAACGACCAAGGCTCATGTCGGCGCGGTTGTTTTTCGGCAAAAGGGGACACCCGCGCAAAAAGGGGACGCAAAAAGGGACACCCACTCTTGCTGAGCACGGGCTGACGCCGTGACGTGCAACATGAGCACTGCAACATGAGCACATGGAGAATGTGGGCAGCAGATGCCGAGGTGTTCCCGCTTCGTGGCCCCAGCGCAATCGGCGGCGCAGACCGGCGGTGTTGCTCAGAACTCGCGGCCGTAGCGGATGCGTACCGTGAGCTGGTTCACGGAATGTATCTAACGTGATTTATTGAGTTTACAGTATTTGAATTCAATCGGATCCGTGGGCAGATTCTGGCCACCGAACACAGAGAGTGGGTGTCCCTTTTTGTGTCCCCTTTTTGTTTTGTCTCCACTTTTTGTCCTGCAAACCGGGCGTGGGCGAATTCGTATCGGCCATGCTGGCTTTGCAGATCGAAATGCGCGCGGCTTGGCAATGCGGCAAAGTTACGCGTGAACAGATTCCCGAGGTTTACCGGAATCGGCTCGCTGAAATCCACGAGACAGACGGCGTCTTGATGGCCCAACCCCAACAGGTGCGGGGCAGCGAATTGGGCAATCTCATTCAGATTGCAACGTTGTATTTCAATCGGGACGAACCAAATTCCGTTATACTGAATGATCAGAGCGTGTTTCGAATTCAAGGACAGGTCGCTGTGGCAACCGAGATGCATGTCGGTATTGGAGCCTTTGGAACGACCCGCGCAAGTGCAGGACGTTTCGTGGGCGTGGTGGGAACACCTCAGCAATTGGCATGGAGGTCTTTACCGGGTTTTGCCTGACTTCTGATGCGCATGCTGAACTCGCAATTTCCGCTGTGGAACTAAAACCGGCGTCCAACTCGATCACTGCTATACACATCACACTGCTTCCTGTTTTGACGACCAAAGGAGAGCCTGAATCCAATGACCACTCAGCTAACCCGAACTGTATTGCGGCTGTGTGCGACACTTTTCATCGCTGGCATTCTTGCTGACGTGTCATCGCACCCGTCTTATGCACAGGCGATCAAATATGAAGATCGCATTGGATCCAAGAAAGACTTCGACATCTGTGAAGATTTTCGATTCGAGCGAATCACGAAGCTCGTCAAGGACCGGAAACTTTCACAACAGCAGGGCTACAATATCTGGAAACGCATCCAGTCAGACAAAGAGGCCGTTAGGAAGGTCCTTGGCCAAGCAGTCGCGGCCAACGAACTGACTCAGGATCAAGCCGGCCGATTGATCCCCTTGATCGACACGAAAATGACCTATTTCGACAGCCGTCATGGACGTTTTGGTCAGCCGAAAACCCTGAAAAAAGGCCAATTCAAAGCAGGCGAAGTCAGCGCAAAGAATCGCGC
>Ga0315336_1003354_pt1 | contig 21506 bp, 24 predicted proteins | sample ASW5metaG_FD_204512 | JGI IMG/M metagenome (GOLD analysis project Ga0315336, IMG submission 204512) | Ammonia-oxidizing marine archaeal communities from Monterey Bay, California, United States - ASW #5 | ecosystem: Environmental > Aquatic > Marine > Intertidal zone | place: USA: California... | reverse complement strand
CGGGCGAGTAAAAAAAGAGGACATCTTGCGAGAGATCGCGGAGCTCCAAGCGGGACCGGTCCCCGGGCTGGCCGGCGACCGCGTCGAGCGCATGTCGGTCATGCGCCAGCGCGTCGCCGAACACATGATAGCGAGCCGGCGCGCCTCGGCCCACGTGAGCACCATCTTCGAGGTGGACATGACCGAGGTCCGGGCTCGTAAGGATTCTCTGGCGAAAGAGTACGAAAAGCTTCATGCAGTCAAGCTCACCTACATGCCCTTCATCGTTCAGGCGGTCACCAGGGGACTGAGGAAGGTTCCCGAGCTCAACTCTTCGGTGGAAGGTGAGAACGTGCGCTATCACGCGCAGATCAACGTGGGTATCGCTGTAGCGCTTGATGAAGGCCTTATTGTTCCGGTGATCCAAGAAGCGGACAAAGGCACACTCGTTAACGTCGCGCGCTCTATCAACGACCTCGCGCTCCGAGCGCGCGAGAAGCGGTTACAGCCTGCCGAGGTACAGGGTGGCACCTTCACGATCACCAATCCGGGCGTCTTCGGTAGTTTGATCGGCACGCCCATCATCAACCAGCCTCAAGTGGGAATCCTCTGCGTGGGGGCCATCCAGAAACGGCCGATCGTCCTGCCCGACACCGACGCGATCGCCGTAAGGTCCATGGCATTCTTCAGCCTCTCCTTCGATCACAGGCTGATCGACGGATCGATTGCGGATCGGTTCATGGCGGAAGTCAAATCGGTCCTGGAAAGCGGGAGCTTGTAATCCATAAATGTGCTCACGCAGATGAAGCCTGCAGAAAATCTCCTCATCATCTCGGACAGTCAAAGCGACGCGAACCTTTACTACGCTACCGGCTTCTTGGTCGGGGGCACGGTCATGTACCTCGAGATCGAGGGCCGCAAGGCTCTCCTCCTGAACGACCTCGAGTATGGGCGTGCGAACGTGGAGGCGAAGGTCGACCAGGTCATTTCCACAACACCCTACGAGGAGAACCTGCGTTCCGCTGGCGAGCGGGTTCGCCTTACTTCCGTCCTCGACCTTTTTCTGAAGGAAGAAGGCGTCCAGGAGCTGACGGTACCCGCGAACTTCCCGTTCAGCCACGCCTTGAGACTGAAGGAGAAGGGTTACACCCTTCGCCTCCGGGACGATCCGTTCTACAAAGAAAGACTCATCAAGCGCCCGGAAGAAATCAGCGCCATCGAGGAAACGCAGCGGCATGTGGAAGCTGCAATGGAGCTGGCGGTGTCGATCATCACCAAAAGCACTATCCGGGGAGACTTCCTGCACTTCGATGGGAACATCCTCACGGCGGAGACCGTGCGCACCGCAATCAACAAGTTCCTGCTCGACCAGCAGTGCCAGGCGTGCGAAACGATTGTCGCAGGGGGAGAGCAGGGCGTCGATCCCCACATGCGAGGGAGTGGTCCCCTGCCGGCACATCAAACGATCATCCTCGACATCTTCCCGCGCTCAACTACGACACGATACTGGGGTGACATGACACGTACGGTTGTACGCGGCAAAGCGTCTCCCGCCGTTCGCAAGATGTACCAGGACGTACTCGACGCGCAGAACCTCGCGTTGTCCCAGATCCGGGACGGAGCCGACGGACAGGATGTACACGAAAGTGTCTGCGCTCTCTTCAAAGACCGCGGGAACGTCAACAAGGACATGGACGGCAAGAAGGCCGGTTTCATTCACAGCACCGGCCACGGAGTCGGTCTGGACATCCACGAACCGCCGCGTCTGGGCCGCGTCAAGGCCGAGCTGCGCACACACCAGGTGGTGACAGTGGAACCCGGCCTTTGTTACCCCGGCACGGGGGCGGTGCGGCTCGAGGATCTCGTGGTGGTCACGGCGGATGGGTGTCGGAACTTGAACAAGTTCCCGAAGATGCTGGAGGTGTGACGGTCTCGCGCTAAGCTGCCGTGGGCGGGGCTCCCGACCCACAGCGGGAGACGCCTAACTCAACAGCTTCAGCATCGCCGAGACCCGGTCGTACCGCCTCTGGTCCTCGACGGAATGATAGACGCGCAGTAAGTTGCCCAGCATGCGGATCAAGATTTCGCGGTCGGACACTGTGCGCAGGTAGTCATGGTGGAACACGACCTGCGCATCGGAGAGGAGACGCGCGCAGTCTCGCACGGTCAGGAGCTTTCCTCCGTGAAAAACATCGACGAAGACCTCTTGCGTCGAGCCCCGGTACTTGAGAAGAAAATGCTGGGGCATCCCGACGCCCTCCACCGGAATGGAAAGCCGCCGCGCCGTTAGCAAGAACACCGTGGCCAGACTGATGGGGATCCCCCGCTTCAGGTCGAGAACGCGGTTCAAATAACTGTTCTCTGGGTTGTAGTACTCGGTCGCGTTTCCCCTGAGTCCAACCTCGCCAAAAAGCAGGGTCGAAATCCTTTTGACCGCCTCGTCTGTCGTTCTTGCTGTCGCGAGCCTGTTGCGGAGTACCAGGGCGTATCCATCCAGCGCCCTACGGTAAGCAAGCATATCGACCTCCGGATACTCCGATTCGGCCAGGAGCAGTGCCCCCCGTTCGAGCTCGATCTCCCCGCGGCGACAGAAAGCTACCCAGCGACGCAAGACCTCTCGGCGGCTCCACTCTTTGAGAAATCTTCCGGACTGGATCCGGACCCGCTTATCCTCCGCTTCGCATTTTGCCTGTTCCAGAACGGCGAGGGCGGGCTCCCCGATCTTTTCGAGCTGATCCCAAGCAACGGAAAAAATCTTGGGATCGTCGTCCCCGAGGAGGCGAACAAGAGCATCTATACGGGAATGCGGAACCTCGTTCGACATGCGATGGTAGCCTACGGGACCTGCCGCTCACGATAATCATGAACAGCGATATGGAAAGACATGAACGGCAAGATGGGAAGAGCTGTCCCGCTAGCTCAGTATCCCAATATGCCCGACTCACTTACCCGAGCTTCGCAGAACTGGGTTGCCAGTTCAATCACTTCTTTGAGGACGTCCTCGAGATAGCTCCTCGGAGACTCAGCTGACGCCCACGCCACTACCAGGCCCCTCACAGTCCCCAAGCGGACGCGTGTGCGGGTCGAGTCGCGGCTCGGGTTGCCGAAGAGTCCCTCACCGTCAACCAATACGAGTCTTCCTTCCAGAGAGACTGGCTCTTTTCTAGCTCCGACGAAGGAGTCTTCTGGGCGACCGACGCGAACAAGCACGGGAGGAACTATCTTGTCCCAGTCGTAAACCCCCAGCGGGCACTGGAGGGACAGGCTCGCCAGATTGACAGCGTCTACGAGTTTGCTGATCTTCGGTAGGGCTCGGTTCTGAATCACGCGCCGGAGGAGGCGCTCCGACGAGGGCCGGTCCTTGGTGGGATCCACTCCCACCAGGTGATAGAGCTTACGAGTACGGCGCACCCCTTCGAGCTCCGAGAGTGGGCGTTCTGCTACCGTCCGTCTCAGCTCATCGGCCAAATCTTCGATGCGTTTCCGTAGCGGCGCGGAAACGGCACCGTTGGAGATTTCCTTGAAGAAGACCACCCCGATGCGAGCTATGTCCTCGAGAGAATCCGAAAGCTGGATATTCTTTAGCTGCATCGCTTCACTCCTGATTTCGCCCGCCTCCTTCGGCAGGCAACTGCGAGGGGAGCTGATTCACCGTCCTCCAGTGGGTCCTCTGGTGCAGCCTGGAGCTCTCCTGACGCAGCAACCTCAACCTGATCCACAAGCGGGCCTCTCTATTTTACGGCGCAAAAACCCGGGGCCGAAGCAAATCCCCAGAAAGCCACTGTCTTTCAGCCTTCAGCTCCCGCCATACAATAAAGAATACAATAAAGAATGGGCTGGAAACGGAAATTCCCATGAGAGCATTCGCTGGCGCGCGCTAACCCAATGTTCGGCGCATTCTTCGGAGAAATAGCCGATGGTGAAAATAGGTGATTCCGCCCCCGAGTTTTTCCTGAGCACGCCCTACGGCGTCGAGATAATTCTCGCCGCCTGCCTGCTCGAGGGACCCGTTCTGCTCGAGTTCATCCGTGGAACCTGGGATCCCGACTCTCGAAAGAGGCTCGATCGACTCGCGCGAGAGCTCCCTCGCTTCGGTGAAGCGAAAACGAGAGTCATCACCATCGCGTGTGAGCGCGCCCAAACTGCGGCCCGCTACCTGGAGGAACATCCGACCCCGGTGACGCTTCTCCTCGACGAAGACCGCCGGGTCGCGCGTCAATATGGGGTGCTGCAAAAGTTTTCGCTCCCTGTCTGGAACGTTGCACGTCCAAGCAGCTTCGTGGTCGATCGGTGCGGGTTCGTGCGCTATACCTACGTTGCGCAGCTGCAGATCCACTCGGCCGACATCGACGAGATCCTGGAGGTGCTGAAGAAAATGGAGCGGTCCGACCCGGGGTAGCCCGGATTTCTCACCGGGTTACAATAAGCTTGCGCTCGACCCGTTACCCGAGAAGATACCCACGGCTCATGGATTTGAAACTCGACGATTTCCAGCTCGGCGATGCGGTTCACCGCATGAAGGAGGCCTTGCTGAGCACACCCGGTGATACGGATCCACAGGTGCGCCGCGAGATCGAGGCGCGGGTTGCAAGACTGTCAGGCCGCATGGACGACGACCCGCCGGCAAAGCCGTCCGCCTCCGGTTCGGAGTCGCTTCCTCCCGCCGTTCTGAGTTACGTCGAAAAAGTGGCCTTCGAAGCGTTCAGCATTACAGACCAAGACCTCGAGTCTCTGGCGAAACTCGGTTACTCCGACGACGCGATCTTCGAGATCACCCTCAGCGCCGCCCTCGGGGCCGGTCTCGGACGTCTGGATCGTGGCCTATTCGCCGTCAAGGAGAGCGAATAGTGCGACTTCGGAAGTTAGCGAGCGGACCTGGCTTTCTCGACAAATTGAAGCTCGCGATCGTACGGCTGACCCTCGGTGAGCGGGTGCCAGACATACTGCGCGTGCTCTTCTACCGCCCGCATCTCTTCGGCAAGCATTTCAGCGTCTGCCTCGATCGAGCGCTACGGGGACCTTCGGAGTGGAGCGTCGGTGAGCGGGAATTGTTCGCCGCCTTCGTCTCCCGGAAGAATCAGTGTCCTTTCTGAACGAGAAGCCACGGCGCGGTCGCGTCGGCTGTACTCGGTAGCGCCACGGTAAAGGCGGCGCTCGAAGACCCGGACACGGCGCCGATCGATCAGAAGGTAAAGGCCACGCTGCGTTTTCTCGAGAGACTCACGCTGAGGCCACAAGAAATCGGGCCTGGAGACGTGAGGATCCTGCTCGAGCTGGGCGTGACTGCCGCAGCCATCAAGGACGCCATCCGCATCTGCGCACTCTTCAACTTGATCGACCGCGTCGCGGACGCCCTCGGATTCGAGATTCCTTCCGAGAGAGGCCTCACTCGAAGCGCCAAGATTTTGTTGTGGAAGGGGTATCGGTAGCCGAGGCAGTGCCCCCCTGTTGTGGGCGGGTCTCCCGACCCGCCCACTCATACGACCCAAGTCCTACCGGTGGGGCGGTCAGGAGACCACCCCACAACAATTCTTCCCCGCCTCACTACAAATTCTTCTTCCCGTTCCCGATTTCTTCCTCACCCTTGCCTCCGTCGGTAAGCTTCTAACAACCGCTGGTAGTCCTCCGGCGTATCCATGTCCTCCAAGACACCGGCGTTCTCCGTGACGACATAAGCCTGTTTCTCCCCTTCTACGACGTCGCGAGCGGTCGCTCCCGGGCGGAGCCCGAGGAACTTCTCAGCCAGCGCCGCCCGGCACAGAACGGGGTGGCCGCGGCGACGGTTGTGGCTCAAAAAGAAGACCGTGGTCTCGGGTTTCCCCGCAGCCAGCGCTCCCAGAAGCAGCAGGTAATCCTGGCTTGTTGCAAGCGGGTAATCGACCGGGTGGATGAAGAAGCACTCGATCATCTCCCGGGCAATGGCGCTCAAACCAACCTGGAGGGATCTCAACTGCTCGCTCCCCTCTTCTTCGTTTCGAGCCCACGTCACCGTCGTGCCGCTTGAAGCAACGTCGTGAGCCACGAGAACCTCGCTGGCGTTCTCTCCGACCACGACAATGCTCTCTTCCACTCCCGCCCCGGCCGCCGCATCGAGAGCCAACGCGAGCGCGCTGCGCTTGCCGAACTGAAGCAGCGCCTTGGTGGTTCCCATGCGCTCGGAACGCCCCGCAGCAAGAACGATCTGCACCGCCGCCCCTGTCGAAAGCGCTTCCATCGTCATGGCGGCCCCGGAAGCTGCGAGTCAATCGTCTCCCCGACAACGTCCTGTGTAGCGAAGAACTCCTCGACCTTGCCGACGACGTCGTCAAGAGGCGCCTTCACCAACGTCGTGTCGGGAAGCGAGCTCAGGAAGACACGGCCGTAACCCTTCGTCACGATCCTACGATCGAGAATCGCGACGATTCCCCTGTCAGAGCGCGAGCGTATCAAGCGGCCGAAGCCCTGCTTGAACTTGAGCACGGCCTGGGGCACGGTGAAACTCGAGAAGGGGTTCAGGCCACGTCCTTCTAATTCCTCCATCCGTGCTTCCTGGATGGGCTCGGTGGGAACTCGGAACGGTAGTCTGGTGATGATCACACTCTCGAGCGCTTTGCCCTTCACGTCAACACCCTCCCAGAAGCTGTCTGTAGCGAAAAGAATGTTGCCGGTACCGTCACGAAAACGCTCGAGGAGCTTGGAACGTTCGGCTTCACCCTGTGCCATTGGCCGCAAGCCCAACGCGGTAAGGCGTCCCTCGATGCTGGAGTAGGTCTTTCTGAGAAGATGGTAGGAGGTGAAGAGCACGAACGCCCTGCCCCGCGTCGCGCAGAGCAAGCGGAACACGGCCTCGGGAATCTGACGGGCGTAGTCGGGGGACTCCGGCAGCGGAAAGTCGGTGGGCACGAGGGTCAGGACCTGACGACGAAAATCAAACGGGGAGGCCAGCTGGCGGAAATCGAAGCGCTCCGAGCCGAGCTGGGACAATCCGAGCCGGTCCCCAAGGAACTCGACGCTTTCCCCAACGGAAAGCGTGGCGGACGTCAGAACCACGGTACTCATGGGGTCGAATACCGCAGTCTTCAAATCGCCGGCAACCCGGATGGGAGACGAAGCGAAGTCGAGCGAGGCGTCACGCCCTGCCCGCCCCTCGCGCGAGCTGATCCAGCGTACCTGCGTCGCGTCGTTGAAGCCGCGGAAATGGTCGATGCTCCCGAGGAGGCCCTGGAGGCGCGACCCGAAAGACTCGAGCTCGAGCTTCTGAGACTCGATTTGCTCTGCCGTCAGCCTGGAGGTTGCAAGACTTTGCAGGGCGCGGTCATTTACCTTCACGAGGCGCGCAAGCTCCGCCTGGACGGCTTCGAGCTTGGCGCTCACGATGTCCCAGAAGGGCTCATTCTCGTCTTCCTCCGTGTAGCGAAGCCGGCGCTCGAAGCGGGCGGGCTCAGGCCGCTCCCCGGCCACGGGAAGACCGCTCCCCTCCACTGCGGGAGATGCGAGCGGCGCCGCTCGCCTTCCGTATCGCGAGGCGGGAGCCGGGAGGCGCGCTTCCGCAGCCCGCAGCCCATCCTCGATCTCCCGGAAGAGATCCTCGATCCTTTCGCGCACCTCATTGACGCTATCGACGAAGGTCCGCTCGATAGCGCTCGCCGCCACCTCATCCTTGTATACCCTCAGGCGCCGCACGAGGGTAGGGATGACTCCTCGCCGGGAGTCCGTGGCCGCAACGAGGCGTCCGAGCCGCGTCCGCAGCCCGGTGCGCGAAAACCGCGTCCCGAAGAACTCACTCGCCACGTCCTCGAGGTGGTGCGCCTCATCAAAAATCACTCGCTTGTACGCTGGAAGAACCAGATTGGCGTCGTAGTTCCCAGTCTGACGGCGGACAGCCAGATCGGCGAAGAAGAGGTGGTGATTGGCGATGAGGACATGCGCCTTGGAGGCCTGGCGCTTCGCTTCGTAGTAAAAGCACTCGCTGTAGTGCTGGCAGTTGACCTTGAGGGATTTGTCCGTCTCGCTCATGACCTTCTCCCAGACTTCCGGAGAAGGTACCCAGGCGAGATCCGTACGGCTGCCGTCACTTGTGGCATTCACCCACTCGACCAGACTTCTGAGCTGCTCGCGCTGCTGGTCCTCGACGGTCTCCTGCTGCCGGAGATCCGCGGCCACCTCGCCGACTTTTCGCCTGCAGGCGTAGTTGTTGCGCCCCTTGATGAGCGCGAACCCGAACTGGACGGGAAGCACTTTGGCTAGAAACGGCAAGTCCTTCGAATGCAGCTGTTCCTGGAGGTTGATGGTCCGCGTCGAAACCACCACACGTTTCCTATTCTTTACCGACCAGAGGATCGCGGGTACGAGATATGCAAAGCTCTTTCCGACTCCGGTCCCCGCTTCCGCCGCCAGAACCCGGTTCTCGTTGAAGGCGCGGGTCACCTCGAGCGCCATATCGACTTGCCCTTCGCGAGACTCGAACCCGTCGAGCGCACTGGACAGCGGACCATCGCGAGAAAAGACCTCTCGAACCTCTTCGGGATCGACGTCCTCCTCAGAAGCACGCTCACGAAAAGGCGATACGACAAGGTAATGGCGCTGGGCGTCGTTCGAGATGATGGAAAATCCGACGCTCATCTTGGCCAGCTCGTGTGCGACGGCGTAGTCTGCGTCGGAGGGTTCGAGGTGTCCCGTGGGATGGTTGTGGATGGCGACGTCCCAACCTTCTGCAGCGTGGATGATCGCGGGCACGCTGGTGCGGTTGCCACGCGCAAAGACCTCGACCTCCTCGACGGTCGCGTGCAGAGCGCTGGAATCCTCCGCCCAGGCAAGACGAGCCAGGAAAAAAACCTCATTTCCCCCGGCGGTCGCGATGGTATCTCGCAAGAAGCCCTGGACCTCGTCGGGGAAGCGGACCGTGGCGTTGCGCAAAGATTTCCCTTTCTCGCGGAAGCGTGTCCAGGAGGACACGGTGCAAAGTTGACTTTACACGACTGGGCGCCAGGGGGGCACGACTCTGCCAGCTAAGCGGTGGAATTATAAGCTGTTAGATCGAAACGAGGAGCTTTTTTTGACTGGAATGGGTCTTGCTTGGTATAATAACGGCTCCCCGAAGGTGAGGCGCTTTTTTGGGAGTAGGAGAAGGCTGTCCACCGGTTAACGGACAACGTGTCTCTCTCGGGGAGCCGTTACTCTCGGAAGGTCGTCGGTTGTCAATTGCTGATGGGGAGGCAACCCTCCCAAGGTCTTCTCTCTCGCTTTCCCATCGGCAATTGAGAGCCGATTTTTCTATGGGTATCTGCTGCCGGGGAGAGCGACGCGAACTAACAGTCCGTTGGCTGCTAACCCAGCTCGGCCAGGATCTTCTCCATGGGCGCGGCGCGGTTGAGGACATAGAAGTGCACTCCCGGAACGCCGTGGTCGAGGAGCTCGCGGCACTGGGCTACCGTCCAGCGGTTGCCCACCTCTTCCACTCTCGCCCTGTCTTGGCCGGCGGCCTCCAGTTCCGCCTCGAGCTCGCGTGGGATTGTCGCTCCGCAAAGCGACGTGATGCGCTGGATCTGGGAGAAGGATTGGATGGGAAGGAGCCCTGGTACGAGAGGGGCGGTGACGCCTGAGGAGCGGAGCTTCTTCTCGAAGGCGAAGAAACGGGCGTTGTCATAGAACAGCTGGGTGATGACGATGTCACCACCGGCTTCGATCTTCCGCTTCAGGTATGCGAGGTCGGTGTCGAGATCGGGCGCCTCGATGTGCTTTTCAGGATAGCCTGCCACGGCGATTCCGAAGCGACCCGTCTGCTTGATGTGGGCCACCAGCTCACTTGCGTGGCGAAATCCTCCTTCAGGCGCGACAAAGGTCTCCTCTCCCTTGGGTGGATCGCCGCGAAGGGCGACTATGTTTTCGATACCGCTCTCGGTCAAGCGATCGAGAATCCGGTCGATTTCCTCCTGGGACGAGCCCACGCACGTGAGATGGGATGCCACCTCGAAGCCGAAGTCCTTCTTGATCCGGGAAGCGATCTCGATCGTGCTTGCCTGGGTGCTGCCGAGGGCACCGTAAGTCACCGTCATGTAGGCAGGCTTCAGCGACAGAAGGCGAGGCAAAGCCCGGTCCAGCTGCTCCTGGGCCTTCGCGGTCTTGGGAGGAAAGACCTCGAAGGAGATAACCGGCCCCGTTTTTGAGGCGAAGGAATCGCGAAACTTCATGACGCTCCCGACCGCTGGGGTCGCCGAATTCGGTCAGCTCGCCAGTTTAACCCTACGCCTGGCCACACGGATCTTATCCTGCCAGCCATCCCGCTCCTCCAAGGTTGCGTTGCGAGGCGGTGGGCTCCCCAGTAGCTGGCTCAGCCTCTCCTCCGCCGCCGGCCTGTTCAGGGACTCGAGGGCCTCGGCCTCCGTCGCCAGGACGGTCACATCGTTCTGGAGCACCTGAACAAAGCCGCCGTCGAGGAAGAAACGCTTCTTTTCCGAAGAATCGGCCGTCTCGACACGGATCTCTCCGGCACCGAGCGCTGCGATGAGGGGTGCGTGCCTCGGCAAGATACCCATTTCCCCGTCGACGGCAGGAACAACCACGAAGCGGGCATCCCCCTCGAAGACGAGGCCTTCCGGACTCGTGATGACGCAATGGAGAGCCACGTTTCTTACTTTCCTCCCGCTTCGAGCTTCGCGGCCTTCTCCACCGCTTCCTCGATGCTGCCTACATACAGGAAAGCCGCCATGGGCAAATGGTCGTGTTTCCCTTCGACGAGCTCCTTGAAGCTTCTGACCGTGTCGGCAATCGGCACGTACTTGCCGGGCAGCCCCGTGAAAGCGGTCGCCACGCTGAAAGGCTGCGAGAAGAACCTCTCGATGCGACGCGCCCGCTCCACGACGATCTTGTCCTCCTCGCTCAGCTCATCCATGCCGAGGATGGCGATGATGTCCTGAAGGTCCCTGTAGCGCTGGAGGATCCGTTGCACCTGCTGCGCCACATCATAGTGCTCCTGGCCCACGTAAAGAGGGCTCAGAATGCGTGAAGAAGACTTCAGCGGGTCGATCGCGGGGTAAATCCCCTTGGCCGCGATACTGCGCTCGAGCACGGTTGTGGCGTCGAGGTGGCTGAAGGCTGTCGCCGGCGCGGGGTCGGTCAAGTCATCGGCCGGAACGTAGATGGCCTGCACGCTGGTAATCGATCCGTTGCGAGTCGAGGTGATGCGCTCCTGCAGATCGCCCATCTCCGTTCCCAGAGTCGGCTGGTAACCCACCGCCGAGGGCATTCTTCCCAGGAGTGCCGAGACCTCGGAACCGGCCTGGGAAAAACGGAAGATGTTGTCGATGAAAAGGAGCACGTCGGAGCCAGATTGATCCCGGAAGTATTCGGCCATGGTGAGGGCCGAGAGTCCCACGCGCAGGCGCGCACCAGGGGGCTCGTTCATCTGGCCGAACACGAGCGCCGTCTTGGAGAGGACGGAGGTCTCGCTGCCGTCAGCCTGGGTGATCTTGGCCGACTTCATCTCGTTCCAGAGATCATTTCCCTCGCGGGTACGCTCGCCGACGCCCGCGAAGACGGAGTAGCCTCCGTGCTTCGTGGCAACGTTGTTGATCAGTTCCTGAATCAGGACGGTCTTTCCCAGACCTGCGCCGCCGAAAAGCCCCGTCTTACCCCCTTTCGAGTAGGGGGTGAGGAGGTCGACTACCTTCAGGCCGGTCTCGAAGACCTCGGTCTCGGGGGTCAAGTCCTCGAACGGCGGAGCCGCACGATGGATCGGGCGGCGTTCCTTCACTTCCACGGGTCCCGCCTTGTCGACCGGCTCCCCGAGAAGGTTGAAAACGCGACCGAGAACCGCATCGCCGACGGGCACCGAGATCGGCGCTCCCGTGTTCTTCACCTCCATGTTGCGGACAACGCCGTCGGTAGACGCCATGGCCACGGCGCGCACACGGTTCCCGCCCAGATGCTGCTGCACCTCGCTGACGAGCTGAAAAGTCTCGCCATCTCGGTCGAGATCAATGGTCAGGGCGTGGTAAATCTCGGGAAGCTCGCCTACGGGAAACTCCGCATCAAGCGTCGCCCCGATGACCTGAACAACCGTACCCTTGACCCCGCTTCGCGTCTTTGTTTTCGCTGTCATCTCCGTTGTCCTGTGTCTCTTTTCTTTAGCAAACGCCGCTTTAGGAAATGTCTCTTTGCGCGACGCCTCTTACCCGAGAGCCTCCGCCCCCCCGACAATCTCCATGATCTGCTTGGTGATGCCCGCCTGCCTCTGGCGGTTGTAGCTTCGCGTGTACAGGTGAATCATCTCCTCGGCATTGTCCGTTGCAAGTTTCATGGCAATCCGGCGAGCAATCTGCTCGCACGCTGCCGCTTCGATCAAAAGCCGGTAGAGAGCGTTCTTGACCGAAAGAGGAAGCAGTGACTCGAGGATCCGCTCCCTGTTCGGCTCGAAGACGAACTCCGCGATCCCGGTCTTTCCGGACACCGCTTCTACTCCGGACGCCGCCGAGTTCTCGGACCCCTCCGGAGAAACGATGGGGAGGAGGCCCATCTCCACGGGCTGCTGCACCGCGGCGGAGAAGTAGCGCGTCGAGAAGACGACGACTCGCTGTACTTCGCCGTCAAGAAAGCGCTGCATGAAAACGTCGGCGAGTTCCTCGGCGTCCTTGAAGCTCGGTCGATCCCCTATATGCGTATAGCTTTCCGCAACAGCCTCCCGGCGGAAGCGGAAGCGAGCGGTGCCCTTCTTGCCGATCATGTGGACCTCCGTCTCGCGCCCCGCACTGCGTTCACCCGCGATCCACTTTTCCGCCTTGTTCAGCAGATGGGTGTTGTAGGCGCCGCAGAGCCCGCGGTTCGCGGAGATGACGAGAACCAGACTTCGGTTGACACGCTCCGGCACCGTCAAGAAGGGATGGGCGATCGAGCCCGAGGCCGCGATGCTATCCAGGATCTCGGCAAGCTTCTCCGAATAGGGCGCGGTGGCTTTGATACGGTCCTGGGTCTGTTTCGCCTTCACGGTCGCCACCATCTCCATGGTCCGGGTGATCTTCCTCGTGTTGGAGACGGTGCGAATCTTCTTCTTGAGGTCCTTGGCACTCGGCATGTCGTATCTATTTCGTCATTTCTTCGAGTTGTCGATCGCTCCGGAAAACGTGTCGCTCCGGAAAGTCAGCTCGCAGCCACCGGCACCGCGCGCGGATCAGCCGTCTTCCCCGACACGTGGCTCTTCTGGAAATCGTCAGCCACGGCGTGGAGCAGCTTCTCCGTCTCGTCGGAGACCTCCCCGTCCCGCTCGATCGCCTCGATAATCTCTTTGTGGGTCGAGTGGACGTACTCTAGGAGCTTCTTCTCCACGGCCCGAACCTCTGCCACTCGGACCTCGTCGAAGTAGCCGTTGACGCCGGACCAAATCACCAGCACCTGATCGGCGATGTCCATCGGGTCGTACTGGTCCTGCTTCAAGAGCTCGACCATGCGGAAGCCGCGGTCGAGCTGCCTCTGCGTCGCCTTGTCGAGCTCCGTACCGAGCTGGGCAAACGCCTCCAGCTCGCGGAACTGGGCCAGGTCGAGGCGCAAGGAGCCCGCCACTTTCTTCATGGCCTTGATCTGGGCGTTTCCGCCCACCCGCGAGACCGAAATACCGACGTCCACCGCCGGTCGGACGCCACCGAAGAACAGCTCCGGCTGCAAGTAGATCTGGCCGTCGGTGATGGAGATCACATTCGTCGGGATGTAAGCGGAGACCTCACCCTCCTGTGTCTCGATCACGGGTAGCGCGGTGAGGGAGCCGCCGCCCAGGTCCGCCGAAAGCTTCGCCGACCGCTCGAGGAGGCGCGAGTGCAAGTAGAAGACGTCTCCAGGATAAGCCTCCCGGCCAGGCGGACGCCTGAGGAGGAGGGACATCTGTCGGTAAGCGGCTGCCTGCTTGGTGAGGTCGTCGTAGACGCAGAGCGTGTGACCCCCGTTGTACATGTAGTGCTCAGCCATCGCGCAACCCGCGTAGGGTGCAATGAACTGGACGGGCGCTGGCGCCGACGCGGAAGCGTTCACCACGATGGTGTAGTCCATGGCACCGCTATCGGTCAGGCGCTGCACGACCCCTGCGACGGTCGAGGCCTTCTGGCCCACCGCGACGTAGACGCAGATGACGCCTTTGCCCTTCTGATTGATGATGGCGTCCACCGCGATGGCGGTCTTGCCCGTGCCGCGGTCCCCGATGATCAGCTCGCGCTGCCCACGTCCGATGGGGATCATGCTGTCGATGGCCTTGAGGCCGGTCTGAAGGGGTTCCTTCACCGACTGGCGGTCGGCAATGCCAGGCGCGGAGAACTCGACGGGACGAAACTCGGTGGTGTTGATCGGCCCTTTACCGTCGAGAGGCTGTCCGAGGGGAGCGACGACGCGCCCGACGAGAGCATCCCCCACCGGCACTTGCACCACACCTCCGGTACGCTTGACCTTGTCGCCTTCGCTCAGATCCTGGTACTCACCGAGAATGACGGCGCCGATGCTCGATTCCTCGAGGTTGTAGGCCAAGCCGAGGGCTCCGTTCGAGAACTCGAGCATCTCGCCAGCGAGGGCATTCGCCAGCCCGTAGATTCGCGCGATGCCGTCGCCGACTTCGAGGATCGTGCCCTCTTCCTCGACCTTGAGCTGGTCCTGATACTGGTCGACCTCTTTCTTGAGGATCGAAGTGATTTCTTCTGCATTAATTCTCATGGATGTACTCACTCCCGAATTTCACGGCTGTCATGTTCGCCGCAATCTTGTCCAGCGATGTGCGCAAGCTCCCGTCCGCCACCATGCCGTCGTAGCGAACGATGACGCCGCCGAGGATTTCCGGATCCACCTCGTTTTTAAGGTTCACGTTCTTTGCCAGCCTTGCCTTGAGGGCCTCCTCGAGTTTGCCGCGGACCGAGGTGTCGAGCGCCACGGCCGTCGTCGCCGTAACCCGAACGAGCCCGATATGCTCCTCGTAAAGGACTCTGAACTCGGCCAGCATCTCTCGAAAGAAAAGCTGGCGGCCCTTGCGAATGACCACGAGGAGGAAGTTGACGACCGCGTCGGAAAGCTTTCCTCGCAACGCCGATTCAAAAAGCCCGCTGCGCTCCGAGCCCTCGATCTTGGGGCTTTCGAGAAAGCTCCGGATGAGCGCGTTCTCTTCGAGCAGATTCTCGAGATAGAGAACGTCCCCGTGCACCGCCTCGAGCTCCTTCTTCTCTGTGGCGAGCTCGAGAAGCGAGGTGGCGTAGACCTTTGCCAGGGTTTCGTTCTTCATGTTGTTAAGCTAAAACTCCGCGCCTCATGCGTTTTGCAAGTCGCGCAAGCTCTCCTGTATCAGGCCTTGATGCTCCGACGCGTCGATAGTTTTCCCGATCAGCTTCCCGGCGATGCCGACCGAAATCTCGACCGCCCGTCGGTCGAGCTCGTCCACCGCGGCGGTCTTGGCCTGCTCGATCTCGCGGCGCGATCGTGCCTCTACCTCCTCGACCTCCTTGCGGGCACTCGAGACGATGGAGTCCTTGACCTTCAAGGCGTCGGCCTTGCCTTCTTCGATGATCGACGCGGCCTCGGCCCTCGCCGTCTCCAGGTGAGCCTCGTGCTTCGAGATCATCGCCTCCGCCTCGGCCCGAGCCTTCTCGGCAACACTGAGCGCGTCGCGGATGTCCGCCGCCCGCTTGTCGAGGGCCGCGGTGATGGGCGGCATGAGCTTCTTGAGCAGAATAAGGAGTACCACGACGAAAGAGGCGCACGCCCAGAAGAACTGAGTCACGTACGTAATGACGCCCTTTTCGGCGTGCGCGCCCTCGTCGCCCGCCGCAAGGAGTACGGCGGGAAGGAACACAGCGCAGACCAGCGGGACTGCTTTCAACAGGGTTCTGAGTGACAAGCCGTTGCGAACCATAGCCGCTACCTCATTTCTATACCACGACCAGGAGGCTGACGACGACGGCGAACAGACCCACGCCCTCGATGAAGGCGGCCGTGAGAATCATGGCGCCACGGATATCGCCGGAAGCCTCCGGCTGCCGCGCGATGCTCTCGACCGAGCTCGAGGCGATCTTACCAATTCCGAGACCGACACCGATGCACGCAAGGCCAGCGCCAATACCGGCGATGCCCTTGCCTACGGCGGCACTGGCCTCTACGGCGCCCTTGCCTACGGCGGCACTGGCCTCTAGGGCGGCACTGGCGTCCGCCTGGCCCAGCACCGAAACGAGCGCGTTCAGCATCTCAACAGGAAACATCATTTCACAAAGGCTCCTTACCAAATTTTTTGAATGTCGCCACCACTACAAGTCGTAAGAATTTTTCAAGTTAATGCGCCGGATGCGTCAATGCTCCGGATGAACCGCCCCCGCCAGGAAGACCGTGGTCAAGAAGGCAAAGACAAAGGCCTGAATCACCGCCACCAGAAGCTCGAGGAATGTGAGCGCGGTGACCGCCAGAAAGCTCGTCGCCGCGATGGCGGCCCCCCCGATAACAAACTCGCTCGTGAACACAGCCGTGAAGCCGAGGATCACCGCCATCATGGTATGGCCCGCAAGCATGTTCGCAAAGAGACGAAGCGCGAGAGCACAGGGTCGGACCACGTGCGCGATGAGCTCGACGGGAACCAGGATGAAATAGATGGGCCAGGGCACGTGAGGAAACAGGTTCTTGAAGTAGGTCCAGAGCCCACCCTGTTCCTTGATTCCAAACCCGTGGTAGATGAAGAAGGAGCAGATGGCCAGGCCCCCCGTTATCGCCAGCTGGCCCGTCCCCGTGCTGCTCCCGTGACCCAGCCATTCGAAGAAGGGCACGAGCCCGAGGAGGTTGGTGATGAGGATGTAGATGAAAAATGCCGTGATCACGGGCACGTACCGGTCGCCATGCTCCCCCATGAAGGGACGCGTCATCTGATCGCGAACGAACCCGAACACGCTCTCGACCAGGTTGCCCCAGCGCGACGGCACCGCCTGCTTGCCCGCGCGTCTCGAATAGCTCCAGAAGAAGAGCAGCGTCAGGACGCCGCCCAGCATGAACATGAAGGTCTGCTTGGTGAGGCCAATGTTGAAGAGCACGCCAGAGGAGTCGAAGACAAGCTGGCCATCCTTGACGTGCGCGAGCGGATCCGCCGCCGCGAGCGTCAGCAGCATCAGGTCCTGGAAGGGTGAGAGCAGAAACGTCATCGGGGACCTCCGCTGGTGCTTTCGATTCCGGCCTGCATCCCATGAGCCCGCGGCCCCACCCCCTCAGCAACCCTGAAGGCAAAGTACACGGCTATGGTTGTGAGAGCCCCGGCACGCAAAAGATCCGGCCAGAGGAGGCCCAGGAGTACCAAGGAGACCGCGATGATGACGAAGCTCGCCAGGACGCTCCCCATCATGGCCGCAACGATGGCCTGCCCGCGGGCGCGGCGGGCCCAGCGGAGCAGGAAAAAGCTCACGCCGCACATGACGAGCGCGATGCCTACGCCGGCTACGGCTCCCTGGAGACCCCGCAGCCCATCCAGAGCGTACGCGATCCCGATGCAGAGAGAAGCCGCGACTAGAAAACTTACGAGCTTAATCAATTTCCGTTCTGGTCTTGTTCGTTCGAGTGCTTCCCGGGGAACAACTGCCGATACAGGGAATAGAACCCGCTGCCAAACCCGAGGGCCAGCCCCACGAGCGTAAAGAGGACCTTCGTCCTGAAGTACGAGTCGAGCCAGAGGCCCGCACCCGTGCAAATGGCAATGGTGAGGAAAAACTGAATTCCGACATACGAGTACCGGAAGTACTTCGCCAGGGCATTGCTTTTCGGCTCATCGTCTCTATCTGGCACGCCTTCTGGTCACATTGGGCCGCGCCGAAAAAAGCCTGGAATCGCCCGCCGCAATCCCCCCTTGCCGGTCGTCCCCGGAAAAAAAGAAAACAGAATTTATCACCCCTGGCCAGGTCAAGTCAACACGTCAAATGCGTCAAATGCCGGTCGGATCAGTTCTTTTTGACGCCCGTGAAGACCCCGAGGCCGGAGAGACCCGCCGACGGTAGGTTCCCGGCGAGGAAGGTCTTGAACCCCGAAGCCTGCTCCCCGACGCTTTCGGCCAGCCGGTTGAACGGCTCCTCGATCGCCGCCCAGTCGAGGGGAGGCAGGACGCCGGCGTAGGAAAGCCCCAGAAACACCATGAGAACGAGGCCGATCACCACCGCGCCGATGCGGAAAAAAGTACGCAGCGCGTAGCCGACGCAAAAGCCGAGAAAAAAGCCGAAGCCTCCCTTGACCAGGCTGGGTGACCATTCGCCCAGAGTGCTCGCGCCTTCACTGGCCGTCTCCTGGGTCCGAGGCGAGACGGGCGGCGTGCGGTCGCCGGAATCCACGAGCGACCACCGCAGATCCGCGGTTTCGACCGAGGTGTCGTCCCCGGTCCGCGGGTCCTGCACGACGTTGCGTCCCCCATCTTCCTGGAGAGCTGTGGCCACCCGCAAGCCCACCCCGACGACGACCAGCGCCGCAGCCATCGCCAGCATGCACTTCTTCCACCGCGGAAGCGGCCTGCGCCCCTTCTTCTGCACACCCTGCTTGTGCGCGCCGTCATCCTGGGTGCCACTCATGCGAGCATGGTAGCCCTGATTTGGCGGTCTTCAACCATCTTAACGCTCCCTTTCACAAGCCCTTCTCTTCTCCCGTTCCCGTGAAATTCAGCCGCACTGGCGCAGGAGGTCGCGCACTCGGTCCATGGCGTTCAAGATATAGTGGGTATCCCCGTAGAGCCGGACCTGATCGAGAACGGTGTAGAGCATGTAAATGCGCTTGCGCAGGTCGTAACCCTCCGCAAGAGGCTTTTGTTTCCGGTAGCTCGCGAGAAACACATCGTCCGCCGCCTCGAGGAGCTCGAGCCCCGCCAGTTCCACCTCGCAGTGAGCAAAGAGTAGCGCGGGATCGAGAATTCCGCTCACTCCCCAGCGCTCCCCTTGCCCCTTGCGCTCCGCGCAAAGGATCTTCGTCGGACCGAGATTGCCGTGAACGAGTCGAGGAGCGTCGTTCGAGTCGAGTAGCCGCGGGAGGTTGCCGTGAATCCAGGCAACCGCCTCGAGGGTCGGCGGGTCTAGCCGGTCGCTGTTGAGCAACTCCTGGATGCGATCTCGCCACATGCGTGAAAAGAAATCTGCCCAGCTTCCAGAAGGTCGCGAAGACTCGGGGAGCACGTCCCCGAACGCATCCGCTGTCACTTCTCGGTGAAGGGTCCCGATCAGGGTCCCCAGCTCTTCCTGGAGGAGCCTCCACTGCGAGCTCGTGAGAGACGCCTGTGCTGCCGCCCACTGAATTCCGGGGAGGCGTTCGAGAATCAGGTACGTGTAAGGCCCATTCGCTCCATCGCTTCCATGTGCTAGCACCCGGGGAACGGGCAGAATCTGCTTCTCCGCCAGATACTGGAGCTGATACGCCTCCGCCCAGAAGGGGCTATGGCCTACGCCGTGGCGGATTTTCAGAATGATGCTGGGCCCACCATCGAGCTCGACCGACAGCACCGGGTTGATCGACCGACCGGAGAGTGTGGTAACGGCTCGAACGCGGGCCGCCCGATGGATGGCGAAGCGCGCGATGCGCTCGATCACCTCAGGGCCGATAGACTCCGCGGGGCGAAAAGGGGGCTCCCCCATGAGGGCTGTGGATCTCGGAGAACGAGTTGTGAAAGCCAATGAAGCTCCGACGCGGCCCGGGTTGTCCGTCTTTTGTTAGCCTACGAATACCCGGCAGAAAAGGCCACAGAAATCTTGTGAAACGCGTCCCGAAACGCCATGGTAGAAGCGGCTTCGAGGCGATCCATTGGCAGCTCACCGGAAGATGAAAGCGATTCTGCTCGTTGACCACGGCAGCCGGCTCCGTGAAGCCAACGAAATGCTCGCCGAGGTGGCGACTCTCGTTTCTGAGGAGAGCCCCGAGTACCACGTGGAGTACTCCCACATGGAGCTTGCCGAGCCCACCATCGGCCAGGGCTTCGCTGCTTGTGTGAAAGCGGGGGCGCAAGAAATCACCGTCCACCCCTACATGCTGAGCCCCGGACGCCACGCAACCCAGGACATCCCACGCCTCGTCCAGGAAGCCGCGGGACGTCACCCGGGCGTCAGTTACCACGTCACCGAGCCTCTCGGCCTCCACGCGCTGCTCGCAAAAGTGGTCCTCGAACGCGTCCGCGAGGCTGGGGGGTAGAGAGCTGTCAGCGCAGCGTTGAGCTCTCTTGCTGTGGGGTGGTCTCCCGACCGCCCCACCCGCTGGATGCGATTCCTTGAACACGGGTCGGTACGGTACGGGTCGGTACGGTAGAGCGGGCAGCAGATCGCTCACGGAGGGAGACCTTCGTTCGGTAGCGTGGGCGGGTCGGGAGACCCGCCCACAGCAGAGCTGAAAGCGGATAGCTCCTTACGGCGAGGCCGGATAAAGCCGAACGAAGGCTCCCTTCCTCTGCCCCTTGGGGATCATTCCTACCACCAGCGCAAGCCCATAGGCCCCCTGGGCCTCCCCCCAGGAGAGCTCTCGAACAATGGTGGCCTTCTCGAACCAGATCGGCTCCTTGAGCCGCTCGACCTCGATCTGGCCCCGGTAGACCTCGAGGCCAGGGGCCTTCACGGTCACATCGTAGCGACCCGGATGAATTCGTTGGTTGAAACGCCCGGAAAAGTCGGCCTTCAACGTGATCGGCTCGCCCGTCTCCGGCTTAAACTCGATGCGTGCGCCAGGGAGCGCACCGGGTATGTCCCTGACCTCCGCGGGGAGAAGAGCGGCCTGCACGGAGACCATCCTTATGTTCGCGGGCCTCGAGTAGAGAAATACGTCACCCGCTTTCGTGGTGTCGACCACGGCGCCCCAGATCCGGGTCGGCCGGACGGGTCCGGGAAGAATCACGGTGACCTCGCCTCTGCCGTTACATGCCGGACAGCGGTCGCCTGTTCCGGGAAACTCCTCGGCGAGGCTCTCGTCCTTGCCCCCACCGCCGCATTCACGACATTGGCGGGTTTCAGCTACGTCGCCATCGAAGAGCGTGGTCCCCGAGACGTAGGCCGTGGCGTCCGACACCACCCAGTAAAAGACCGGGATCCCCAGGAGGAGGAGAATTATTGTGACCAGCGACCGGTTGCCGAGCGAGTACATGGAAAAGGTATCGGCTAGCGAGGAGGGATACGTTCAGGGTGGGAGGGAACGGGACCTTTTTCGGCTGTCTCTGTCCGGGTACTGCGTTCCCTAAATGTCTTTTATGCCGCTCAAAGATCGAGCCGCCACAGGAGGAGGGCGAAGGCGGTCAGGGCCAGTGCCAGCATCAGGTCGAGCATGCTACGAATCGTAGCCCCCACCGCAACGCTTTGGGCACAACGCGACTGGACTCATTTTTTCATTCCTCGAATACCGACCCGACTCGCCGGAGTGTGCCTCCAGACGCTCGCAGGACAAACAGACGTCCTCAACGCAATACAGCAAACGAGCCTCCACTGCGGATACTTCTCTAAGTACTTTCAGGTGAGTGGATTGGATAGGTTGACACCCGCAGGCCGTAAAGCCCTGCTTACCCGTGGCCGCGCTACCGTGAAGGATGTCTTCACTCGCGTGCCTTCGCCGAGCGC
>Ga0315336_1003353_pt1 | contig 21511 bp, 16 predicted proteins | sample ASW5metaG_FD_204512 | JGI IMG/M metagenome (GOLD analysis project Ga0315336, IMG submission 204512) | Ammonia-oxidizing marine archaeal communities from Monterey Bay, California, United States - ASW #5 | ecosystem: Environmental > Aquatic > Marine > Intertidal zone | place: USA: California... | reverse complement strand
ACCTTCGCCATAGCCAAGATCTAACACCTAACGTCCTGACCCCCAAAGAACTGACCCCCAAAGATGACCCCAAAGATTGGTGTCGATCTGGGGGATGCCCGCGCGTCGAGGAGGCGTACACCGCTTCACGGAGCCGTCATGGACACTTTGACCGCCAGTCCCATTTTCCAGGCCTATGTCGTCAGCACCGTCGTGCTGGGCATGAACCTGTTGGTCCTCGCCAACAACACCGCCCTGAGCCGAGCCGGCGCGGGGGAGGTCGTCAACCCCGAGGACATCAAGATGAACAAGGAGGCGCAGGTCGTCTACGAGTCCGGCAATGCCAGGACCGAACGCTACCGCCGCGCACATCGGAACGCCCTGGAGAACGTTCCGCTGTTCTTGATTACGGGCTTCGTACTCTCGATTACGTCGGTGCCCTTTACGTTGGCCGCCATCCTGTTCGGGATCTTCGTGGCTGCCCGGGTCGCCCACAGCTTCGCCTACGTGCTCGAGCTTCAGCCCTACAGGACGGCCATGTTTGCCGTCGGCGCCCTCGACCAGATCGCGATCCTGGGTGTGCTCGGGTACTACACCTTCATGGGCTGATCAGCGGCGGCTGACCCTGTCTTCTCCTCGGAGGCGGGCGGCGGTGGTGATGAGCTCGACCAGCTCGGAGTCCTCGCTGTACTCGGGTCGCTGGGCCTTGCGAGCGATCTCGGCAACCTGGGACAGGGAGATCTCCTCGATGTAGGGGCTGTCGCGCAGGATCTCCGCGAAGTAACCGGCTGATGCGGCGATCCGATAGTCGCGGGTGGTCTTGGCGAACGACGGGCGGATGGCGCTGGAATCCAGGGTCCACGAGCGCTCTACGGCGGGAGAGTTCCGACCGGGTGCCTTGTTTCGGACCTGAACCGTGGCGAGGATGCCTTCGGTCTCGCGCAGGATGACTTCGTAGAGGGCGGTGACCTGGTGTCCGGCACCGATCTCACCCGCGTCGACCTTGTCGTCGCGGAAGTCGTGGTCTGCGATGTCGCGGTTTTCGTAGCCCACGAGACGGTACGAATCGACCACCTTGGCGTTCCAGTCGACCTGGATCTTCACGTCCTTGGCGATGACCTCCATCGTCGATGTCAGGCGATCTACCAGGACCCTGCGCGCTTCGCGTCTGGAGTCGATGTAGTAGTAGTTGCCGTCGCCCTGGTTGGCGAGCTGCTCCATGCGCTGGTCTTTGAAGTTGCCCGTACCAAAGCCGAGCGTGGTCAGGGTGATGCCCTTGTTCGCGTAGCCCTTGATGCCATCGGCCATGGTGTTCGTGTCGGTCTGACCGACGTTGGCGTCGCCGTCGGAGCAGACGATCACGCGGTTGACGGTGCCCGGCTGGAAAGCCTCGTCGGCGAGGCCGTATGCGAGCTGGATGCCGGAGTTCATGGCCGTGGATCCGCCGGCCAACAGGCCGCTGAGGGACGCGGTGATCTTCTTCGCCTGGGAGATCGGCGTGGGCGGTAGCACTACCCGCGTGGAGCCGGCGTAGGTCGCGATGGCGACGGTGTCGCCGTCCTCCAGCTCCTCGGTCAGCATGATCAGGCTCTGCTTGACCAACTCGAGTTTGTCGGCAGAGCGCATCGAGCCCGACACGTCGACGAGGAAGGTCAGATTCACCGGTTTACGTTGGTCAAACGCAACCTTCTTCCCCTGTACGCCGACGCGAACCAGCGTGTATTTCTCGTCCCAGGGAGAGGGGGCCGCCTCGAAATCGACCGTGAAGGGGTCGTTCCCAGCGGGCCGATCGTATTCGTAGGGCAGGTAGTTCACGAACTCTTCGACGCGAACGGAATCCTGCGGCGGGAGATAGCCGCCCTGGAGGTTCTTCCGCGCCATGGTGTACGACGCGGTGTCCACGTCGATGGCAAAGGTCGACAGGTGATCTCGAGAGGTCTTGTCGAACCCGTTGATGCGTTTGGAGCGCCCTTTGGCACCGGACTGCCCAGAGACGGGATCGGTGATCGTCGCGCCGTCGAGCTGGTAGCTGTTTTCGTTGGTCGCGCCGCCGCTCATGTTCCTGTTTCGACGTCCTCGGACTCCGGGAGCGAGGGACGTGGCTGACTGAAAGGACCTGCCCGACGGGATCCGCTGCAGGAAGTCCTTGGTGAGGACCGAGACCTTGCTCGCGACCACCTCGATGACCTCGTCGGCCGCCCCGGCCTGCAATCGCACCGAGACGACGGTGGTGCGCTCGTCGGTGACTTCGACCTCCATGGTTTGTTCTTCGAAACCGGGTTTGGAAAAGGTCACGTCGCAGTTTCCGGACGCGACTTCGAGCGTCGCTTGGCCGTCCATGGAGGATTGAGCGTGCACGATGGCGAGGGAACCGCACTGCACCTCGACCCTCACCGTCGGGATGGGCAGCTCCATGTCGGCGTCGATGACAAGGACCTGGAGTTGCCCGGCCATGGCCGGAAGGGACCAGAACAGCGAGAAGAAGGGGAGCAAGCGAGACATGGGACCTCCTGCCCCTCTTCGTTGCCGCTGCGGACGGGTCTGTTCACCTCTGCTCGCATGCATGTGAAGCGGACTACGAACGCTTCGGATCGTCGAGCTGGGCGTTTACAGCCAGCAGCGTCAGGGCGCGTGGCGGTACGTGCTCGAGTACGCCCGACTTGCATCGGGATTCCACTGGGTCGGGCTGAATGTGGGGTCCGGGCTGTAGTTGTTCTCCCAGTAGGCCCACACGAAGTCCCCCAGCGGGTAGTTGCCCGCCCAACCGCCGTCGTCGCCGAAGTACTCGGCAGCACAGTTCCAGCCGAGGCCCAGGCCGTAGTAGCTGCCGGCGAGGATCTCGACGTCCGCGCGGGGAGAGGTCCGCATCTCCGAGCCCGCTGGCAGTAGCAGGGAGTCGGTCCACACCACCGTCCACGGCCCGCTGGCGTTGGCGGATTCGTGGATGTAGAAGTCGACCGTGCAGTCGGCGACGAACCCGAGGGTGAACCCGAAGTCCACCACGACGGAGTCCACTGTGGTCCAGAAGACGTGGCCGCGGAAGCGAGGATCCGCCCGATCCCAGCTCGAGGTGAGGCCTCCCATATCGAAGGTGTCGCACGCGAGGTCGACGCCACTGCAGTCCTGATCCACGCCGTCGTCGCAGGTGTCTTCACCCAGCGGATGGCTGGCGATGTCCGTGTCATCGCAGTCCGAAGCGTCCGCGACATAGTCAACCGGTTGGTCGCAGAGGTCTGCCGCCGTGAGCGGGTCCCCGAATCCGTCGGTGTCGAAGTCCGCGTACCAGGTGGTCTGTCCAGTCGCGCCGTCATCGTCGTCGTCGGCCTCCCCCGAGCAGTCCTCGTCGACATCGTCCGGGTCACAGACTTCCGAGAGCCCTGGGTTGGCGCTCGAAGACCCGTCGTCGCAGTCGGTGTTGTCGGCGACGTGTCCGGCCGGGGCATCGCACAGCTCCTGACCCGTCGCGTCGTCGCCGAAGCCGTCTTCATCGGAGTCCGCGTACCAGCTCGATTGCCCCGTCGCGCCGGAATCGTCATCGTCGGCGGCTCCGGAGCAGTCCTCGTCGGTGTCGAGGTCGTCGCAGATCTCCACGGCGTCCGGATTCACTGTTGCGTCCGCGTCGTCGCAGTCACCGCCGACCAGGACCTCGTTTTCCGCGAGCGGCTCGGTGGTGGAGCGCTCGGTGGCGTCGTCGCCGAAGCCATCTCCGTCCTCGTCGGCGAACGCCGCACGCTCTTCGGTTGCGGGGGTGGTCTCTGTGTTGCTGTTGTTGTTGTTGTTGTTGTTGTTGTTGTCTGGCGTCTCATCTGTGCAGCCAGCAACGGTCAGAAGAATGGCGAGCATTCGCATGGGAACCTCCTACAGAGTCCAACGGCGTCCGTGGCTCGAATGCGTCACGCCCGTCGACATTCGGCTACGACACTCGGCGGAATTGGCCGCTGAGATACACTGGTGCTGTGTCGGTGACTTCGATACCGGTTGGATTGTTCGACCTGTACGCGCCTATTGCCCGCGGCGGAATGGGAGAGGTGTGGCGCGGCGTTCATCGCGAGCAGCAGCTGCCGGTCGCGGTCAAAGCCATCACCACCGACTTTGCGCGGGAGGCCGCCCACCGCCGTGCCTTCGAGCGGGAAGTAGAGGCCATCGCCGGGCTGGAGCATCCCGGCATCGTCATGGTGCTCGACTACGGGTCAATCCCCGAAGAGGCGGAGACCCTGAGCGAGGGAAGGCTCATCGCCGGCAGTCCCTACCTGGTGATGGAGCTGGCACAGGGGAGCGTCCAGTCCTCAGAAGTGTTGAGCTGGCCGCGTTTACGTTCGCTGCTGTTGGCGATTCTCGACGCATTGGCCCACTCGCATGCACGCGGCGTGATTCATCGCGACTTGAAGCCCGCCAACGTGCTCCTGTTCGGCGACCGGAGAAGCGTTCCGAAGTTGGCGGATTTTGGCATTGCCGTGGTCGCCGACCGAGACCTGTCGACCTTCTCAGCGGGGACTCCGAAGTACATGGCGCCGGAGCAGATTGCCGGCGAGTGGCTGGACTTCGGACCGTGGACCGACCTGTACGCGGTGGGGTGCATGGCGTGGCGGCTCGTGACCGGAAAGTGTGCGTTTGCAGGTCGAAATGTCAGAGTCGCGAAGCTCACCGGTGAACCTGGGGAATTCTGGCCGGCTACGGCGGTTCCCCGGGGTTTCGAGGCGTGGCTGCGTCGCCTCATTGTGCGGGATCCAATGGTGCGGATCAGGCGTGCCGCGGATGCCGCGTGGTCACTGCTGCAGCTGCCGATCGAGCTCGGTCCCGATGCCATTGAACCCGTCACCCCTGCGTCTGACTCGAACGATCTGACGACCCGAGACAGGCCCTACAGGATTGGAGGGGGGCCGGTCACGCTCACCGCCGCGTGGACTATGGATCTCGAGTCGTTCTCCCTCCCGCCCGACGGCGGCGGCGAATTGTCGGTGGAGTTGCCGCCGATGAGCGAGACCTGGGCGAGACCGACCTTGCAGCGGTCCTCCCAGTTGTTCGGGGCGGGGTTGGCGCTGTACGGACTGCGTCGTCCACACATGGTGGGCCGCCTGGCCGAGCGAGACGCGCTGTGGGGTGCACTGACCCAGGTGGTGAATGAGCGCCGTGCCCGGGCCGTGATCCTGCGTGGCGCCGCCGGCTCCGGAAAGAGCAGATTGGCGCAGTGGATCTCCGAGCGGGCCCACGAATTGGGAGCGGCGACACCCCTCAAGGCTGTGCACAGTGGCCGTGGGGGGCCGAGGGATGGGCTGGCGTCGATGGCCGCCAGACACCTCAAGTGCATCGGCCTCGACCGTACAGAGGTGTCGGAGCGGCTCTCCCAGGTCCTCAGGTTTCAGCATCGCGGCGAGATCGAGGCGCTGACCGAGTTGATCTCCCCGCGGCGACGGAAGGCGGGCGCACCTCACGTGCAGATGAGCGCGGCAGATCGGGTCGAGATCCTGGGACGTCTGTTGCGGCAACTGTCCAGGAGGCGCGCCCTGATCCTCTGGCTGGACGACGTGCAATGGGGCGAGGAGGCTCTCGATCTCGCCCAGTCTCTGCTGGGGTCTTCCGACGCCGAATTGGCCCCCATACTGTTGGTGCTGACGGTGCGCGACAAGGCGCTCGATGTGCAATCGGAGGCGGTGTCCAAGTTGGCGGCCCTATCTGTGCGCAACAGGGTCGAAGAGTTGGTGATTCAACAGCTCGAAAGCGCGGAGCGGTCGGAACTCGTTCGCGGATTGCTCGGTCTGGCGGACGGGTTGGCGGAGCAGGTCGAACAGCGGACGGCCGGGGTGCCCCTGTTCGCCGTCCAGCTGATCGGAGATTGGGTACAACGCGGCCTCCTGGTCCTGGGACCGGGTGGATTCGAGCTGCGAGAAGGGGTGGACGCCGACCTGCCAGACGCGCTGCACGGCCTGTGGGCCGACCGCGTCGAGCACCTCCTGGAGGGGCGCTCCGAGGACGACCGAGTCGCCTTGGAGGTCGCGGGAATCCTCGGTCCGCATGTCGATGCCGACGAGTGGGTCGCGGTGTGTGCTCAACTCGGTATCGCCACTCCAAATGGTTTGATCGACCTGATGGTCGTTCGCGACCTCGCCACCCGGGACGAGGGAGCGGACTGGGCCTTCGTGCACGGAATGCTCGGGGAGTCGCTGATGAGGGTCTCTCGGGAGGCGGGACGCCTGGGAGCCCAACGGCATGCGTGTGCCGAGGTGCTGCACGACCGGGGGGTGGCGCTTCGACGAGCCGGTCAGCTCCGGCCCGCCGTTGCCATGCTGGAGCGCGCCCTGGGGTTGGTCGAGGAGGCGATCCTGCGCGCGGGAATCCAGGCGTCTATCGGGACTGCATACCGAGAGCAGGGGCGCCTCGACGAAGCCCGTGCGGAGTACGAGGCCGCCCTGGTCGTACACCGTGAGGTTGGCGACTTGCGTGCCGAGTCGACCGTGATCACCAGCCTCGGCAACGTGCACCGGCTCCAGGGCCGCACCGAGCTCGCCCGGCAGCACTACGAGCAGGCCCTGGCGATCAACCGCCGACGGGGAGATCGCAGGACCGAGGGCGTCGCGATGAACAACCTGGGCAACATCGCCAGGGAGCAGGGCGAGTTGAGCCTGGCCAATGCCCACTACGAAGCGGCGTTGGCGCGCGCCCGCGAGGTCGGCTCCGGGCGCTCCGAGGGCATCGTTCTCCACAATCTCGGCATTCTCCGCATCATGCAGGGGCGCTGGGTGGATGCGGGTGATTTCTACGAGGCCGCACTCCCCCTGCACGAAGGGGCCGGTCACCGGCGTGGCGTAGGAATTCTCCTCGGCGACCAGGCCAAACTCCTGCTCAGGCAAGGCGACGTCGATGCCGCCATCCAGAAGCTGGCCGAAGCCATGGAGGTCATCGACGAGCTCGGCGACCGACACACGCGGGGCACACTCATGGGGGCCAAAGCCCTCGCCCACGCGCAGCTCGGGCGCGTTCCGGAGGCGCGCGAGTTCCTGGAGGAAGGCACGCGGCTGCTGCGGGAGACCGACAGTCGCCGCGAGCTCGCCATGCTTCTCTGTCAACAGGGGGAGATCGAGCTGTCCCTAGACGATCCCCAGGCCGCGCGACGGGCCCTCGAACAAGCCCAGGAGCTCGCCGCCGAGCTCGGCGTGAGCCCCGAGTCGGATGTCGGGCAGAGCTTGTCCGCACTGCTAGGACTAATGGGGTCAGGACGTTAGGTGTTAGATCATGGACGGTGCCCGGAAGGGCGCTTACGTGTGAGACATGAGTACCGAATTCCGAGTCTGTACCGAGCCTGCTTTCCGGCAGGATTGAGCCTCACCCCAGCGGCCCCGAGAGCCGCCCACTTCAACGCTCCATTCGGTACTTTCAGATGTCTCTCTCCCTCTACGACTCCCGTCGGCGCGCCGTCGTGCCCTTTGCTTCCATCGAACCCGGCCGCGTACGCATGTACAACTGTGGCCCGACCGTCTACAGCACGGCTCACGTCGGCAACTTCCGAAGCTTCCTCCTCGCAGATCTCCTCCGTCGGCACCTGGAGTGGTCTGGGTACGACGTCCTGCAGGTGATGAACATCACCGATGTCGGTCACCTCACCGAGGACGACCGCGCGGACGGCGACGGCGAGGACAAACTGCTTGCCGCCGCTCGCCAGCACGGCTGGGATCCGTTCCAGGTCGCTCGGCATTTCGAGGACGCCTTTCACGTCGACCGGCGGCGACTCGGCTTCCTGGATGCGCATCACTATCCAAGGGCGACCGAGCACATCCCGGAGATGGTCGAGATGATTCGGACTCTCCTCGACAGGGGACACGCCTATGAGGCCGGCGGAGAGGTGTACTTCGATGTCTCCAGCTTCCCGGCCTATGGCGCACTGTCCGGTCGGCGACTCGACGAGCAGCGACCGGGGGCGCGAGTCGAAGTGCACCCCCACAAGCGGAGCCCCGAGGACTTCGCCCTCTGGAAGCGGGACGCCGCCCACCTCATGCAGTTCGATCCGGGGAATCCCGACCTCGCAAGGGGATTCCCCGGTTGGCATATCGAGTGCTCGGCCATGGCGAGGCGCTATCTGGGCGAGACGTTCGACGTGCACACCGGGGGCGAGGACAACCTGTTCCCCCACCACGAGTGCGAGATCGCGCAGTCGACCGCCGCGACCGGTGAACCGCTCTCCAGGTGGTGGCTGCACACCAAGCACCTGCTCGTAGACGGCAAGAAGATGTCCAAGCGCGCGGGCACGGCGTACACCCTCGACGACCTGGTCGGCAAGGGATTCGAGCCCGCTGTGGTGCGGTTTGCTCTGCTCTCCCACCACTATCGCAGGCCGATGAACCTCACGGACGAGGCGTTGCGGGCGGCTCGCACCACAGTGCGGCGACTGCAGACGACCCACGATGAGCTGCGGGCGAAGGCCGAGGACAGCGTGCCGTCGCATCTCGACAGCGCCCAGAGGCTGCTCGCGGAATTTGGCGCAGCGTTGGATGACGACCTCGACATGCCCCGGGCGTTGGTCTCGGTGTTTGCTGCCGTGAGCGAGTGGAATCGATCCGAGCTCCTTCCGAGTGAGTCCGCGGCAGCCCTTGCGGCCCTGCGGCGGGTCGACGATGTCCTGGGAGTAATCGAGCGCCAGGCTCGGCCTCTAAAGCTCGATCTGGAGGAACTAGAGGCCTATCCCGAGATGCCTCTCAAGGCGGCGTTGACCTCTCTCGAGCGGGGCGAACCCGGCCCGGCCCTGGCCGCCCGGCATCGGGCCCGCATATCCAGGGACTGGTCGACGGCAGATCGGGTGCGTGAAGCCCTGGCCGACCTCGGGTTCGAGGTTCGGGACACGGCCGAAGGCGTAGCGTGGAGAGTGGGGTCAGGACGTTAGGTGTTAGATCTTGCGCGCAGCGGCGGTGATCTCTCAGTCGGTGAGCGCGCCGACAATGTCGTTGTCGTCGACCCATTGGTTGGCGATGATGATCTCCATGCCCCGGCCGAGCAGGGTCATGCTGGGCAGGCCGACGCTGTTGCCCACGACGAATCGGTAGGTCGTCTCCAGGTTGGGGTCGGCGACCACTGGGTGAGTCAGGTTCAGCGCGTCCACCCACGTCTCGAGCTCGTCGAGCTGCGGCGGCATGCCCACCCGGTCCTCGCCCAGCAGCGTGACCACCACCAGGCCGTCATCGCGGTAGTTCGCCGACATCTCTTGGGTCATTGCCGCGGTGTCTCGACACACGGGATGCCACGAGGTGCACCCGACCAACAGCACCACGTGATCGCAGAAGTCGTGGAGCCGGACGGTCTCGCCGAACTGGTCGATGAGGGCGAAGTCTTGCGCGGTGTCGTCGCCGAACGTGTCGTGGCGACAGGCATCGATGGGCCAGCCGCCCTCGTAGGGGTGGTCGTCGGCGTCCGTGGGATCGGTGAACGAGTCGAACTCCACGCCATCTCGGTAGGTGTCTCCGTCGGTGTCGGGTTGCTCCGGATCGGACCCGAGTTGGTACTCACGCCAGTCGGGGAGGCCGTCGCCGTCGGTGTCGATCGCGTCGATATACCCGGTGTCCGAGACGGTCTCCTCGTCCACCTCCGCGCCCCACTGGAACTGGGGCATGTAGGTGCAGCCAGGGCTGGCCACGAGGAGGAGAAGTCCGGCGTTCTTGAGTGTCATGTGCTCGCCTGCTGTTCCCTTGCATTGTGGGGAGCCGGCGGGATGCGGACAATTTCGGGTGCTTGCCTCGGATTTCGCGCGATTCGGTTCAACGCGCCTCGCGCGTCACCCCGTCCGTCTGAGATTCTTGACCTGTGGATTCGCCGGGTCGTACGCGAACCCATCGAACCACTCCCGGAACTCGGCCAGCGTCTTGTCGGTCTGGTGCGAGTAGTTGTCCGGCTCCTGGACTTTTCGGTTGTTCCAGACCGCCGCGTCTTCCCACGTCGCGTACCACGAGCCCATCAGGCCCACCGCGTTCTCGGCCCACCGCAGTGGATTCCGAGACCGGCGCCCGATGCCGATCTGGGTCAACAAGCACCGCTTGCCCTCGATGATCGTCAGGAAGTTGCACAGGTCCGCATCGTTGGTCCCGACGCCAGCCCGCAAGTAGGTGTTCAGTGGGCCGTCGAAATGGGTGACCACCTGGGCGCGCCCTCCCGAAAAGTAGGAGAGGGGAGGCGTAATCTGCGTCGCCATGGTCCCGACACCCCGGTGACCATCCGGCTCGAATTCGCCGTCCTCGATGCACTTGCCGAACATCGCGTGAGTGTGCTGGAAGTGGCGAGGGTCGACGGAGTTGTCGAGGGGAACGCTCGGGTGGTGGAGCTCGAGCATGCGGCTGTGGCGCCACACGACATGAGGGAATTCCTCGGCATTGAGAAATTGCGGCGGATCCCACTGGGGTTCGACGCCAGCGTGGTCGAACCAGGCAAAGGCGAGGCCGCTGTCCTCGTGGATCGGATACCCCCGAATGGGTCGTTGATTCGAGCTGACTGCGCGGCCGTCACCGCGGAAGACGCGGCCGTGCATCGGGCATTGAATGCACTCCTTCTTCACTCGGCCCGTCGTCATGTTCACGCCGAAGTGCGAGCAGTGTGGCTCGATCAGATTCAGTTGGCCCGACTCGCCGCGGAAGGCCAGGCACTCCTCGTTCATGAAGGTACGTGGGTAGATCTTGCCTTTGCGGTACTTCTTCGAGAATCCGATGAACATCCAGCCCCGGTAGTTCATGGCGAACTCCTCCTGCCTGCAACAAATGCGAATACAGATTCGCATTCTTGCCGGGCGCTGTCCAGTTGAATCGAGCCAGACGATCTCCCTCCGGTCGATAGTCTCCCTCGAAATATCAGTTTCGTGACGCGCAAGCGCGCCACTGGAGAGGCTCCATTCACGGTCGACACTCAAAACGGGCGGCGCAAGCGCCTTATTTCCCGTTTTGTGCGCCGACCGTGAACGAATCCGATATTCGGCGGCCATGTCCCGACGTGGCTCGAGATCCGGCGCCTTCCAGGAGCCCAAGCAGGAGCGCACCCGCAAGCAGTTGGCGCGCATCCTGGCGACCGCCGATGTCCTCTTCTCCGAGCATGGCTACGAAGGCACACGTCTGGCGGACATCGCCACGGCCGTTCCCTGCTCGATGAGCACCATCTACGACCGCTTCGCGAGCAAAGAGGAGCTGCTGCGCCATATGCATCGACAGGGCACTGAACAGGCCATTGCGATGATCGATCAGATTGCTCCTGTCGATTCAGCCGAGGGAGATCTACGCGATGTGCTTCCCGGAGCGGTCCAGGTCGGGTTCGAGCTGATTCATCGCTTTCGCGGTCGGCGGCGTGCGGTGCTCGAGCGACTGCACGCCGATCCGGTTCTCTTTGAGCTGGAGCTCGAGCTGCGGGAGGCGCTGTTGGAGTCCGGTCGGCGCTTCTTGTTGGCCTACCGGCACCAGTTCGCGCATCCCGATGCGGAGCTCGCGGCGACCCATGCGATGAACCTGATGATGATGCTCACAGAGGAGCGGCACACAGCGTTGCCGGTTCCGGAGCGGCTGCGGTCGGACGATGAGACGTTCATACGCGAGGTTTGCCGGATGGTGTTGGCCTATCTCGGCATCGGTGCCAAGATCTAACACCTAACGTCCTGACCCCCCACTCCACGGGAGCCGTCGCTGCACCCTCTCGCCGATCCAGCGGTAGATCTGGACGCCCAGGAGGATGCCCGCGACCGTCGCCAGGGCCGTCAACTTGCCCTCGCCGACCTGGGATAACGCGGTGCCCGGACAGGTTCCCGTGAGCGCCCAGCCGACCCCGAAGAGCAGTCCGCCCCAGAGGTTTCCCGGACGCGTCGGCTTCGGCACCAGCCAGCTGGCTCGCTCCGAACGCCTGAACAGCTCGAACCCCAGTCCTGCGACACCAATGGCGATGGCAATCACCCCCACCAGGTGGAGGTCCCGGAGCAGGAACATGTCAGTGATCCGGTCGTAGTCGGTGGCACCGGCCCTGGAGAGGGCGAACCCGAAGAGGCCGCCGAAGAAGAAAAACCGATACATCAGGCCCCCATGGAGCGAAGAAGGAGATTGGTGGCGGCGAACCCTGCGATCATGAAGCTCGCGGTCGCGACCATCGATGACGGCGCGCGCTGGGCGACGCCGACGATGGCGTGTCCCGAGGTACAGCCTCCGGCCAGGCGGGCTCCGAACCCGACCAGGACGCCTCCGGCCACGAAGAACGGGATCTTGAAGGCGAGATTGGCGCCGATCACAGTGTCGAAGGACCCCATGGCCCAGGTGGGCGCGAAGCTCCCGGAGGCGATGGCGGCAACGAGGCCTCCGGCCATCAATCCGCCCAGGAAGGGGAGTCGCCAGGTCCGGCCGCCGGCGCCAGTGGCGACGGCGCAGGCGTCGCTGAAGCCGGTCGAGACGCCGAAGAGGCGGTGTTGGACGCCTGCGAACGCGAGGACCAGGGCGCCGATGGCCAGGCCTCCACCCCAGTAGGGCCAGGGCTCTACGAACACCGCCTGTGTGAGGGTGGGAGTCCACTCACGCCAGATCATGACCGCGGCAATGACCAGGATGAAGGATGCGAATCCTTTGCGGAGGGACTCGGCTGGGATCCGTGTAGAGAGCGTGGCGCCGACCAGGGATCCCACGGCCGCGACGGCGGTGAACGTCGCGGTGAGTCCCGGGTCGATGGCGATGTGGGTGGCGTGGCCAGCGAATCCCGCCGCCGATTTCAGGGCGATGACGACCAGGGAGGTGCCGATGGCCTCCTTCATGGACAGTCCGCCGAGCAGGACCAGTGCTGGAACGACCAGGAATCCGCCTCCGGCCCCGACCAGGCCCGTCGCCGCGCCGACCACCAGTCCCTCGACCGCGATCATCCATGGGGAATGCACCCTCTCGACACCGTCGGAGCGCCCGAGGAACATCGCCACCCCCGTGGCCGCCATCATGAGCGCGAACAGCAACAGGAGCGTGGTGCCCGAGAACCAGGCCGCCGCATAGCCGCCGAACCAGGCGCCGATCATCGCCGCTGCGCTGAACTGGAGTGCGACCTTCCACCGGACGTTTCCGGCCGCGGCGTGGCGGATGGCGCCCACCGCCGCCGTGGCACCGACGACGACGAGGGAGGTGGCGATGGCCTCCTTGGCGCCGAGACCGAGGGCGTAGACGAGGATTGGAACGGCGAGCACCGAGCCCCCTCCACCGAGGAGACCCAGAGTGACCCCGACCGCCAGGGCCAGGAGAATGGTGGAGGTCATCGGGCCACCGGAAGCGCGGCCTTGTTCCAGTCCATCATGCCTCCCGACAGGTTGTAGACCTTGCCGAAACCCATCGCCGTGAGCTGGGCCGCCGCCCGGGAACTTCGGCCTCCACTGCGGCAAACCACCAGCAGACGCTCGTCCCGTCCCCAGCCGGCAGCGGCCTTGGAGACCGTGCCCAGTGGGACGAGCTCGGCGCCGTCGATGTGGCCCAGTGGACCGTCGAACTCCGGGACCTCTCGCACGTCGACGACGCGTAGATCGGTCTTGTGGATCGCCGCGCCCCAGGGACCGAGATCCCTGAATCCAGAGGCTTCGGTCGAGGAACGGGCCAGGGCCTCGTCGATGGAGGGCACGACGCCGCAGGAGAGGTTGGCCGGCACGGCGCGAGCGATCCGCTTCGGGTGGGCGAGATTGAGGTTGCCCATGATCTCCGCGAAGGACTCCCGGGAGCGATTCCTCCCCAACCGGGCGTTGTGGGCGCGCTCCCAGCCGATGGTGCTCACGGTGCGGCCGTTGTAGTCGTGGCCCGGGTACATCAGGGTCGTGTCGGGGAGGGTGAAGAGTTTGCCGTGCACGCTGTCGTACAGGCGCTCGGCGCTGCCCTGTTGGAAGTCGGTGCGACCGCAGCCGCCGATGAACAAGGTATCTCCGGTGAAGACCCGGTCGCCGACGCGATAGCTCACGTCTCCGGCGGTGTGTCCCGGCGTGTACAGGACCTCGATCTCCAGCGCGTCGACGCGAAGGACATCGCCGTCGGCGACCTCGACATCGACGCTCCTTGCGCCCCCTCGCTCGTGCACGACCGTCTGGCTTCCGAACCGCTCTCGCAGGGCGGCCCCGGCGGTGATGTGGTCGGCGTGCACGTGGGTCTCGAGGGTGTAGACCAGGGTCAGGTCGAGGCGGGCGAGCAGGTCGCCATACGCGTCGGTGTTCTCGAGGACCGGGTCGATGAGCACGGCGCGACGCGTCTCTGGATCGGCGAGCAGGTAGGTGAAGGTGCTGGTCTCGTCGTCGAACAGTTGCTGGAAGATCATCGGACACTCCTGGGAATGTCCTCCACCGAAGCAACACATGTGCCAGCCCCGCCGTGCGAGGGGAAAACTGGCTAATGACGGGATCGCCTCGCGCCATGTTGCACAACATTGCAACGTCGTGTTGTATGTGTTGGAACATGCGGCCCCAGACCACCCACTTTCACGGCCTCGTCGCTGCTTCGGCGGCCATGCGGGACTTCTTCGGACTCGTCGAGCGGGTCGCCGCCACTGACTCATCGGTGTTGATCCGGGGAGAGACCGGGACCGGAAAAGAGCTCGTCGCCCGCGCGATCCACAAGCTCAGCACTCGCCGGGAAGGTCCGTTCCAGGCGGTGAACTGCGCGACCCTCACGCCGGAGCACCTGGCCTCGGAGCTCTTCGGACACGTGCGCGGGGCGTTCACCGGCGCTGTCCGCGACCGACGGGGACTGTTTGCCCTCGCCGATGGCGGCACCTTGTTCCTCGACGAGGTCGCCGAGATCCCCCTCGACATCCAGGCGCGACTTCTTCGCGTCCTGCAAGAGCATGTGTTCGTGCCTCTCGGCGGGTCAGAGCCGGTGCAGGTGAACGTCCGGGTCGTCGCCGCCACCCATCGCGCCTTGCGGACAGCGGTCTCCGAAGGCCGGTTTCGGGCGGATCTGATGTACCGCATTCGCGTTGTGCCGATCTTCCTGCCCCGCCTGGTCGACCGGCCTGGAGACGTGCCCGCCCTGCTCTGGCAATTCATCGACGAACACAACGCTCACGGAGGGCGGAGAGTCGAGCGGGTGCAGCGCAAAGCCATGGCCCTGTTGGAGGCCTACGACTGGCCCGGCAACGTGCGCGAGCTGCGGAACGTCGTCGAGTACGCATTCGCAGTCGGCGAGGGACCCGAGCTTCGCGTCGGCGAGCTCACTCCGGAGATCCGCGGTGAGCGACCTCAAGCGCGGCAAGAGGGTGGCGAGGCCCAACGTATTCGGGAGGCCCTGCGGGAGGCCGGTGGGCGAAAGGACCGCGCGGCTGAGATCCTGGGCGTGCACCGGACGACGTTGTGGCGGCGCATGAGGGAGCTGGGCATCCGCTAACGAGCCTGGGAGCGCCGTCGGCGAAGCGAACAGCGCTGTGAGGAACCTGTTGCATGTTGTGCCTGGCTCCGCATTTCGCGCCGCGCCATATCGCTGGGGCAACCCGAAACAGGAGGAACCCCATGACTTTCGCTAGAACTACAGGTCTGATTCTCACCATGATGCTGGTCGGCTGTGACGTCGAACCGGCACCCGAGCTGAGCGCTGCCGAGATGGAGGACCTCTACAAATTCGAGGAGGAGTCTTCGTTCGTCTGCCCCGATGCCTACGTGATCGGAACCTATACCCATGTCCTCCCGACCCATGAGGACACAGAGAAGGAGTGCGTGGACGCAGTGAAGAAGATCGACTGCGCGGCCGAAGCCGACCCCGACACCGTCGCCGCGATGAAGCAAGCCCACGCCCAGGCCTGCACGGACTACTGTGAGGTGTCCCCGTTGGATTGTCTGCCGGAGACGTCTCAGCAGTGGTCCCAACCTCCCGAGTGCTACGAAGACAGGGAGATGGGCTACGAAGAGTGGAAGTACTTCTGGACCGCCGATTGTGTGATGGAGTCCTGGTGTCGCTGCGAATGGGACGTCTGGACGCCCTGGTGCGAGGAGAACCCGGAGGACCCCGAATGCACTGGCGACAATGAAGAGGGCGGCGAGCGCGAGTAGGCTCGGCCCCGCTGGCGTTGCTACTGCCTCAGCGCCAGTCTCCGGCCGACACGAAGCCCGCCCAGACCCCGGGGTGAACGACGCCCCCATCGCGCTGGGCCTCGAGGACCTCCAGCTGGGCCGTCCGCAACGCCGCCGCGGCTCCCATCGGCTTCCGACGCCGTAGATGCAGGCGATAGACCTCGTCCATCAGCGACGCGGTCTGGTCGTCGGACACCGACCACAAGGTCATCACCAGGGTGCGGGCACCGGCGATACGAAAGGCCCTTCGTAGCCCCAGCACACCCTCGCCCGAGCGCACCTCGCCCAGTCCGGTTCGGCAGGCCGAGAGCACGACCAGGCCGGTGCCCGACAGATCGAGCGCGGCGACCTCCGCCGCGGTGAGGATGCCGTCCTCGGGGGCGAGGGGATCGAGCTGTCGGTTCGCGCCCGCGAGCACGAGTCCGGACAAGACCATGGGGTCGAAGCCGATAGTTCCGTCTCCCTCGAGCGCCGACCGGCAGCGCTCGGTAGCGAAGAACCCGTGGGTCGCGAAGTGGACGAGGGCCTTTCCGCGCAAGGCTTCGGTGACCGCGGCTTCGGTGGCGTCGGCGCCACCGAGAGTGAGGAGGGGCTCCCTGTGTCGTCGCGCCCACCGATCGGCGACCGCACGGGCCTCCTCGGCTGCGCCGGGAAGCGGTTCGAATCCGCGGTCGTTGCACGGAGCGAGGGCGGCCCGGCTATCGGCCTCATCGGTCGCGGCGGCGTCGTAGTCGACATCTCCGATCACGAGCGCGCCTCTGGAGACGCCGCGCTCGGTGTGGCGCACATCGCGAGCGTGGTCGATCCAGGTGATGGCGCGGTCTTCGAGGAGATAGCGACCGTCTCCAACGGGGAGGGCGGCCAGCGGTGCCGAGGCCAGGGGGCCGTCGGGGACCACCAGCAGGTGTCGGGCGTCTCCGACCCGGGGCGCGAGAGGGGCCCAGAGCCGGTCGGCCACCCGCGCTCCGCGGTCGTCGATCCGCGTCGAGGATGCGGCGGGATCCTCGAGCACGGCCCTCCACTCCGCGACGGCTTCGTCCAACCGCGCCGCGAGCCCGAGCTCGGTGCGGTGGACTTTGCAAGTCCCCGATGTCAAGGTGAAAGCGACATAATGCGCCTCGCCAGATCTTTGATAGCGGAACAAATCGACGAGGGAGGTGCCATCGGGGAGGGCTGCACAGATCTCGGCGGGGCCGTCCTCCGCACTGGGGGCGCCGTGGGAGGCACTCTGCTGGAGGAGCTCGCGCTCGAGTCGGTCCCGCTCTGCCGACAGTGCGTCGAGGCGGGCGCGTCGGTCCTCGAGCTCGGTAGACAGGGACAGCCGGGCGAGGTCTCCGCGAACCCGGGCGAGGTCCGCGGCGGTGGAAGCGACCTGGGCGTTGGCGTGGGTCGCGACCCGGGCGGCCTTGAGGCGGGCCGCGACACTCCCTTTGAACTGCAGCACGTGAGTCCAGGCCTCGGTGTCGTACTCCGGGTCCGAGAAGGCGCTGAGCCAGCCGTCGAGGATCCCGCGCAGCTGGGGGAGATAGGCCAGGGCCTCCCGCTCGGAGAGCACGTCGAGGAGAGACAGGCGCCCCTCGATGATCGCCAGGGACTCCACACGGAGGTCCCGGGCTTGCTGCGGCTCTCCTCGATCTTCGAGGAGGGACGCCAGGAGGTTGAGATTGTAGGCGACCTTGATGTGCTCGTCGCCGAGGATCTCGCGGCGGATCTTCAGGCACTGCTCGAGGAGCGACTGAGCCGTTGCGAGGTCTCCCTGTCGATGGTGGATCTTCCCCTGGAGGCGCAGGCTGTCGGCGACGTCGAGGTGGGCGTCGCCATGGACCTTCCTTCGAATCACCAGGCTCTCGTCGTACATGCGCAGGGCAGTCTCGGCGTCTCCCAGGCCATTGAGCAGGTTGGCGAAGTTGTGCAGAGCCGTCGCAACTCTGGGGTGCTCGTCGCCGAACGCAGCCCTGACGATGGCGAGGCTCTCCTCGAAGAGCGGCAACGCGGCTGCGGGGTCGCCGAGGTCTACCAGGACTGACGCGACGTTGTTCAGGCTGTAGGCCAGCGCATGGTGGCCCTCCTCGAGGGCGGCCCTGCGAATGGCGAGGCTCTCCTCGTATAGCGGTCGCGCGCCGGCATGGTCCCCCTGCGAATGCAGGAGCGTCGCCAGGTTGCTCAGGCCCATGGCGACCTTGGGGTGCTCGTCGCCGAGGGCGGTGCGCCAGATGGCGAGGCTCTCCTCGAGCAGGGGCCGAGCGGCGGCGTAGTCTCCCTCGGTTCGGCCGAGCAATCCGAGGTTGTTGAGGACCGTCGCCACCTCGAGGTGGTCGGGCCCGCGGACCCTTCGGCGGATGGCGAGGCTCTCCTCGAGGAGCCTTCTGGCCTTGCCCATGTCTCCCAGCTCCTTGTGGGTCATGGCGACATTGTTCAGGAGCAAGGCCACTCTATGGTGGTCGTTGCCGTAGGCATTGCGGTAGATCTCGAGGCTCTCTTCGTACAGGGTCAGCGCCTCGGCATACTCCCCCTGGGCCCGGACCAGCGACCCGAGATTGTTCAGGCTCAAGGCCACGCCCGGATGGGTCGGGTCCCGGGCCCGACGGCTGGCCAGACTCTGCTCGAACATCGCGCGCGCCCCGTCGAGGTCGCCACGCGCCTGGAGGACCGTTGCGAGGTTGTTCAACCCAGTGGCCACGCCTGGGTCGTCCTCACCTCGGGCGGCCCGCCAGATCGCTATGGCCCTTTCGAACTGCCGTTGCGCGCCGGCGTTGTCGCCCTGGGCCTTCAAGAGGGACGCGAGGTTGTTTGCCGCCGTGCCGACCTCGACGTGCTCCTCGCCGAGCGCGTCGACCAGCAGGTTGAGGCTCTCCTCGAAGAGCGGCTTCGCCGGTGGATAGTTCCCCTGTCGGTGCAGGCATGTCGCCAGGCTCATCAGGGCGTTGGCGAGGCCTACCCGATTGTCGCCCGGCGTCGCTCGTATTGTGGCCACGACCTCGTCGTAGAAGGGCTGGGCGGCGGTGTAGTCCCGCTGCTTTCGGAGGAGCAACGCCACCTGTCCCAGGTTCTCGGCGGACCTGTCGAGAGCGAGGAGCTCTCGCGCGGGGACCTCGGCATCGGCGTAGCGCTTTTCGGCGTACAGGAACTCGACTTCTGCGTTCAGGGCCGCGGCGGGGTCAGCGGACCACGCCGTGGAGGAGACGGCGAGCAGTAGGAGAACGCACAGGTGAATCATCGCGCCATCGTACGTCGGCGGGGACTGTGTGATGGCGGAGCCCGACTTTCCATGAGCGAAGGCCCCCAGCAGTTAGGATGCCGCGGGGGCTCGCGGGTGAAGATCATCGATTTCGGACAGGAGGCGACCGGCTTCATCGCGGTCGGCCAGTTCGCGGTCGGCGTGTTCGCCCTCGGACAAGTCGCGACCGGTGTGGTCGCTGTGGGCCAGATGGCGACCGGAATCATCACCATCGGGCAGGGGGCCGTCGGGTTCTTCTCCATCGGCATGGGCGGCGTCGGCATCTACTGGACCGGAGCGATGATCGGCATCGGCGGTAGCGGATTCGGCGGGGTGATCCCGCTGGCGCCCTCTCTGGGCAAGACCCTCGAGTTGCCGCCGACCACGTCTTGGACCGAGGCGCGTCACGACGACTGGGTGGCCGCCGAGCTCGCCAATGGGACAGACACCGTCGTCGGATTGCCGACTGGCGTTCGCGTGCACGCCAGCCTTCGAAGAGTGGCCGGCGCCGAGGTGGGTCCAGTCCTCGTTCACGTCGTCGACGGCCCAGCGGGGCTCGAAGTGGACCGAATCATGCGCGTTCCAATTCCCCGCTACAAAATCCCCCGCTGGTACGCCATCTGGGCGGTCCAGTTCGCGCTGTTGATCGCCGTGTGTACGGCGTACGTGGGCGGCGTCATCCTGCCGTGGCTGCAGATGATGTGGAGCGCATTGTGAGGGAACTCTGCGGAACCTGCGGCAGCGGACTCGCGCGCCACGGCGGCTGTGGGGCCTGCGGCGCCGTGCGGACCGGCGTCAAGACGGCTCCGGAGACGGACCTCCTGGTGGCGGGGGTGAGATGCACCTTCCCCTGTCGCGCCTGCGGGTTCGACTCACCGCTTGACGAGCTCGACGGTGACGGGAGCGCAGTCTGCCTGAAGTGCGGGATGCATCAGACCTTTCCGGTTGATGCCTGGAACGCCGCGCTGGGGAGGTTGCACGCGCTGGCCGATCTCGCCGGTCCCGATCCCGAAGGTTCGACCCGGGACCCGAGGTGGTCTATCGCACCCTCCGGCTACCAGGACATTGGCGACACCCAGACCGTTCGCACAATCGAGGAAGGCGCCCTGACAGCCCGGGCCACGCCGGGCCATCCCCTCTGCCAGCAGTGCGGCGACCCGGTGCGAATCGTCGTCGAGGACGAGGGCATGTTGAAGACGTCGTGCGCGTCATGCGGATCGACCGCGAACTACGCCTGCCAGCCATCCCAGTTCACGGCGCCCATCGTTGGGGTCATTGGACAAGAGCATCGCACCGATCAAGCCGACGCCACTCAGCAGGAGGGCTCCTTCATGTGTGGCGGCTGTGGCGGGCCGCTCCCTGTCGATGGGCTGGGGCGCCTGGTCAAGTGCCGGTTCTGCCAGGTCGTGAGCCGGATCCCGGTTCAGAAGCTCCAGGGCCTCAAGGAGCCGCCGCCGCCCGATGTCTGGTGGCTGGTCTTCCAGGGACCCTCCGCCGAGCGGACCCGCCTGTTGCGAGGCGCTCCCGGCGAGGACGGTGGGGGCATCGAGGATCCTCCGGTGGTTCGCTCCAGCGGTGTGAACATCGGTCTGCGGGTGCTCGGCCCCACTGTGGCCCTGGGCATCGGCGGGGTCATCGCCGTTGCCGTGTGGGCGGTCGCCTTCACCCTGTAGGGCCGCACGTGAGTGCACGTGCGGACACGTCGGGTGTGACAGGCGAACGCTGACAATTCGGAGAATCTATCCGGCACGGGGCGTGCATTGCTCTCCAGCAACATCCGCATGGGAGGTCCCGATGGTCCGCGTAGTCAGTCTGCTGTTCACCCTGATCTCGACGAGCGCGAACGCGCAGGTCGTGATCTTCGATTCCGGAAACGGGTGCAGACAGCTTGGTGACGGAAACGACATCATCTTCGAAGGCTGCAACGTGAACATCGTGAACGGTCTCGGCGCCACCGACAGGGCCAACGGATCGGGCAACCTGAAGATCGGCTACGACCGGCCTCGATGGTTCGGCAACTCGCGAGAGGGCTCCCACAACGTCATCATCGGCGACGAGCATGACTACCGTGCGACCGCTGGAATCGTCAGCGGCTTCAGCAACAGCATCGAGGGTCATCACGCGGCAGCCATCGGGGGCGAGTACAACCGCGCCATCGGCTTCGGCGCGGTCGTGATCGGGGGCGTGCACGGCACCGCCGGCGCGCTCTACAGTGCGGTGTTTGGCGGCCAGGATGGCTTTGCCGACGGTGAGCATGCCGTGACGGTAGGGGGTATGGGTGCGCGGGCCACTGGCTCGTGGTC
>Ga0315336_1003352_pt1 | contig 21520 bp, 19 predicted proteins | sample ASW5metaG_FD_204512 | JGI IMG/M metagenome (GOLD analysis project Ga0315336, IMG submission 204512) | Ammonia-oxidizing marine archaeal communities from Monterey Bay, California, United States - ASW #5 | ecosystem: Environmental > Aquatic > Marine > Intertidal zone | place: USA: California... | reverse complement strand
CTACCTTCTCGATCACCTCTCGAGCCAACGGTAACGCTAACTACACTCTGGAATACGACGTTGAATTAACCAACCTAGAGGGCCCTGAGCCTGGCGTAACCGCCCCCCTCACGATTGAGAACCTTGGGGCCACGGCGGTAGTAAAAGTTACCGAGGACGGCTCGCTGAGCGTTCCCAGTGATGGAGTGGCCGGCGACGCTGAGGTCAATGGGATTAAAGCAACTGACAAAGTGATGATTGATGGCGTCGAATATACGGTCGGCACAGTTGCCGATAATGGGGCTACCGCCACAATTACGCTGGCCGCCCCGGGCCTTGACGGTGCCAACCCTTCGTTGGGTACGCCTATCTGGGAGAAGCAGGAGGTTACGCTCACATTGGCAGATATAGGTGTCGCCGAAGTGGAGGGACCATCGAACGTAACCGTCACGGTCACGGCGTCGTACGAGGGCTTATCGAATGACACCACGTTCATAGCCAGCCGCACGGTGGAAGTCCTTCCGTGGGCGCGGACATATGTGCGTAATCTCGATGAAATTAAGAATCCGGCACCAGAGGCGGTCGCGGACTTACCAGAGGAGACTAAGTATCAAGTAGACGAGACGTGGTATTTCAGTTCCTTGGCGGGGGCTGACTCCGAAGAAGGACTGGCGGAGGCAGATTACAATGAGGCCGCTCAAGTCAAGGCCGCAGCCGGAGATACTCTCGAGTACGTGATCGTGGTCAGTGCCGGCAACACACAACCCGAGCAAGAATTTTCGATTGTCGAAACATTCCCGCCATTTGCCATTAATCCTCAATTTCAATTTGACAAGGTCGTGAGCAGGTTGGCAGGAGCCTTTGCGCGTAATCCTGAATGGCTCACTGAGACACAAGTAACGTGGGACTGGTCAATTGGCATCAACCAAAGCACCCGCTTTGTCTACACGCTACAGTTGGGTGAGGCAGAGGACTCGGGTGGTGGGGATGGAGGTGATATCGATTTAAGCACGGCCGAGGGGATTGAGTTGGCGTGTAATGGCACCTATCCCGATTTGTTTACCATTGAACGATGTAAGGGACAGCCTTGGGTCGCGATAAATGGGGAAACCCCTGAGCTCAACCCGGTCTGTTGGTCTAAGGAAGTAAAGTGGGGTTCGGGGGAGAACCCGTGGGTCGTCGGGACAGCGGCCGAATACAACATTGAGGCATATGACTGTCGCACGAAATGTGCGGGAAAGAGCGGAGAATCAATGAATCACTGCGCCGCAGAGTTGTGGTGGGAGAACGAGGCCGCTAATACTACATGCAGGTGGGCTGAGGGTGCAACGTCCGCAGGCAATTTTAAGATTAGCATGAGAGCAGATGGGTCTCGCCGCATGAGCGCATGGGGAGGATGCTTGTAAATAGCCCAAACGCTCCCCCACCAACAGACGCTGGCTAAAAAAACCTACATAAAGCGCTGTGATTCCCATCCCCTGCTGACCGGTCATCAACCGGTTGGCAGGGGGTTCAGGGAATACCGAGTCGCCGTAAGATGTAAATGTAATGACGAGATGCCACCTGCTGTCAGAGCACCTGTAGTGCTCTACTTATTACTGAGCAGGGTATAGACCCTGACTACGAGCGTGAGGCGTCAGAATGGAACATCAGACGCATCTTCTGCATCAACCTTGGTCACCGTGTATACATGCGTAGCATTATCTAGGTAGGTGCCATCTATCCGCCTAGTCTCATACCAGTCGATGTTATATCCCTCGACATCCATCGAATGCTCATCCTCAGTACCCTTCACGGATTTGCGAACCTGACTCATCGCCTTACCTACTGCCAACCTGGGACTCTCCACATCATGTAACGAAGTTCCAGATGGGAGCATGCTGGCGTCACCGGACGATGTCATCAAGGTATCTGCCAAGTTTCCCGCTGATAATGATTGTCCTAATTTGCCATCTGATGCTACTGCTATGCAGACTGCTCTTACCCATACAGTCAAAGGATTTGAGATAGTAAGTTTTGACTCTTCCATCCCACGCATAAGTGGTTCATACCCGAAATATTCCTGAACAATGTAATCCAGAATCTTTGACCAAGTGATGAATGAATGACCTCCACTCTCACCCTCAGGTCTACCGTCTTCAATCCAGCGCTTAACTACAGATAAGACGCATCCCAGATAGTATGGTTGTCTGCTCCGGACATAACTGTGGAATCCTTCTTTGCTCTCATACCGGAACTTATGCCCGGCATCCTGCTTCCGCAGTTTCACTATACACATCCGGTTCACTAAGTCCTCCGTACTCCTGACTCCATTGGAAGTCATCCCCCAGTTACAGGCAGCAGGGTCAACAGTCGTCAACCGACCATATGGAACTCTGGATGACACCGAATCTTGATGGGCAGTAATCAATGACTCCAACCAGTCCGCCTTCAGGGAACCTCGGAAGTTGTCAAAGTTTATGAACTGTCTACCACTCAGTAACGCTCCATGGGTGACTTCCTTCATGGACCCGGCACCGGAATCTCCAGACATAACATTCTCTGCAATGCAGTCATAGATGCATGGCGCTGTCTCTGCATACAGACCCTTACCTGATTGGGACTGGTCACTGCTGAAGAAGAACATGGGGGATTGAATGACAATCTTCCCTGGTTTAAGAGCAGGAGTAATCAGAGATGCCATCATCCGACTCTTATCAGCAGGAGAGAACGGCAGGAAGTCATCCAACAATGAATCCAGTGCCTCCACTGCCTCATCGAATGGAACTTCCGTAACATCGCCACCTGTTACCAGCACTTGATAGTCTTGGTAATACCCTTCTCGGAGTATCTTCCCATCCTGAGTTATGAACGGGGTTGGCGATAGGATTCGAATCTCATCCAACTCTTCAACCGTACTGGATGCCAGGAGGATTTCAGATTCCGTAATCTTCAATCTGGAGTTCTTCACAGTTTGATTACCATGAGTTCCAGCGAATACACCAACTATTGGTTTACCGGAATCCCTGCTCAGTCCATCAACAATGCTTGGCAGCATCTTGGCATTGACTTCCTGAAGTCTTCCGGAACCAAGTAGTTGGAATACTCCGCGTTCTTTCCTGTACAACTTCCCAAGTTTCTTTGCAGTCCGGAAGATAGAATTTCCCGAGTCGATGTTATCAATAAAGTTTCCCGGTACAAGAAGGGAAGTCTCTAGCAGTTCCTCAGTCTCTTCATTGCTGAAGGATTGAACTGGTGTGACTGTCTGGGTATCAACTGCTGTGACGCTATCCTCTATAGGTGGAAACTCTACTGACGACTTCGGAACCATTCCGAATAGGGAACCAATAGTGATTCCACCGCCAGATTTGAATGAAGTCCACTTGTCAATGATGACCTCCAGGTCATATCGTCCCTTATCAATGGCGCTCCATTGTTCAAACAGTTGAAGACCTTCATCACCCGGTAGTTCACTATGGATTGCCATGCCTACGCGATACCAATCCTCGTATGACAATGAGGATGCTGGAACCTTATCCAGCGCTCTCTGAATGGCATCAACATCGGTAGTTCCCTGAATCTCAGTAGATTCCTTACGAACTTGACGAGACTGTTCTTTCTCATCCAACAGGGACTGCCATAACTCAAGGAGTACCTCCGGTGCTACCTTGATATCCTTGAAGTTCCCATGCCATGTATACGGACTTCCAGTATCCGGATGAATGGATGGCGGTAGTACATCCTGCAGACTTCCACCAGTGGAGTTCATACACCGGAATTCCACTACTGTCTCACCTTCATCACGAACGACATAGTGAACCATTGGCACCGGAATCTTGAACAGCAACTTCCCCTTGTTCGGGACTCCAGACTTTATGTGGACGGCGTCAGGACTGGTGAATAAGTCTCCAAGGTCTACGCCGTGTGACGCGAACCAAGGTTCTGCCAGACTCCAGTTATCGATATCCAGACTCATCAGTGGTTCCTTACAGAATGCCAGTAAGACTCCTGCTGAACCGTCCAGTCTTCTTCCTCGTGTATGCCCATGCACCTGTCGTTGCGTGGTAATGGCATTTGGTTTGGTATTCCAGTTGGGTAACGATGGACTCTTCGTTCCCGGGTTGATAGGCGTAATTGCTAGTCCATTCTGTACATAGTCCACCCACTGGCGATAGGTATTACTTGAGATACTCATCGCCTGTACCTCGTGGATTCTCAGCGCGATAGATGTCCCATACATCACTGGCAGTAATGCCAATCTCTACGCGCCCCGTATGCAGGTCTATGTCACAGACCTTGACTCGGATGTATTCATCCTTATCGTTGATGCCAATCCTCTTGATGGCAATTTCTTGTCCGGGATTCCTGTATTGTCTCAACATGATTCCCTCCGTTGCTCCGTTATCCATAATCTCCTTACCTTCTTCATTACTTATCCTCCTAAAAAGAAACCTCGGATTTACCGAGGTCTGGTTGTTAAAGGTGACTCATGCCACCTTGGTTGTTGGACTACTGAGATAGCAGTCCCCTTATTGGTTCCCGCATTCTGGGAATCAAGTGCTTGTTCATTGGACGCACCGCCATCGAGTGTTGGTTCACTGGACGCGGTCTCCTTGGTTGATTCGTCTGGTTCTTTGGCGGTACAGTCGTAAGTAATCCAGTCATGCTGCTTGACCTTCCGCTGCTCTTACTACTTCCATCTCTGCGTCTTCTTTTGTCTGACCTTTCCTTAGTCGTTCTGCCTTATTTCCATACGGGTCTATCGCAGCGCTGTACTGACCTTCAATACCACGAACAGTTTTCACTTCCCCTCTGAGGAACTTGGTGTAGTTGGGACCAATGCACCCGATGTGAGCGCCATCCGTTGTGGACTCGGTAACCTTAATGGTCCCCATCCAGTTTCCAAACTTGTCATAAATCTTGATGGAATCTTTTTCTGGAACTCCTGACTCTCTATGTAATATCAGCATATAAATGTTCTCCTTATGAGAATATGTTTGTGGCAGTGGGAATCACTACCGTGGTTGTTGGTTGATTGATTCCATGCAGATAATCCTGCATAGCATCCTGCGCCTGAAGTTCTGACCAGGTTATCTTGTCATCATGGTCATAAGCGCTAAGGCATAACGATGGATTCATTGACTCGATGAGTACCAGAGCATCCATCAGCGCCTGTTGAGTTTGGAATACATTGCTGGCATGACTACAGAATGCATCATGGATAGGTGTTATCTGGTGTTCAGCATTCGCCAGCGTGAGGTGGCATAGGGATGCATCAAGGGAATGGATTACATTCGCCAGACTGCCAGTCAGCATCTTGTCGTAATCAAGTTCCCCTGACGGTGCATAGGCAACAATACGAATCCTTCTGGAATTAATCCGAATATCTCCAAGGACTTTATCCCCCTTCTCCTTACGAACTCTGCAGAAGAATCCTGACGGCGATAACCACTGAACATACGGCAGGGAATCTAATCTTGACTTGAAGAACCGTCGGACTGCCTTGGAATATTCCTTAGTAGCAGGCGCCACTTCTTCCAATGTCCTGATGGCAGTTTCAGCAATGCTGATGAAGTCTTTGCTAGCTACGCTATCGCCACGCTTATCCTTGGTGTACTCAAGGTCTAAGGTAGCAAGATATGGAACAGACTCTGGATTGAGTCTTGCTTCATCGCGTAATTGACTGGCAATCTTTCTAGCACCTCCGCCATAACCACGGACCATCCCACACTTCTTGGCGATGAGTCTGCGTTCGGTAGCGGATGCTGGAATGTCCAGAGAGTTACTGATGATAGTGTAGATGTCCTCATGTCCACCTTGGAGATTGGTCATGGATGCCAAGTTCTCATCAGACATGACGATGGATTGCCATGCTAGTCCAGATGATGCCTGGTCTATCTCTACAATCAGGTTTGAGGTATCGCCAACCTTTGTAGTAGTAAGTTCTATGGACGCTCTGAGTAACTGCCATGGGGCAGGTGCACCCATCCACTCATCAGAGGAACCGTCGGCATAACTTATCCAGCGGTCATGGTTATCTTTCGCGAACATAATCCGGTCTTGGATATCACCCTTCTCGCCGGAATGATTGGCAATGCTGAGGTAGATAGCATCCAGACCTTCAGCAGTCAGTGGAACTCCATCAGCAAATTCCAATAATGCTCTAGCGATATCACCCTTCTGGTAGTTGATGGGACTCCTACTGATATAGATTCTTCCGCGACGGTCAACATGCGCTCGATGGAAGAAGGTAGAGTCCTTCAACCTTTCAGCAGTCCTCAGGATTTCTTCCTGCTGTACCTGCTTGATGGGATTCGTCTCATGGATACCAATACGCTGCATGGTCTCCAGTACCGCCTGATTGATTCTGAATCCGATGGACTCAACCTTATGTACTGCATGGACCCAAGTCTTTGTTGGGTCTACCTCAGGTGTGTAGCAGTCAGACTGCAGTAACTTCCTTCCGTCAGCATCTAGGTTTGATTCCCACTTGGGGAATGGTCCTGAGGTTGATAGGAATCCCAAGGTTGGTTGAGCGGGGGTACCAACACTGTAGATTCTGTAGGGTTCAGTAGACCTGCTTGATGTTGGGGCAGTCCCATCGCCTCTTCTCAATTCATATAGCGTGGAACTTACTGAGCATTGCAGCAGGAATAGTCCGATATCGAGTCGCGCCCGCCAGATGAATTCCACACCAGACAGTTCTGCTACCGCCTCACCGATGCGTATAGCAGTGGCACCTACCTTGGAACCTGAGTTGATATGCCCAACCACGATGGAACTCAACCTTTCAGGATGCGTCAGCAGTCCGGTATCCCTCAGGCAGTACCAACCGTTGTGGCGCTTACCCCGGACTCCATCGTAATGAGTGGCAATCTCCTTGGCGATGACTTGGGACGTGCTATTGATTCTTCTCATGACTGCCATCCCGGCACTGATTCCCGTTGGTGAGGTACTGGATACCTTCACCCTGTAGTTCTCTCTGTCTCATAATCTCCTTTCCTTGAGGCATCGCCTCTGCTATGCCGGATTCCCCGGTGGTATGGTCTCTCTATAGGTGCCCAATTAGACCCCTTCTATAGGATGGGGTATTCCCTGAGTACGGTCCTGGGGTTTTGAGGGTGACTCAGGGATTGTCTTGGGGTTGAGGGATAAAACTACCGGACGAAACTCTACTATAGTAGTGTTTCAGTGATTCCCGGTACAGTCGGTATAGTTCCCTATAGCGCGCTAAGATTTCTTCCCATTTCTATGTATATGGGAACTTATCTTAGGACTCTAAGGAGAACCCTACCGACCCTACCGTCCTACCGGAATTCCCAGAATGCATGACTGGTGATTGACTTCAGAGTTACATGTAAATACCTGCTTGAGGGGTAGAAATCTAGATCTTATGCAGTGAATAGTACCAATCATAGTTTAATATTATAGTATATTCTCTATTCATAGTCTGTTCCTATGATGGAGTTATGCTCGCCTCCGCCCGTGACCGTAAAAAGATGTGTCGTTCCGCCTCCACACACGCATAGTTCAATCCATCGAGTGCTCAACACGCTCGCTACACTCGCGCTGCGCTACCTGGCATTCATGGCACTCAACTCAAGGCAAAACTTGGGTCAAATCAGGCATTCCCCGCTGTCCCAGATTTACCACCATTCACTGACCGACCCAATTCGAAGTAATCATTTGACGACAACGAACGGTGGGACTGCGCGGATAACGGGTGGTACTCTACAATGTTAGCGTTTCTGAACACGACCAGTTGCATGGAATCACTATTATGTAAAGTAGAACAGCAGTATCAGGGGACTGATGGGACAGAGTTACACAACTGGCGCTATATCAGCGGTATTCTGGTCCAGTAGCATTCCTGCATATATCGAATAATTATTCTTTTTCTGGCGGATGGCATGGGTGACTTGAGGTCTGCTGAGAGGTCACCCATCGAACATTCCTGAGGTTGGCGTCCCAAATCTTTTGCCTACTTTGCCTGCGCGGAGGGGTACCCACCCCCATCGCGCATTTCTTCATATATATATATTGTCTTCACCTACCGGCGGGGGATTTTGAAAACTTGGGGGGGGTGGACTGAGGACATTTGTCACCGCTCGCACCCTAGTGATGTCCACTTACGCTCCGGAAGATGTTTCTCGTAGTTGTCCACATTCCACCAGCATACATCTTTCCCATCACTGCTGAACAAAAATATCCACCCACCAGTGCCAACTACCGCAACCGGACCCGACATCCCGGCAGCATGAACTTCGGGTACCACTGCCTTCGAGACTGCCCATCCACCAAGAATGGTCAAGTTCACTGCGATAACGGTAAGTAACACCTTCGTATAACGGTCAATCATGTTGTTCTCCTGTTGTCTTGAAAATTTCGGGGGGGGACTTCAAACCACTTCCCAAGGGTCACCCGCCTTTCCGTACTCGTGGATGTCATGCCACTGCATTGGTTCCCCATCCTGACCAATACCTCCAGGCGATGGCAGTCCATCAGCATCAAACTTACCTCCACCCGTAAGATGCTTTACATACGCTGACCATCTGAACAGTGCTGTCCCCTTCAACTTCTCGAATGAATAAAGGTTATACCTCGATGCCACATCTCCAAGAGTGTGGTTCGCTACCCGTTCCGCTGCTTCTGCTGACTCCATCAGTCTGGCAATGTTGGTAAGCGCTGTTCGTCGTAAGTCATGCACGGTGAAGTGGGGAACACTGATGTCCTTCACTGCTGTCCGTAGTATTCGCCCGATGGCATCACTGCCGGCATATCCTTTGAGCGTAAGGTTCGACTTGAATACAGCGCCATTACCGCCAACCACAGGGGTACCGCCTCCGTCTATCCAATGTGGTAATTGCTCAACGGCAAATGCTGGCAATGGCAGTACATGTGGAACTCCAGTTTTGTTATCAGGTTGAGTCCAGCGTACAGGCGGGTAACCCTTACCAGTCCCTATCTCCAAGTCTTCCCACTGTAGCGCCACTACCTCTCCAACACGCTGCCCGGTCAACAGGATGAATCTCAACATGGGATTCAAGCATTCCCATACCTCAAGAATCTCATCCTGCTTCAGTACCCGGTTACGCTTCCCCTTCTTCGCTGTCGGCATATTCCGCCAAGGAGTCTCAGCAATCCAATCATTCTGTTCTGCCCAGTTGAGGCAGTTACGGAGTACTGCCATAGCAGTGGACTGCTGTCCCGGTGTATCACTCAATCCGTTATGGGCATCAAGCAGATGTCGTTTACCCAAGTCAGACAACCGTATGCTATGCATATCCTTCAAGGTACTCCTGAGTCTCTGGATATATACCTTTCTCGTACTGGCATTCAGGGTAGACACATGATGCTGTATGAACGACTCGAACAGATTCCCAACCAACTTATTACTATGCTGCAACTGCCGATGCTGGATAACCTCAGTAGGAATGCTGTTGGTATGCTCAATGTAGAGGTCAGCATACCTTCGCTGAACTTCTTCCCTCTGGAAGTCATCCAGACGGTTGTCCGGGAATGTTGCTATGGGGTACCGGACTCTCTCGCCATTCACTGTGGTAGCGAATGCGAAACCAATCCGACCCTTCGGGGTTACCCAGGTATGCAGACAGTCGTCATACAGGTCATAGCGGGACTTCTTCGCCTTCAGTCCAGCGATGTATCCCTTGGTGATGGTCTTCAAACTATGTGACTACCATGTGTCAGTTATGTGACTATATCGAACTATAACCGATGATATGGCGGATTTGTTGACCCTTAAACTCTATATATACAGTACCTTCTGGCTATAGCGTAATTACCAATGAATCCCGCCACCTAGCAACACGCCGTAACTGCCCTCACTCGCTGCCGACCCCGTGATCACGCCGGTATAGTCAGTGATCTGGTATCGCCAGCCCAGACGAAGATCCACAAAGGGGAAGGGGTCCAGCACAAACCCCGTCTCAACGGAAATCAAAGACATGTCGCGGCGCGAGCCCACGTCACCCAGGTACGGTGCCCAGCCAGCCTCAGCGTACAAACGCAGAAAACCCAAGACACCTAACCGCCCCTCCGCCATGATCCGGGCCCCCGACGCATTGCCCTCGGCGCCGAAGCGATCCTGTTCCCAACCCAGCCCCAATGCCAGAAAGGTGTTATCGGTTGCGCTCAAAACCCGGACTTTGAAGTCCACGAGGGTCTGCTCATCCGGCGCCATGCTCACACTGTCGGGACTTACCCGGTACAGGGCCGCCCGCATCCCCCAGCGTTCGCCTAGCCACAGTTCACCGTAACCCCCTGTCAGTGGTGAATTGACTGAGGCGTCCTGATAGTCATCAACGGCCCAGGTCACGACACCCGCTTCGCCATCAACGGGTCCCAGGGCCTGTACTGGGGTGACCGCCAATAATCCGGCGATCAGCAAGGCGCGCGCGATACACTTCACGGATGGATACCTGCAGTTGGAAAACCATGATTTTATCATTCCGGGTATCGGGTCTAACATGGTTCCCGGTGTCCAATGAATCCTGACGGAGTTCGATATGGAACACGAAAACGGTGTGCGACTTGATCGCTGGCTCTGGGCAACACGTTTTTTCAAGACCCGCGCTGATGCCGTCGAGGCGATCCGCGCCGGACATGTGCTGCTCGGCGACCGGCGAGCCCGCCCGGCGAAGTCCGTCCGACAGGGAGATGTTCTGCGAATCCGTCACAAGACTTTTACCTGCACGGTAACCGTCTGCAATCTGATCGACAAGCGGGTCTCACCGCAGGTCGCGGCGAAGGCTTACGTAGAAGACCCGATGAGCATCCAGCGGCGTGAGGCCCTGCATCGGCAACTGCGCCTGCAACCCCAACCGGTCAGAAAATCGAAAGGTAGGCCCGACAAGAAAGAGCGCCGGCAACTGTCCCAGATGCGCTATGCCGGTGAGCCGAAATAATCCTTATGCGTGGCGTCATCCTTGATTCCGACAGTTTTGACCGCGGCGATCTTGATACCGCCGCTCTAGACGCCTGTCTGGACCACTGGGTCCGCTACCGCTCGACCCTGCCGGGTGAGGTGCTCGAGCGGATAGACGGATGTGAGGTGGTGGTCACCAACAAAGTGGTCATCGATGCCGCGGCAATGGCGACCCCCGCACTGCAGCTGATCGTGGTCGCCGCCACCGGAACCAACAATATTGACCTCACCGCAGCGGCTAACGAGCGGATCACGGTATGCAATGTCCGTGACTACGCTTCTGCCGCCGTCAGCCAGCATGTATTTTCCCTGATCCTCGCGCTGGCTACCCGTCTTGGTGATTACACCCAGGCGGTACGGCAAGGCTACTGGCAGGAAAGCAAGGTATTCTGCATGCTCGACTATCCAATTCGCGAGCTCGCCGGACAGACGCTCGGCATCATCGGTCTCGGAAACCTTGGCCGGCGAGTCGCACGCATCGCCGAAGGTTTCCAGATGCAGGTCCTGGTCTGTGCCAGACCCGGCAGCCAGGAGGTACCCGATGGCCGAGTCCCGCTGGACACCCTGCTGGAAAAATCTGACGTGATCTCATTGCACTGTCCGCTGGCGGATGCGACTAAAAACCTGATTGGAAAAGCGCAGCTGCAGCAGATGAAATCCGACGCCATCCTGATCAACACGGCCCGCGGCGGCATCATCAACGAGAACGATCTGGCGGCAGCGTTACGCCAGGGGGAGATCGGTGGTGCCGGCATCGATGTCCTCACCGAGGAACCGCCTGACGCGTCCCATCCCCTGCTGGCACCAGACATCCCGAACCTGCTGGTCAGCCCGCACAATGCGTGGGGATCGATCCAGTCACGGCAGCGGCTCGCTAATGAGATTGCGGACCTGATCCAAAGCTATCGCAGCGGTGCGCCGCGAAACTGCTGCCAGCCTGACTGAGTACTGTTATCGAACCCCCTCTGACACTGTATGTTCACCTGCCCTGGTGCGAGCACAAGTGTCCCTACTGTGATTTCAACTCGCATCCCTTAAAAGGCGATCTGCCGGCGTCGGCCTATGTCGACGGACTGCTGGCCGATCTCGAATCCGTTGGCGAAATGCACCCGGACCGTCGTTATGGCTCGGTCTTTTTCGGTGGGGGTACCCCGAGTCTCTTCGATAGCGACCAGATCGAGCGTATCCTGAACCATCTCGATAAAGGCCGCTGGCTGGATACCGACCCCGAGATCACCATCGAAGCGAACCCGGGGTCCGCCGAAGCCAGGCGGTTCCGGGCCTACCGGGACTGCGGAGTAAATCGTCTTTCACTCGGGGTCCAAAGTTTCAATGACCAGAGTCTTAACGCATTGGGCCGCATCCATAATGGGCGCGATGCCGGGCGAGCCTGTCGCGCTATCCTGGACGCAGGTTTTGACAACTTCAATATTGACCTGATGCACGGTTTGCCGGGGCAGAACACCGCGGATGCGCTTTCCGACCTGCGCGAGGCACTTGCCTGGGCGCCAACGCATCTCTCCCTTTATCAGTTGACAATCGAACCCAATACCGCCTTTGCTGCAGACCCGCCTTTGCTGCCCGACGAGGAAGTGCTGTGGGAGATACGGTGTGCCGTGCACGACCTTGCCGGCACGTCCGGATTTGAACACTACGAAGTGTCCGCCTTTGCCCATCCTGAGTCCCGCTGCCGCCACAACCTCAATTACTGGGAGTTCGGTGACTACATCGGGATCGGGGCAGGCGCGCACAGCAAACTTTCATTTGGCGGTGCGGTCTATCGATGGCGCCGCCCCCGTCACCCGAACGAGTACCTGCGCACCATGGCCACACACTGTACGCCGGATCCAGGCGCGCCGTTACAGCCTCATGAACTGCTGTTCGAGTTCATGCTGAATGCACTTCGCCTCAAAAGGGGCTTTGATCCCCGGCTTTTCAACCAAAGAACCGGGCTTGACCGGTCGCAATACCAAACGCTGGTTGAAACGGCGATGGCCGACGGTCTTCTGCTAAGCGATCACGCACGGATAAGAACGACACCGCTCGGCTGGCGCTTTCTGGACGACCTGCTGCAGCGTTTTCTTAGCCACAAGGAACAACCGATGACGCGTGATATGATGGTCTGACAAGGCCCCGCTGCCCTGCGAAGGCCCGACAACCGCTGCTTGGGATGCCGGCCTCATCTGGTTTTTGGATACATCGCTCATGCTCTGGATCAAAGCCCTGCACATCATTTTTATGGTCACCTGGTTTGCGGGCCTGTTCTATCTTCCAAGGCTTTTTGTCTACCACGCCATGAGCGAGGACAGTGCAACCCGGGACCAGTTCAAGATCATGGAGCGCAAGTTGTATTTCGGCATTACGACGCCCGGCGGCGTGCTGACCATCGGGTCCGGTCTTTGGCTGTGGCTTGGGTACGGCATCGGCAGCCACAGCCTCTGGCTAGCGGGCAAGATTGCCCTGGTGGCTGTACTCGTGGGGTATCACCTGTGGTGCGGACAGATGGTCAGGCAGTTTGCCCAGGGGACCAACCGGCATGGGCACATGTTTTATCGCTGGTTCAACGAGTTTCCCGTTTTGATTCTGATCGGTGCCGTACTCCTGGTGGTTTTAAAACCAGCCTGACCAGAAAAGCCGATGTTCCATGTGGTTCTGTACCAGCCGGAAATTCCGCCCAATACTGGCAATATCATCCGCTTGTGTGCAAATACGGGTGCTGAACTGCATCTGATCGAGCCGCTGGGCTTTTCGATCAGCAACCGCGAACTTCGTCGAGCCGGACTCGACTATGCAGATGCGGTCCCGCTTCACTGCCATACCAGCATCGATGCTTTTTTTGCAGACACAACCCTTGAGCGGGCGTTCATGTTCTCTACCCAACATGTCAAACGTCACAGTGACTGCCGGTTCAAGAACGGTGACGCGCTGGTCTTTGGCCCCGAGACCCGTGGCCTGCCTGAGAGCGTAAGACACCTGGTACCCGATGGGCAGCGAGTTACGCTACCGATGTGCGCCACCAGTCGCAGTCTCAATCTTTCCAACGCCGTTGCAGTGGCACTATTCGAAGCCTGGCGGCAGTGTGGTTATCCAGGCAGTGCCTGAAACGATAGCCTACCAATCTTCAAGGCTGTCTACTGTAATACCGCTGAGTAAAAGCGCTGTGCTCACCACAGGAAACGCTTCGCGCTTCGCAAGCACTTTGGTTTCTACAAAACGCGCCGAAAGCACCGATCGGCACCGGCTCCAGCGGCCGTGGCGACATCCATCAGGTCCGACGGGCGAAACTTGCTATAGACTCGAAACTCCTGCGACATGCTGACCTTGGTGTACTCAGCACCCATGACTGTACTTTCTGACCTCGTGGATCTCATCCTGACGATAAGTGATGGAAGGGACCTTCCCACTGTTAGGACTCTGCACAAACCGCGGCCGGCACAGCCCGAAGAGCAATCCAAGAAATTCGGCGTGGTCGTTCTCGATGACGATAGTTGCGGATTTTTCTTTGCCGGCCTCGACGATACCCCGTCGCAACTGGCCGCGTGTGATCCTCATCAGTTTACTGGTGCTGCGCCGCTGGATCTGGTCAGAAACTGCTTAAGCGCTGACCCGCTGGCCAAGGCAGTGGGTCTGGGCGTGCTCAATGCGTTGAGTCAGCACCTGCTCAGGGTATCCGGATTTCAACTCGATCAGGCGTCAGACCCGTTGGGGCATCTCGACCTTGCGAATGCGCGCCATATCGGGATGGTCGGATTTTTTGCGCCGCTGATCAAAGCCCTCACGGGGCATCCGGGGTCACTGACCATCATAGAAAAAGACCCGAAATTTCTTAAGCGATCAAGCCGGTTCCCGGTTACGACCCAAACCGACCGCTTGCAGGACTGTGACCGGGTACTGATCACGGGCTCGACCCTGATCAACGACACCCTTGATGATGTACTCAGCCATTGCGGCCCCGCCGCCCAGGTGGCGCTGGTGGGGCCCACCGCTTCGTGCCTGCCGGATCCGATCTTTGCGCGGGGCATCGATGTTATCGGCAGCACCGCGGTATCGGACCTACCGCGACTGCTGGCCCTGCTGGAAGCGGGCGAGCCGTGGCGAGCTGGTACCATGAAGTACTGCATCACCCGTAACCAATATCCGGGCATTCACGAGTTGATGGCTGGCGCCTGATGGATGCGCTGGCGCTCCCCTGTCGCGGGGTATCGGGTCTGCGCCAAGATATAATTCAGCCATGAGGCTGATCACATTGTTACGTGCCGCAATGGTGTTGATGGGCTTGTCTGTCACACTGGCACAGGCGGGTGTGGTCAGCATAGCGTCTGACCTTGAGCAAGACGCGAGTGAATCGCGCCAGGCAAATCTACCCATCCTGCTCATCTATACCGCGGGATACTGTTATTACTGTGACGAGGTGAAAGCGGACGTCTTTAACCCGATCGCGGCAGACCCCGCATACCGGGACCGTGTGCTATTGCGGGAGGTCCAGGTCGATAGCGATGCGCGGCTTGTCGGTTTTAGGGGCGATGCCACAAATCACCGGTCCTTTGCAAAGGGTCGCGGCATCACGGTCGTGCCGACGCTTGAATTTCTGGATGACGCGGGAATGGAGCTCAGCCGCCCGCTGGTGGGCGCCAGCATTCCGGACTTTTACGGCGCCTATGTTGATAATGGCATTGAACGGGCCATCCAGAACATCCGTATGACGCAGGGCCCCTCATGAGCGGGGGCTTCGCTGAGGCAGAACTGGAGGTTGGTCGGCAAAGCGTACTGGCCGAATGGATTGACTACAACGGCCACATGAATGTCGCTTACTACGTATTGGCATTTGATCGTGGGGTGGATGAGTTCATGTACCAGATGGGCATCACACCCGAATATCTTGAGACCGAAAAGTCATCGACATTCACCCTCGAGATGCACATCAACTACCTGCAGGAGTTGCGCCTGGACAATCCGATCCGGCTCACCTGCCAGTTACTCGATGCCGACAGTAAGCGGGTACATTATTTCCTGCGGATGTTCCATGCCGAGGAGGGTTATCTCGCCGCAACCAGCGAGCAGATGATGATCCACGTCAGCCTCGAAAGCCGGCGCTCTTCACCCTTCCCATCGGTCGTCAGCAATGTTATTGACCAGATGATGGCGGCGCACAAGGCGCTGGGGTTTCCGGATCAGGCCGGGAGAAAGATGGGGATACGCCGAGGGTGATTGCGGGTGTTCAGCCCAGGCGCTCGATGATGCCATCGAGTTCGTCGAGCGAGCTGTAGACGATTACCAGACGGCCCGTTTTACCGTCGCGCGATTCCAGATGCACCGGCGCGGCGAGTTTTTCCGACAGCGTCTCTTCCAGACGCTGGATATCGCGGCTTCGGCCTTTCTTGGATTTCTTCCCACCACCTTTTTCCCGTGGCTCGAGCATCCTTCGGACCAGTTCTTCGGTCTGGCGAACAGAAAGGCGGCGCTGCATCACCGCTTCTGCCGCTATCGCCTGTTGATCTTTGGCGAGACCCAACAAGGCTCGTGCGTGGCCGGCTTCGATATGACCCGATTCAAGGTGTTCCCGCACACCCGGGTCCAACTTCAGCAGCCTGAGCAGATTGCTGATGGCAACCCGCGAACGGCCAACTGCTTCGGCAGCCTGCTGGTGGGTCAACCCAAACTCGTCGAGCAGGCGCTTAAGGCCAGTCGCCTCCTCGATGGGGTTGAGGTTTTCGCGCTGGATATTTTCAATGAGACCTACCGCCAGAGCCGCTTCGTCGGGAACACGGCGAACCACTGCCGGCACCTCTGTCAGACCGACGAGTTGCGCAGCACGCCAGCGGCGTTCACCCGCGATCAGCTCATAGCCCCCGCCCGCAGTCTCGCGAACCAGTAGCGGCTGGATAATGCCCTGTACCGAGATCGAGGCGGCCAATTCCTGTAACGACGCCTCGTCCATACGCGTACGCGGCTGGTAACGGCCTTTGCGGATCTGGCTCACTGGAAGCTGGCGCAGATCGCCCTCCGCCGCCCGGGTCACCGACGGTGTGCTGCCGAGCAGTGCGTCGAGCCCTTTCCCAAGTCTCGCTTTAGGGCTCACGCTCTAATCCTGAAAGCGCGTCACCGGTGGCAGGATCTGCCGGCGGGCGTGTGTTCTGAAGCATCTCCGCGGCGAACTGGCGATAGGCCAGTGCACCCTGACAGTGAGGATCATAGTCGATGATCGATTTACCGAAGCTCGGCGCCTCGGCGAGGCGCACATTACGGGGAATCACGGCTTCGTAAACGAGGTTCGGATAAAAGCGCCGAAGTTGGGCAGAGACTTCATTGGTCAACGAATTGCGGCCGTCGAACATCGTGCGGATCAGTCCTTCAATAGTCAGTTCGGGGTTAATGCTGCCCTGCAGTCGGCGGATAGTATCATCCAGACCGCTCAGCCCCTCTAGCGCATAGTATTCACACTGGACGGGAATCAGCACCGACTGCGCTGCCACCAACGCGTTCAAGGTCAACACATTCAACGCCGGCGGGCAATCGATGAGCATCAGGTCATAGTTTTGAACTGTGGCAAGTGCGAGTTTGAGTCTATGGTTGTCGCTGTCATCACCCTGGATCAGCTCTGCCTGCGCTCCGGCGAGGCCGGGTTCTGCAGGCAGCACGTCAAAACCTGAATCGCTGGCAACGACCGCTTCATCGACGCTACTTTGGCCCAGCAACACCTGGTACACGGTGTGCTGGAGGTGGTTGCGGTCGATACCGCTTCCCACCGTGGCGTTGGCTTGTGGATCAAGGTCGATCAGCAATACCTGAAGGCCTTCGCGCGCCAGCGCGGCGGCAAGATTGATGGCCGTAGTGGTTTTGCCGACACCCCCCTTCTGGTTGGTGACCGCGATGATCCTGGTCAAGTTTTGTTCTCCGAAACTTCTGCCAAAACGACGATATGTCTGCGGGCGGACAGTCCCGGGACCTCGACCGGAAAGACTCGGGCCATTGCCCGCTGGCCTGGTGTGAGCGCCGCCAGTTCGTCCTCGGGGTAAGCGCCCTTCATTGCGACCAGCCGCAGATTCGGGTGATGCAGGTGACCGGTCATTCTAAACAGGTCTGCCAACGTAGAAACCGCACGCGATGCTAGCGTATCAAAATTTGTCGGCGGCCGGTAATCCTCAACCCGTCCGGCAATAACCGTCACGTTTTTCGCTTTGTAGCGGGTTTTGACCTCGCGAAGAAAGCTGGCTTTCTTGGTCCGGCTTTCCACCAGGGTCCATTGTTGCTGGGGCTGAGTAAGTGCCAGCACCATGCCCGGGAAACCAGCACCGGACCCGACATCCAGACAACGGTTCCCGGTAATAAAAGGCACGATCGAAAGACTGTCCAGCAGGTGATGGGTCAGCATTTTCGATTCTTCATCGACGGTGGTCAGGTTATGCACCTGGTTCCACTTGCGCAACAGGGACACATAATCAAGCAGTCGCTTGCAGGACGTCTGGCTTAATTCAAGACCGAACTGCCGCGCGCCTTCTGCGAGCCGCGAGAGGGAGGAGCCCGACGCCTTCCCCATGAAAATACTCAGGCGGCTGAGCGCAACTGCTGCCTTTTCAGGTGCACCAGAAGCAGTGAGATCGCAGCGGGTGTCACCCCGGAAAGCCGTGTTGCCTGTCCGAGGGTCACCGGCTGATGCTCCGTGAGAATCTCACGGACCTCGTTCGAAAGCCCCCGCACCTGCCGGTAATTCATCTCCTTCGGGATAACTGTCTCCTCGTGTTTGCGCTGGCGGGTAATCTCATCGCGCTGGCGGTCGATATACCCCGCATAACGGGCCTCGATTTCCAGTTGTTCGATCACCGCGGGATCGGTAATCCCGCCGCCCTCTGAGCTGAGACTGATCAGATCCTGATAACGCACCTGTGGACGGCGTAGCAGGTCAGCAAGGCATTGCTCGCGACTGAGTTCCTGGCCAAGCACCTCTCTGACCTTTTCGGCCGTAACCCTTTCAGGCCGGACCCAGGTCTGCTGCAGGCGGGTGCGTTCTCGCTCCAGCAGATTGCGCTTTTCGGCAACGGCTTTCCAGCGTACTTCATCGACCAGTCCCAGGGTGCGGCCCGTTTCGGTCAGACGCAAATCTGCGTTGTCTTCGCGCAGCTGCAGCCGGTACTCGGCCCGGGAGGTAAACATCCGGTAGGGTTCTGTGACGCCGCGGGTCGTCAGGTCATCGATCATGACCCCGATATACGCCTCATCACGACGCGGCCACCAGGACGGCTCGCCGCGGCTCCGCCTCGCCGCATTGAGGCCAGCGACAAGGCCCTGGCCAGCCGCTTCTTCGTAGCCTGTCGTGCCGTTTATCTGTCCCGCGAAAAAAAGTCCCGGCAGGGTCCGCATCTCGAGTCCTGGCAGAAGGTCACGGGGGTCGAAAAAATCGTACTCAATCGCATAGCCTGGCCGGGTAATCCGCGCGTTTTCAAACCCTCGAATACTGCGCACCATCTCCCACTGCACATCAAAAGGCAGGCTGGTGGAAAGACCGTTGGGGTAGATCTCATGAACATTCAGGCCTTCCGGCTCGACGAATATTTGGTGCGAGTCCCGATCGGCAAAGCGAACGATCTTGTCCTCAACAGATGGGCAGTATCTCGGCCCAATGCCCTCGATCTCGCCCCCGTAGAGTGCAGAACGGCTGAGCCCTGAGCGAATGATATCGTGGGTCTTTTGGTTGGTTTTGGCAATGTGGCAGCAGACCTGCCGTGGGTGATCGCTCGCCTTGGCTAGAAAGGAGAAACTCGGCACTGGATCGTCGCCCGGCTGCAACTCCAGCACCGAAAAGTCGATCGTCCGCCCGTCGATGCGCGGCGGCGTGCCCGTCTTCAGGCGTCCACTACGCGGGCACAATTCCCGCAGGCGATCGGCAAGTACTGTCGCCGGGGCATCTCCCGCGCGGCCGCCGGGTTCGCTGCGATGACCCACATGGATCCGGCCATTGAGGAAGGTTCCGGTCGTCAGCACCACGGCGCGGGACGAAACACGGATTCCCCCGGCGGTAACGATCCCAGCCACCTCATCGCCCTCCACCAGCAGATCCTCAACGGCCTGCTGCAGCACGACCGGCCCAGATTCTGCTTCGACGCTTGTACGGATTGCCTCACGATACAGGGCCCGATCCGCCTGTGCCCGCGTGGCACGCACTGCCGGTCCCTTACGGGCGTTGAGTCGACGGAACTGGATACCTGCCCGATCTGCAGCCGCGCCCATGACTCCGCCGAGAGCATCAATCTCTTTGACGATATGGCCTTTACCGATACCTCCGATGGCGGGATTGCAGGACATCTGGCCAACCGTTTCGATGGTGTGCGTCACCAACAGCGTCTTGGCGCCGGTCCGGGACGCGGCGAGCGCGGCCTCGGTGCCGGCATGGCCGCCGCCGATCACAATCACATCAAATGCTTCGGGATACTGCATCGTGGGGAAACCGATCGGTCGATCAGTTCTGGTAGTAGTAGTCGTAGCGGTTGTGAATCTTGCTGGAGAAACTCCACGCTTCTCCATGGGTCAGCGAATTATCATCCGGCATCACCTTGATAAAAAGCTTGTCCCCATGCCGAGCTTTCAGCGCGGTCAGTTGCTGATGCAGTTCTGATTCGCTGACCGAGGTTTCTATGCCCGACGGCGGGCGCAGCGAGTAGCGGCGCAGATCTCCCTCTTTCCAGAAACGCACCTTAACCACGAATCGACCTACGGTACTGCGGGCCGGCCGAACCAGACGGTTGTATTCGCTCTCGAGATCGGAGTGACGTTCTCTCAAGATATCGAGTTCTTCTTTATGAACGGAGGCAAGCAGCTCACGCTCTTTTGCGAACGCGGCCACTTCGTCCGCGTACTCGGCCCGAAGATAGGCCAGCTCCTCTTTGGTCAGTTTGTACTCAAGCGCAGTCTCTGCCAGACGCGCCGTCAACTCCTCGCCCACGAGCTGGCTTTCCTCAAGTTCGCGTTCGGTGCCGACAGTCGATCGCACCAGTCCCTCCATCTCCTCGCGCAGGGCGCTGACCTCGATCCTGAGTGATCCCCGGGTCACGTCGAGTGAACTGACCTGATCAGCAAGGGCGTCACGCTCGCGCAGCAAGGCATCGCGTGCATTGGTCACCGCTGCCTGATCCTGGGCTTGTGTCTCGTAGGCCATCATCAGCCGGCTCTGCTCTGCCTGCAAAGAGGCCAGCGCATTGTTGAGGTCAGTCAGGTCGAGCGCAAGCTGCTCCCTAAGCCCTTCTGAGACCGTTAACTGCTCCAGTTGCGCTTCGCTTTCGGCGGTGACACCCGCCAGTTCACCCGAGAGCGCGGCTTTTTCCCCGGACAGCTGATCGCGGGTGGTGATCAGTTCGGCCACTTCTGCCTGCAGCGATTCTCTGAGTGTCTGCAGGGCGTTGCGGTCCTGCTCCAGCGCGGTAAGCTGGGTTTGAAGTTGTCCCTGGGTCGTCAGCAGCGCCGTCTTTTCTTCGCTGAGCTGTTCGCGTTCTGAAGTCACACCCGCCAGTTCACCCGAGAGCGCGGCTTTTTCCCCGGACAGCTGATCGCGGGTGGTGATCAGTTCGGCCACTTCTGCCTGCAGCGATTCTCTGAGTGTCTGCAGGGCGTTGCGGTCCTGCTCCA
>Ga0315336_1003351_pt1 | contig 21528 bp, 20 predicted proteins | sample ASW5metaG_FD_204512 | JGI IMG/M metagenome (GOLD analysis project Ga0315336, IMG submission 204512) | Ammonia-oxidizing marine archaeal communities from Monterey Bay, California, United States - ASW #5 | ecosystem: Environmental > Aquatic > Marine > Intertidal zone | place: USA: California... | reverse complement strand
TGCCGAATCGCCGATTTGGAAGCTCTTCAGGATGGCTCGCGCGCACGCGGCAGGGCACAAAAAATGATTTTCATAGAATTTTGACATGCGCTATGGCTGTACGACGCAATTATCTCGCCAAGCACAAGGTCCGCCAGGCCAAGGGGCGGATGGCGTCACTTAGTGCGCACTCGCGCCGTCGAGCTGCCAGCCGCGCCCGAGGTGCCAATGTGGGAGATCGCAAAGTCCGCGAACCTTTTGCCCCACCAGAGGACTGGTACGAACCGGTTGGAACGGCTGATTATCGCGTTATCGTTCAACGTCCTGGTAAGGGTTATCGACATATTGTCACACCGGAGGAAGTAAGGGAACGTCTTCTCCGGGTACCATCGCAATACCTGCAAGATTTGGAAGTCATCCAACTTAGCTGCGTAACCCGTAAAAAGCAGAGTTTTCCCTGTTATGGCATGCAGTGGGGCGCAACCCTTTATCTTTATCCGCTTGAGCAGTCACTGGTGGAACATTTTTATTTTCCACCTCGGCCGAATCTCGTCAATGAAGTCAAAATGTTTGGCGGACGTTGGCACCAGCCAAAATCGAATGTTTGGACCCTTTCCTGGACGGAACAGTCTTCCCGCGACTTCTACCTCAACAACATCTTGATCCACGAGTTGGGGCACCTGGTCGACAACCGCAATTCGAGTTGCACGGACCGAGAGCGGTTTGCCGAATGGTTTGCGATTGAATACGGGTATCGCCGTACCGGTGGGCAGAAGTCGCGCAAAACAGGTCTTAAAACGCGACGTCGGCACCATTCTTGCTGAGATTTCGTGGAATTCATCGTTTTCTGGTGTAGTTGAGCAGCGTTGGTGCGGATCTCTATGCCCTTTACCAGAACCGGGTATGATAGAGGCATGATCACTCGATTTGTGCCGATTCTGTTGTTTGGCTTGGTACTGGCGGGTGATGTCAAGGCCGATGCCGTCTCGCGACAGGAGCAGCGGCGCGAGATCTCTCGGTCTTCCACCCTGGCCCGTTCGGCAGCCAGGTCCGCCAAGCAAGGCAAGCTGGACGTCGCCGCTGATGAATTTGAGAAGGCCCAGCTTCGTATGGAGGCACTGGCCACCGGCAAGGTCGACTCGAGACTCAATAAGTTGTTCGCCCGAGCGGTTGGTTTGCTCCGCCAGGTGCATCAGCAATTGGGCGAAGCGGGAGTCACCTTGCGGCCCCTGGAACTTCCCGAGGGTGCCCCCGAGGGAGGGACCCAGGGCCCACCGCGTAAGGGCCGGGGGCGTCCGGAGAGGGATTCCGAGGGGAAGCAAGTTAGTTTTTCCGAGGAGGTGGCTCCACTGTTGGTGGCGAAGTGCAGGCGGTGTCACATCGAGGCCCGCAAGGGAGGCTTCAGCCTGGCGACCTATGCCGACCTGCTGCGTGGTTCGGACGAAGCTGGCAGGGTTGTGGTTCGAGGAAAAGCCCCCTCGAGTGTGATGATCGACCTGGTTGCCTCGGGGGAAATGCCCCGCGGGCCAGACCGCCTCACGCCGCAAGAACTCGAACTGTTGGTGCGCTGGGTCAATCAGGGTGCCGAGAACGATGTGACGACAACGACGGCACCTTTGGTCGAGTTGGCCGGGATGTCCAGCGAAGAGGCCCCACCCGAGCGGCGCCAAGTCGAACCAGCGCAGGCTGCTACTGGTGACGAGACGGTTCGCTTCGCTCTGGAAATCGCCCCGGTTCTTGCCGAGGCCTGCACGGGTTGCCACGGTAGCCGTCGTACGCGGGCCGAGTTCAATCTGACAACATTTCAGGGTTTGTGGGAGGGGGGGGAATCGGGCCCTCCTGTCGCGGCGGGGAACCCGGAGCAAAGTTTACTGCTGATGCGGCTTAAAGGTGAAGGCGGGGACCGCATGCCGTTGGATCGTGATCCTCTGCCGGCCGAGGTCATTACACGAATCGAAACGTGGATTCGTGAGGGCGCGCATTTTGACGGTGCAAGGCCCGCGGATTCCCTCACCCGAATCAACACCCTGGCCAGGGCTGACGCCGCCAGTCCCGAAGAGCTGAGTGGTATGCGGAAAGACCTGGCCTTGCAAAATTGGCGCCTGGCCATCCCTGATGAACAAGCCCGGACCATCGAAACAGAGTGGTTTCTGATCACCGGCAATTTGCCCCTGGCCCAACTGACGGAACTGGGGCAAATTGCCGAAAACCAGGTTCAGCAGGTCACAAAACTGTTCCGCCATCCGGAAGACCAGCCCTGGCTCAAGTCGCGGATGACCATTCTGGCCTGTGCACACCGGTACGATTACAGCGAATTCGGGATCATGGTTGAACAGCGAGAGGTGCCCGTCGGTTGGCGGGGCCATTGGGGTTACGATGGTGTCGACGCGTATGCGGTGGTCCACCCTGCCCGCCATGGTGAATTTGACAACAGCGTGCTCGTTGGCCAACAAGTTGCCGGCGTTTACGTGGCAGCTCAAGGATACGGGCGGTTACCACGCTGGTTTGTGGAGGGGGCTGCGCGGGCTGCTGCTGCCAAGCTGGATTCAGGCGATGCCCGCGTCAAGAGCTGGGAAAAACAAATCCCTGCGGCGATCACCCGCCTGCAAAAGCCGGACGATTTTATGCAGGGAAAATTATCGTTGGAGCTGGAGGGGCTGCTCGCCTATGGGTTCGTCCGCAATCTCCTCAAAAAACCTACCAAGGTCCAGAAGTTGCTGAGTGAAGTGGGCGATGGTACAGAGTTCGACACAGCTTTCACGCGTATCTATCGGGCTTCTCCGGCAGAACTGGCCGCGGTTTGGCTCGAAAGGATGCGGCGTTAAAAAGGGTGGTGGGTTACGGTGTGGCTAGGCTGCCCGCGGTTGGGAAACGTCTGACGAGCCGTTTGCCGAGTCGTGGTCATCGAGGGTCCGTGTCGCCGGGTCGGGCATCTGCTGGAGCCGGGCTGCTTTCTTGCGGACCTTTCGAGCACGTCCCAGGTGAAATACAAAATCGAGCAGTCCGGGCACAAGGCGTTTGGTTGCGACCAGGCCGCGGGCAAAGGGTTCCATCACGACCACCCTGCGATTGCGGCGAATTGCCTTGACGGTGGCTACAGCGACTTTTTCGGATGTGGTGCGTAGTGTTTTTGGCGGAATCTTGTGTTCGGTAACATCCTCTTGAAGCGGGCCATTCGTGAAAAGGTGCGTATCGACAAAGCCGGGGCAGATTGCACTAACACCAAGTCCCTGGCGTCCGTATTCATTGCGAAGCGACTCGCTAAAGCCCACCAGGCCAAACTTACTCACACAGTAGGCTGCCAGTTTGGGCATTCCTACCAGGCCAAACATGCTGCAAATATTAACGATGTGAGCTTCGGGTCGTTCCAGCATCGTGGGGAGAAGTTTGCGGGTGAACTCAATATGCGCGTGCAGATTGATTTGAATCAACCGATCCCAATGCTCGTCAGCCATGCGATGCGTGTGCCCGTAATAAGTGATTCCCGCATTGTTGACCAACAAGTCGACTCCACCCCAGCGATCAAGCAGCGCTTGGACGGTTGCCGAAATGTCGCCTCGTTGACTGACGTCGCAGTGTCGGCCGGTTACCTCTGCCCCGAGTTGCCGGCAAGCGGCAACGGTTTCGGCCATGCCCTCTGTGTCGATGTCGACCACGAGCAGGTTCACCCCTTCGCGGGCCAACTCCAGGGCGATTGCCCTCCCGATACCCGAGGCAGCACCTGTGACCAAAGCCCGTTTGTCGCGAATGTTACGCATTGGCGTCAAGTACCGTCCTTGGAAGTCAGTGCGGTTCGCAGCACCAGACGTGAGCAGGCTTTGGGACCCAGCAGGACCTTCCCGGCTCAGGCGGCGGGGCGGAGCACGCCCTTGAATTCTCCGGCTTGCAGTGCTTCGGGCGGGATCGTTCGACTGAGTTGGTAGCGGTCTTCACCGCGCAAGACCGCCACGCCCCATTGGTCCAGAAAATACTTGCCACCGTTGTATACCGATCGGTAATATTTTTTGTTTGGATAGACTGGTATATTGGTCGGAATGACACGCATGTTGAAAGCCAGTCGATACTGATCGGTGGTGTTTGGGCCGGAACCATGGACGAATCGCTCGGCAAATAACAGGAACTGGCCTGATTTCACCGGCACGTAGCGAACCGGCTGGTCTTCTTCCCGGAAGTCGAGCGTGTAGGAAGCTTCATAAAAACCCTCTTCCGAATCGCTTCCAAAGTCGACCGCACGGGTATCGTTCGCTCCACAGGCAAACCTCAGGCAACCCTTTTCCAGCGGCGCGTCGTCCACCGCAACCCACACCGTGATTTGAAACATCTCACTGCGATCGGGCGGAAAGATCGCAGGGTCCTGGTAGTCCTCAACAATGAACGTGGTCGCCTGGTGCCACTGAATTGCCGGAGCGTGTGGCCCCTTGTAGAAAATCTGCGATCGCCAGCAAAGCAGGTCAGGACCCAGAATTTGAGCACAACGGTCCGTAATGCGAGGATCTTTCAGGAAATTCCAGAGCCGGGGTGTCTCAAAGTGGCGGTCGCGGGGGGTTACAAAGCCGTAGGTCTTGCTTTTGGTCTTTTCCATCGCCAGCATTTCCTTTTTGAAACCGGCCATCTCCGTGGGGCTGAAACAATCGAACGGACCAGTGAACCCGTTTGCATAGAAATCTTTGAGTTCTTGCTGACTGAGTTGATGAGGCTTCGGGACATCGGCTTTCGGCTTGAATTCTGTTGGCATTCGTAGCGTACACGGCTGGTCAATGTACGCCTTGGTAAAGCCGCTACCCAGCAGCATGGTGAACATCTTGTAGTCCCAATTCGTAACAATAGACTTGAAGTCCCGGGGTAAAATAAATCTCGGTAGATGGAGCAGTTTGTAGACCAGAAGCATGGAAAGACCGGCCATTAACAATAGGCGTTGCCACAGCGGTCGAATCTTGGGTTTCATGTTCATAATGCGGTGCTCCCTCGCAAAGAAAACGGTTGACTCGTCTCGAAGATCTTGGCGCGGCTCGAAAATCTGGGCTCGCCTGGAAAATCGTTGAGATTTACTCTGGTGATAGTGTTGGCGGACTGAATGGCCAGAGCCACCTCAACTTCTAAACTAAGGTTCGGGAGAGTACAGGCCGCTCGCTGATTAGGCAAGGTAGATCGATTGTAGCGAAGCTGGCTGTGCTGGTCGCGATGGTTATGCAAGCCCATTTGCGCGGCGGGTCTCAACGGACCGGTGGTTTTCTATTTTGGTTGCGTAACCAACACTTTTGGGCAAAACTACAGTAAAATATAAGGCACTGGTGCCCTGGATTTTCGTCCCTGCGCCAAAGTTCACAATGGTCTTCCTAGTTACGATGATCGCCCAAAAACCAGGTTCTTTTGACCCGCCTTTGAGCACCCTCATCTTGTGGGCCATTCGTGGCCTGGCGCTGATAGCTGTCGGTTTGGCTGCGTACCTCAGCTGGCGGTCGGCCGAACATGGTACCCTCTTGGGTTGCGGTGACGGAGCCACGCTCGACTGCAGTGCTGTGCTTGCTAGCAGTTGGGCGCGGGTTCTGGGTGCACCGATTGCGATGCTGGGGGTCGTTTGCTATGCGGCCATTTTTCTAGTGAGTTGGCTGGTTGGTGTTCGTAACATACCAGTTGCACGTTGGGCAATGGCGTTGCTCGCATTGCTTGTCACGAGTGTTGTGGGCTCGATCCTCTGGTTCATTGGGCTTCAATTGGTTCAGCTGCAGGCTTTTTGTTTGTATTGCCTTGGCGTTCATCTATGCGGAGGGTTGATTGCCGTACTGTTTGTCCTTGGCACGACCACCCGCCTCCGGGAGACAAGTCGCGGTGTCCGGTCGCTCAGTCCATTACAAGCTTCCTTGACCAGGGCGGCTACTGTCGGTAGGCCTGCCGCCGTCGTTACCGGTTTGGGGCAATTTGGGATTCCCATTTTCCTGGGGTTGATCGGTGTGGCTGGTTTGATTGCGCTACAAGTCTGGCAACCTGGAAAGACTTATGAAATAGCCACCCTTTCCGAATCGGGTGGGCAGCTTGAAGCGGAGCCGGTTTTATTGAAGCCGCCTGCCAGCGACCCTGTTTCGGATCAACCCGTTTCTGATGCCCCGGCTGCCACTCCATCCGAGGACATCGATGCCCCGCCGAAGCGGCATACAGCCCACCGCATGGTGACCGTAGGGGTCGCGAATGGCCACGGGAAAGAGGGTGAGGGAGTCGACTCGGAGCTTGCCGTGTTGGATGCTCTGCTGAACAAAGAAACGAAGAAAGGTGAACTGTACGACCCAGCTGACGCCGTAAAGAACGACGCTTGGACCGAGGGGAAATACGATATTGGCTTCAAACCAGCAAAATTTGACCTTGGCGTCGTTCCTGATGAGCTTGAAAGCCAGAGTCGGATCACCGACATCTTGAAAGGTCGGTTGTTTTTCGACATTTACGAAGAAGCGTACCTGGGTTCACCAGAAGCCCCGAACGTGGTTATTGAGTTATTCGACTATACGTGCAAGCACTGTCGTCAAACGCACAAACGCGTGCACAGTGCCCTGCGGCACTATGGCGATCAACTTGCATTTGTGGTCATGCCGGTACCCCTTGAGTTGCGTTGCAACAAATTCATGAAGAGTGCCCGCCCTCAAAATATTGGCGCCTGCAACCTGGCGAAAATCGCCTTGATTGTCAGCAAGTTGGAGCCGAATCAGTTTGCAAGATTCCACGAGTGGATGATGGCTGAAGAGGAAAAGCCGAGGCGATATGAGCAAGCGCTCGTGCGGGCTTATCAGGATGTGGGTCGGGTGTGGGTTCGCAGTGGTCTGGAGAACACAGATGATATCGATGCGCGGATTGCCCGTCACGTTAATATTTTTGCGAACCTTGGCAATGAATGGACGAATCCGGCAAAGTTCGGCATGCCTGTTTTCATTGCAGGTGACAAAATCGCCAGCGGGTCGTTTGAAAACGATCAGGAGTATTTCGATTTTATCGAGCTTGCCTTCGATATCGAACCGGTTCAGCAATAAAAAAGTGGGACCGCGGTTCGCAAGCAGGCGTGGTGCGACTCGGAGGCATCCAAGGGGACGAACTGGTTTATTGGGCCCCGTTCAGCAAACGGTTGACCGTGGCAAAAATGCCATCGAACATCGGTTCGGTTAATCTGCCTGTGAAAGTATTCTGCTGACTGGGGTGGTAGCTACCTATCAACCATCGGTCATCACTCAAGGCAACTTGTGCCGCATGCGCGAATTCAGGCCGTCGCCCCTCGTACCACCGCCGCTTCAAAAATTCATCCAGGACCCCTTTCCAGGCGATTTGTCCCAGTGCTAAAAATACACGCGCCTTGCCGATATCGACGGTTTGCTCGAACCATAGCCGGCATTGCGAAATCTCGGTTCTCGAGGGCTTATTTCCAGGTGGCGCGCAATGGCAAATAGCGGTGACTGCACAATCGCGTAATTGCAAACCGTCCTCACGTGAAGTGGAACCCGCCTGGTTGCTGAAACCTGCCCGAAAGAGTGCTCGATAGAGCCAGTCACCACTGCGGTCGCCAGTGAACATTCTTCCCGTTCGATTGGCCCCATGTGCCCCCGGAGCCAGTCCGATAATCAGCAACCGGGCCTGCGGATCTCCAAAGTTGGGAACCGGCCGGCCCCAGTAGGTCCAGTGACGGAAGGCTTTTCGTTTGGTGGCGGCAATTTCGCGGCAGTGAGCGACCAGGCGGGGGCAAGCCTTGCAGGCCGTGATGTTGCGGTTCAACGAGTTCCAGTGGTCCAGGTCCATGCCAGTGGTCCAGGTCCAGTCGTGCTGGGACTGGTTGTTTGACGTACCGCAGCAGAAATTTTCCGCAAGCGAACACTACTTCGTGGCACGGTCCAATCGCGTCAGTGCCTCGACAGGTACCAAGTCGTTGAGGCTGCCCGAGCGAAAGCCTTCCAGGTCAAGTGTGACGAACTTGAACCCAAGCTGTTTCAGTTCGTCTGCAAGCTGATGCCGGACCTCCCCAGCGGCCAGTTGAGCAATTGCTTCAGCAGGTACTTCAATGCGGGCCAGGTCGCCAGGGTGGTACCGCACACGAACGTTCCGCAGGCCCAACTTGCGGACGAGTTGCTCGGCGCGATCAACCATTTGGAGTCGCTCGGGTGTGACCTGCTCTCCATAGGCAATCCGGCTGGAGAGACAAGGTGAGGCGGGCTTGTCTGCGACTGGCAATTTCCAATGCAGGGCAAGCCCGCGGACCTGCTGTTTGTTGATGCCACATTCGGCCAGTGGGCTTCTTGCGTGATGTTCGCCCGCCGCCCGCATTCCGGGACGGTAATCGTTCTGGTCGTCGGCGTTGGCGCCATTGACGATCACCCGTACGTCAAGCCGTTGAAGTTGTGCCGCAAGTTGTGAGTAGAGTTCCGATTTGCAATGGTAGCAGCGATCGGTGGCGTTGGCCGTATAAGACGGGTTCGATATTTCAGCAGTTTTCAGCTCGATATGCCGAATACCGATCAACGTGGCCAATTGGCGAGCTCCCTCTAATTCGCCGGTTGCCAGGCTTGGGCTGACGCCGGTGACGGCCACGGCTCGCTTGCCCAGGGCTAGCTGGGCTGCCTTGGCGACGACCGCGCTGTCGACGCCTCCGGAAAACGCGACCGCACAGCTGTGGTAGCTGCGGATCGTGTCGAGTAATTGTTGACGCTGGGTGGCAAGATCGGGCATCAAATTGAACAACCGAATCGGGGACTGACAATACGAAGCAGAACTCCCTTGATTGTAGAGATCTTTGCCCGTTTCGTCATGCCGAAGCCCTGCATGCCGAAGCCCTGCATGCCGAAGCCCTGCATGCCGAAGCCCTGCCCGGGGTGTGAGTGTTACCGCCGAACGGGAGCCTTGCTCAGATCGCGGTGCATCGGTTCCATGACCTTCGTGTTTCGCTCGATCGCGAGGATGATGGTTTGTTGCTCAGCTCCGTCAGGGGAGCTGGCTACTACCGGGATTACCTGCCGCCGGTCTGGAAGTGCTATCCGCACCACAAACGTGCCGTTGGATTGCACCTGCACCGGCTCTCCTTTCACCGTCAGATGCGCGTGCGGGTGGCTGGCGCCATAAACCACCAGTTCGGCGTCAATCGCACATTGCAGATCGTCAGGCTGGAATATCAGCCGTGCTGCTCCGTCGCCGTAGCGGGTTTCGAGGGGTGTTCCCATTGGGCGGTGGAGCCGCTCTTCCAGCACTTCTTGCAGCTCAGCACTGGTGCCGTGGGGTGAGTAACCTCCGCTCATGGCATAAATGCGATCGGCATTCTCGGCAACATCTGTCCAGTTTTCGTCGATCATTTGGCGACTGCCTGGCGTCGGTGTCAACACGGTATTGCTTTTGGCCAAGGTGTAGAAAGTTTCGGACCCAATCGAATAACCAATTTCCATCCGGTAACCGGTGGGAGGATCTTGAACGTCGATGTACCAGTTGTTCACGCCACCGTGGATTGGGATTTGCCGTTCGAACGCGGCGGCCCCTTCCTCGCCCACTCGGTAGAGTTGCAGTGCCGGTTGTGCTTGGTGCCACTTTTGTCCCAAAGCAGATCGTGAACGTTGGATACTTTGTTCCGAAAGCTCCCACCAGGCGTGAAGCCAGTAGGGGTCCCGTACGAGGACGACCAGGCGATCACGCGACACTCGATTGGGCCGCTCTTGTGGTCTTCCGGAAAGTTCTTTGAATTCCTGCAATTTGGCTTGCAATTGTTGCATCCTCTGGCGACTTTTAATCCGGGCAGCGTTTACACGCGGAGACTCAAAGTCGTTGCCCTTGGTGTCGGAAGTTTGTTTGCCAGATTTGTTGCTGTGGTGACCGGTCCCGCGAAGCCGCTTCTGAGCCCGTACCTTTTTGGCAATGGCACGAACCAATTCTTCTTTGCGCATTGCGTGCCAGCCAGAGACCCCTTTGTGTTTTGCGATCTGGGAAAGTTCTCGGTAGTTGTAGCTGCGGAGTTCGCTGATTGTCATGTTAGGTATATTTCCTGTATTTATGTTTGGTCCAGTTGGCTGTTTGTTCAGGCGTCCGGGTATGGGGCAAGGCTGCTTCGTCAACGGATGTGGGGCTGGTCCAATCTCCAGACGCGTAGCGGAGGTCATGCATGGCGATCCTCACGAGGGTGCCGTGCGAAACAGGTTCAGGCTCATCCTGTTTTGCCGCAGACCCTCCCAAAAATCCAACCGAACCGAGCAACCGAAACGTTATTGGCTGCAGGGAAAACCGATCCAGCTGAATGGCCTCTTCCTCTACGCAGGAGACTGGCGGGGTAACCCCCACAGTCGTAAATTCTAATAATTCCTAATTAATTCCTACTTTTACCATAATTGAAAAAGTCGAAAAATGCAATTCGCCTGGGTGGTCAAAGCCGGTACAATCAATGCAAGTCTATTGGGGATATATGGTTATGTTGGAATTTAGATTTTCAGCAGGGGTTCGCGTGGCGATCGGGGGAGCTGGGGTTTCTGGTCGAATCTGTGGTTGTTCCAGGAGATGTGGGTTGATCGGATGTGGCGCAAGTCGAGAGCCGGGCAGAGGTTGTTGGACTTTGTGAAAAAATGTACGAATTCTACCCTGAGGACGTTGACCGATAATCTGGGCTGGGATACATTGCCGGTCCCGTCGTGAGTAGCTGACAGGGGCTTGCTTCGCCAGGACTGGATGGAAAGTCCCCGATTCGCCGCCTTGGTCGGTTATTGGCACTGCGGGCATAGGTGGTTACCGACCGTCGCCGCTCGGGGTGTCGCTGTGGGAAAGGTCCCAGACGAACGTTCGCCCATTGCGAAGGCCGCCGCCTGGTCGGCGCGAATCTTGACGGTTGCGCTCGAAATGGTCTTGCCGGGATTGTTCGGTAGCTGGGTTGACCAGAAATTGGGGACGGTCGCCCTGTTCATGCTGATTGGTCTGGGTTTAGGGTTTTTCGTGGCGACGCTTCACCTCATGCAGATGATAAAAAAGATAGAGTAAGCGAAGTTAGGCCCAGGCGAACCTGGGAACTGGACAAGACGAAAATAGTCAGTTTAGAGTTGTTGGAAGTGTCTGAGAAGAATCGCCAATTTTGGAGAAGTCGCCGGTTTTTTCGGAGTGTGATGACTTTGGCGTTGGCGTTGGTTGCAGTTTCGGTTCTGGTGGGACCGTTGGCTTACATGGCCGAGGGCCAGTTCGGGGTACTGTGGGCGTTGGCAGCGGCCGGGCTTTGTCTGACTTGTGGTTTTGCGGCAATCGCTTTGAGGGAGTGGTTCACCTCGCAGAACAACCCGCTGGCAGGTCTGCTATGTAGCATGGGGGTCCGGCTTTTTCCACCACTGGTCCTCTGTTTGCTGATTGCGATCAAACAGACCGGCGGCGACTATTTTGTTTTTATTGGTTCGTTATTGGTGTACTACCTGGTGACGCTCACTGTGGAGTCGTGGTTGGCGGTTCGGGACAGCCAAAGCAAGCAGTCGCTCTTGGAGACCTTTTAACCGATGGCTAAAGATCATCTGTCTCCGGCCAATTTGTTTTCGCACGTGGAAGATGCAGAATATTTCCACGTGCCGAGGTTATTGGTCCCCAAGGACTGGCATGGGCATATCAACATTCCGCAGCCGTTTGAACTCGAGAAGCCGCTGATTTCCGTCGACACCGGTGACCCTTTGATCGACAACAATATCAAGCCTCTTGATCTCAGGATCACAAAATTCATGGTTCTGGAATTGGTCGCGGCGGTGATTGTCGCGGTCTTCTTCATTACACTCGCCAGGCACTTGAGGGGCGGTAACCATCCCCGTGGGCGGCTTTGGAACGCGCTGGAAGTGATGTTGCTGTTTTTGCGAGATCAGGTTGCCCGTCCCTGTATCGGTAAGCATGGTGCCGACAAGTTCATGCCGTTTTTGTGGACCATGTTCTTTTTTGTGCTGGGATGTAATTTGTTTGGCATGATTCCCTGGATGGGATCACCAACCGGGGCTCTGGCTACCACTGGTATGTTGGCATTAATCACTTTTGTAGTGGTTGTTGGCAGCGGGATGGCAAAGCTGGGGGCCGTGGGATTTTGGAAAGCCCAGGTGCCCTCGATGGATCTGCCGCTGTTGATTGCAATTCCACTGGTTCCATTGATTTTTCTGATCGAGATTGCGGGACTGTTTATCAAACACGGAGTGCTGGCCGTTCGACTGTTGGCGAACATGATGGCCGGTCACGTTGTGTTGGCAGTGCTTGTCGGGTTTATTGGGGCAACCTACGGGCTTGCAGCTTGGTGGGGAGTGATGCCCCTGAGCGTGGTAGGAGCCACGGCATTGAGCCTCCTGGAATTGTTTGTCGCATTTTTGCAGGCGTACATATTCACGTTTCTTTCGGCTTTGTTCATTGGTATGGCAGTGCACCCGCACTAAGGTCAGTGGTTTGGATTGCGCTGTCTGCGTTTATGCGTTTTTTGCTCAGGAAGGAGTAAAGTTCCGTGTTTAAGCTGTTTCAAATTATGATGGCAGGATGGGTTGTTTTGGCGGTTGCTTCGCCCGCATTGGCTCAAGATGCCGGTGGGTCTGGATCGATGAACTTGGGTGCTGCCGTGGGGGCTGGGCTTGTCATGCTGGGTGCAGGTTTTGGGATTGGCCGAATTGGCGGTCAGGCGGTTGAAGGGATATCCCGTCAGCCCGAAGCGACCGGCAACATCCAGACCGCGATGATCATCTCCGCAGCGTTGATCGAAGGTGCGACTTTTTTTGCCTTGGTCATCTGTATGTTATTCAACTAATAACTGCCCACCCAACTATTGGTTACCGGGGAATGTGAATGATGAAAGCGATTCGTTATTGCTTTGGGAGATCACTGGCGACAGTGACTCTTGTACTTGTTCTGGCTGGCTGGCTGTTTGTCGGCCCTGGCTGGGTGACTGTCGGCGTAGCTGCCGATCCTCACGAGCCACATTCCGCCGGGGCTGACGCCGCACATGCAGCGACTGCAGACTCCCACGGGCATGGCGACGACAAGCACGGCAGCAGTGGGCCCAGTCCGCTGGTTTTTGACATCGATTTGGCCATCTGGACGGGTATTGTCTTTGTCGTCTTGTTGCTGGTACTTCGCAAGTTTGCGTGGCCGGCAATCACGACGGCATTGGACGAACGCGAGAAGAATATTTCCGACAATATTGCCGAGGCAAATGCCAAGCACGAAGAAGCTAAGAAATTGCTCTCGGCGCACGAGGCACAACTCGCCGGGACTGCCGACCAAGTTCGGGAACTTTTGGAAGAGGCGCGTCGCGATGCTGAGCATACGAAAGGCCAGATCATTATCGAAGCGAAGAAGTCTGCCGAGCAGGAATCTCAGCGGGCCCTCCGCGAACTTGAGCTGGCCAAGGAGGCTGCCCTCCATGAATTGGCGCAAAAGAGCGCGGACGCTGCGATTGAACTTGCCGGTAAGGTAGTGCGGGAGCAGGTAACCCCCGGTCGCCAGGCCGAGTTGGTGCGCGAAGCGCTAAGTAAACTCACCGCAGCCACGCCCAGCCACAATTGACGCGAAGTGATAAATCGTCTTGGCGCCCGATGGTCGGGCTTCGAGATTGACACGAACGCCTTGTCTGACACGAATGCCATGTCTGACACGAATGCCATGTCCCAAGCAAACGATTCAACTGCCCATCGAGATACGGTGATGGATGTCGTCGAGGAACAGATTGCGCAGGTTTATGCGCAAGCTTTCCTTGGCGTTGCTAACCAGAGCGGCGATGCCGCGGGGTTGGTCGAGCAGTTGGTGTCGCTGGTTCACGACGTGATGGATCGGTTTCCTGAACTCGAGCAGGCACTCGCATCGCTGCTGGTGGGGCATGCGGAAAAGGAAAAATTGCTCGGCCGCGTGTTCAGCAATAAGGCAGCGCCGCAGGTTTTGAATTTTCTCAAGGTTCTTTCGGCTCACGGGAGGCTTGAGATTCTTCGGGCGGTGGTGCGGTCGGTGCAAAGTCAGTACAGCAAACAGGTTGGTAAAGTCGAGGTCGACTTGCAGGTCGCCAATGATATAGGTGACGCACTTACCAGTGAATTTGTCCAGGTTCTCCGCGATTCGATCGGGGCTGAGCCAGAGTTGAGAATTCGGATTGATCCGTCATTGATCGCCGGATTTGTCGTCAAAGTGGGTGACACCGTATACGACGGATCAGTTAAAACCCGCTTTGAACATGCCCGCAAAGCCATGGTGGCTCGAGCGATCGAAGGTATCGAAACGCACCCCGAGTCGTTTTTTAATGGAGAATCGCGATGAAGTTCAATAGCGACGAAATCGCATCGGTCATTCAGCAAGAAATTGCACAATACGGTTCCCAAATCGATGTCCGTGAAGTGGGACGCGTGCTGGAAGTTGGTGATGGAATTGCCCGCGTTTACGGGTTGTCAGGTGTGATGGCCAACGAAATGGTCGAGTTCCCCGACGGCACCGTCGGGCTTGCTTTCAACCTCGAAGAGAATTCGGTGGGGATCATTATTCTGGGGGACTTCGTCGAAATTACCGAAGGTGACGAAGTCCGCAGTACCGGTCGATTACTCAGTGTGCCGGTTGGTGACGAGTTGCTCGGACGTGTTGTCGATCCGCTGGGCAATCCACTGGATGGCAAAGGTCCCATTGTGACCAGCCAGCGTCGTCCGATGGAAGTGATTGCTACGGGAGTGGCCGAACGACAGCCAGTTTGTGAACCGCTCCAGTCTGGAATTAAAGCCGTCGATTCGATGACACCGATTGGTCGTGGGCAGCGTGAACTCATCATTGGTGACCGCAAAACGGGAAAAACGGCTGTCGCCATTGATGCGATTATCAATCAGCGCGATTCTGACGTGAAATGTTTCTATGTCGCCATCGGCCAGAAAGAGTCCACAGTGGCTGGCGTTGTGGAAAAACTCCGTGAAGTCGGCGCGATGGATTACACCACCGTCATCGTTTCGGGTGCGAGTGATCCCGCTCCCCTGCAGTACGTGGCTGCCTACGCCGGTACTGCCATGGCAGAACACTACATGTTCAACAGCAGTCACGCCCTGATCGTCTACGACGATCTCAGTAAACAGGCTGTCGCTTATCGTCAACTGTCGCTCTTGATGAGGCGCCCGCCGGGACGCGAGGCGTTTCCCGGTGATGTTTTCTATTGCCACAGCCGTTTGCTGGAGCGGTCGGCCAAACTTTCCGACGAACTGGGAGGCGGATCGCTCACCGCGCTGCCGATCATCGAGACGCTTGAAGGAGAAGTCTCGGCCTATATCCCAACCAACGTGATCTCGATTACCGACGGGCAGATCTACCTCCAGCCCGACTTGTTCTTCGCCGGCGTCAAGCCTGCGATGAATGCTGGGATTTCGGTTTCACGGGTCGGTGGTGCCGCTCAGATCAAGGCCATGAAGAAAGTTGCCGGCGGTTTGAGGCTCGACCTGGCAGCCTTCCGTGAACTGGAGGCCTTCGCCCAACTCGGGACCGACCTCGATGCAGCCACGCAAGCTCGCCTGGACCGTGGGTATCGCATGGTCGAAATCCTCAAGCAGGGGCAATACGTCCCCATGCAGGTCGTTGACCAGGTGTTGATTATCTATGCCGCTAGCGGCGGGCACCTGGACCAGGTTCCCATCCCCGAAGTGAAAGCCTGGGAGGAGAAATTTCTCACCTTCATGCGCGATCAGAAGCCGGAAGTGCGGGATGCCATCCACGAAAAGCAAGACCTGGATGACGAACTCACCACGCAAATCGATGCATCCATCGCTGAATTTAAAATGCAATACGACGCCAGCAGCGCGAGGCAACCTGTGCAAACAGATGTGGCAGCAGAGCCCGCCCTCGCGTGAAACAGACGTGTCATGTTTTGCCAGAGGCCGCAGGCAGGTTTTCGACCACTGAACACTCACCGCCAAACCTTTTTCCATGCCAAATCCCCGCGAACTCGATAACCGGCGCAAGTCGATCCGTAATATTCGCAAGATTACGCGAACCATGGAGTTGATCGCCACGGCCCGCTTTAAAAAAGCGATGGATCGTGCCTCGGCGGCGACTGAATATACCAACCGAATCACACGACTGGTTGCGGATTTGACCCAAGGAGGGCTTGAGGTCAGCCATCCGCTCTTGGAATCACGCGATTCAACCCAGTCGGCTCGGTTGCTCGTACTCACCGGCAACCGGGGACTCTGCGGCGGCTTTAATGGCAACCTGATTCGGTCTGGCGTTCGCCAGTGGGAGCAACTGACCACGTCGGTCGCCAACTGCGAGCTTGAGGTCTCCGGGAGGCGGGGGATATCGGGGTTCAAGTTTCGTGGTTTCCCACCCGATCGCACCTATACCAACTTTGAAGACAGTCCCACCTTTGAAGAAATCGATGAAGTTGCAAGTCGCTATCTTGATGACTACGTCACCGGCAAACTGGATCGGCTCGATGTGGTCTATATGAAGTTCGAAAGCATTGCGCGGCAGAATGTGGCTGTCGAAACGTTGTTACCGCTTGGTGCTCTGGCCGCAGATAACCAGGCCCAGGATGTTGAAGCCACAGGTAAGGCACAGTCGCTCTATGAATTTGTTCCCTCGGCCGAGAGTATTCTCGAAGAAGTGGTACCAGCAAGCTTTAAAGTCAAACTGTTCAAGTGTTTTCTCGACTCGGCAGTCAGCGAGCAGATTGCCCGAATGGTGGCGATGAAATCTGCTACCGAAAACGCCGATGATTTGATCAAACGACTCAGTATGCAATATAACCGTGCCCGACAAAGCCGAATTACGTCCGAATTGATGGACGTCATCGGAGGTGTTGAAGCGCTGAGCTAGGTGTTGACCATCCGCGGCGGGGCGCTGGTAATGAACTGGTCCAGGGTCAACAGCGAAGAGCACCCCGCATTCGCCAAACAGCAACGATCGAACGTGATCGGACCAAAGATTTGAAAGCAAGGACAAACTTATGGCCACTGCAACCCCCACAGAAACCCAAAACGCCGGTCGAATTACCCAGGTGATCGGTTCGACTTTCGACGTCGAATATGGTGAAGATAACCTGCCAGCTATCTACAATGCTGTAAAAGTCGTTTCTGAGCACAAAGGAGTGAAGCTCGATCTGACCGGCGAGGTCCAGCAGCACTTGGGTGGAGGCCGGGTCCGCTGTATCGCCTTGGGGAGTACTGACGGCTTGATCCGCGGGCAGGATTGTGTAGATACCGGTAGCCCTGTGACCGTGCCTGTTGGGGAGGCAACGCTGGGGCGCGTCTTCAACATTATCGGTGAGCCTGTCGATAAACGCGGGCCGGTTGATGCTGAACAGCGGTGGCCAATCCATCGCAAATCGCCCGACTTGAAGGACCTTTCCACCAAGACCGAACTGTTCGAAACCGGTATCAAAGTGGTGGACCTGCTCACTCCGTTCGTGCGGGGTGGTAAGGCAGGGTTGTTTGGTGGTGCGGGGCTTGGAAAGACGGTGATTCTTACCGAATTAATCGCCCGGATTGCGACACAACATGGTGGTTACTCCGTGTTTGCTGGCGTTGGTGAGCGGACCCGTGAGGGGACCGACCTCTGGCTGGAAATGCAAGAAGCAAAGATAGGGAACACTGGGCGCAGCGTGATTGACCAAACCTGCATGGTCTTTGGGCAGATGAATGAACCCCCCGGTGCCCGCCTGCGGGTGGCCCTCTCGGCGCTGACGATGGCAGAGTATTTCCGCGATCAAACCGGTGCAGATACGCTCCTGTTTATCGACAACATTTTCAGGTTCTCGCAGGCAGGCAGTGAGGTTTCGGCCCTGCTTGGACGCATGCCTTCAGCGGTGGGATATCAACCGACCCTGGCTACCGAGATGGGCGAGCTGCAAGAGCGAATTGCCTCGACCGCCAATGGGGCGATTACCTCCGTGCAAGCCGTTTATGTACCGGCGGACGATCCGACCGACCCGGCCCCGGCTACTGCGTTCGGCCAGTTAGATGCCTTCGTCTATCTTGAGCGTTCGATTACCGAGAAAGGCATTTATCCGGCGGTCGATCCGCTCGCCTCCTCCAGTCGTATCCTCGATCCACAGTATGTCGGTGAGGAACATTTCAATTGTGCTCGCCGTGTCCAGATGACCCTGCAACGCTACCGTGAATTACAGGACATTATTGCAATTCTTGGTGTCGACGAACTCTCGGAAGAGGATAAGCTGGTTGTCCATCGTGCCCGTCGTATCGAGCGATTTCTCTCGCAACCCTTCTTTGTTGCGGAAGTGTTTACCGGGAAGTCGGGAAATTTCACGTCGCTTGAAGATACGATTCGCAGCTTCACTGAAATTTGCGATGGCAAATGGGATCACCTTTCTGAAGACGCGTTTATGTATGTGGGGCCGATCGAACAGGCCGAAGAACAATGGAAGATGGCCCAGAAGTAGTGCTTGGCGATGAGGTGGGCCCTTGGGCGCTGCTCGTCGCTGATACCAACTGATTGTTGAGGTGAAGTATGTCGACCGCCGAATCATCATCAGCCTCCCGGGGTGCCCTGAATTGCGTCATCGTAACGCCCGAAATGACGGTGCTCGAAACGGACGCCGATTTCGTTGTGCTGCCTCTTTTTGATGGTGAGTTTGGCGTGGATCGGCACCACAGCCCCATGATCGGCCGGCTCGGCTATGGCGAGTTGCGAATTCGCACGGCGGACCAGTTGCAACGCTTTTATGTCGACGGAGGATTTGTCCAGGTTGCCGACAATGTCGTTTCAATCCTCACCAACCGTGCGTTACCCACGGATGAAGTTGATCAGGCGGCGGCAGGCGAACAACTTCAGTTGGCATTGGCCCGGTCGGCAGCCGGTGACGAGCAGTTGGCAATCCGCGCGCGGGATATTGCCCAAGCCCGTGGGCAGATCCGCGTGGCTAAGCGGGCCAACTCGTGATCTTTTCTCCGCGGCGGCTGCCCGCCAGGCGGATCTGCGGGGCTTAGATCGCCTCGGATCCCCGCTCGCCGGTTCGAATGCGAATGCAATCTTCCAATGGCAGGACAAAGATTTTGCCGTCACCAATTTCGCCACTTGTCCCGGTTCGTCCTCCCTGGATGATCGCTTCGATCGTTGGCTCGACGAAATCGTCGTTGACCGCAATCTGAAGTTGCACTTTGCGCAACAGGTTTATCGAGATTTCCCGCCCGCGGTACACCTCGGTTTGCCCTTTCTGACGGCCAAATCCTTGAACATCCATGATCGTCAGGCGCACAACCTCGACTTCCGAGAGAGCCGTCTTGACGTCCTCAAGTTTGCTTGGCTGGATGATGGCAATGATCAGTTTCATGATCGATTCACTCCGCCTGGTTCCTGTCCTGATTCCTGCCCTGGGTCGTGTATCGTAGCGGACCGTCAGAGAAGGGTCCAGCGGTCATGGTTGACCGTCTGGCCTCGCAGGGGACGCCCCGGCTTGGGTAGATCAGGCGGATAACCCACCCAAGCCACTTGGGGCATCCTTCCGGTTCAAGCTGAGCGAGTGAGAGGCATTCGCGTCGTAAAAAATGTCAGGCCAAACTTACCACCTGGTCCACCGCCAAAGGCTTTTTCGCGCACAACTTCGTAGGCCATCCGGTACCGTGTGCCAAGCACGTGAAGAGTGGTACTGGCCAAAGAAACGTGTTGTTTTGGTTTCGTAAAATCGTCCCAGAACCAAAACCGTGTCCCCGGCCTGAGCGGACAAGGCGGAACGTCCGCTCAAGCCATAGGGGGACTCGTTCTTATCTTGGCAGCAACTTGTCATTTCCGTGCTTTACGGTCATTCAAGCTACATCGAACTCCATCACGTGACGCTAAGCGGAGCTGTACGCCTGCATGCCATGCTCGCTGAGGTCCAGTCCAGCCTGTTCTTCTTCTGGCGATACACGTAACAGGTTTATTGCTTTCAGGATGTAGAACAGGATCGCCATCGTGACAAATGCCCATACGCAAATGATCACTGTGCCCTTCAGTTGCACCAGGATGTAGCTGCTACGAGTCAGTCCCTCGGGGATGTTTTGCCCCAAGATACCGGTTGCTAGGCCACCCCAAACGCCACACAGTCCATGCACTGGCCAGGCGCCGACGGGGTCGTCGATTTTCACCTTGTCCAGTAGCAGGATTCCAAGGACAACCAGCACGCCGGCTACAAGTCCAACAATGATCGAGCCAGTTTCAGTGACTTGATCGCAGTTGGCGGTGATCCCAACCAGCCCTGCCAAGGCACCGTTAAGCGCCATGGTTACGTCTGGCTTGCCGAATAAACACCAGCCAAACGTCATCGCGGCAATCGCACCACACGCGGCCGATATCGTAGTCGTCAAAGCGATGTAGCTGGTAGCTTCGGCGTTCACGTAGCCGTCGTAGGTGAGTTGGCTGCCGGGATTAAATCCGTACCAGCCGATCCAAAGAATGAAAACACCCAGGGCCGCAAACGCGATGTTGTGACCGGGGATGGGGACCGATTTCCCCTGCAGGTAACGTCCCAGCCGTGGTCCCAAGGCAATCGCCCCGGCCAGACCGGCAAAACCACCTACGCCGTGCACGACGACCGACCCCGCAAAATCCTGAAAGCCCTCTTGATGAAGAAAACCACCGCCCCATTTCCAAAATCCGCTAATGGGATAGATCAATCCTGTGAGCACACCACTGTAAATCAAGTAGGCGCCAAATTTCATGCGCCCGGCGACAGCCCCCGAAACAATCGTGGCGGCCGTTGCGGCAAAGGCAACCTGGAACAGAAAATCAGCCGCATTCGAGTAATCGCCTTTGTCGGTGGTTGTTTTATTAAGATACCAACTGCCCGGTTCGGCCGACGCCTGAGCGTCGCGAGCGACAAACGGTCCTGAATACCCGAAGTACGGATTGTCGCCCCCATTGTACATAATTCCCATGCCGAGAAACAAGAACAGCATGATGCCAATTGAGAGGTCCATCACGTTCTTGAACAAAATATTTACGGTGTTCTTGGATGCATTCAGGCCGACTTCAAGCATGGCAAAGCCAGCTTGCATGAAAAGGACCAGTACGGCCGTCAGGAACATGATCAACGTGTTGATCGTGTAAGCGGTCTCCGATTTCATGTCCGTGACTGTGGTTGCCGGCGCGTCTTGCGCCATCGCGAGACCAGAACCTGCTAACACGATAAAAACAGCGGCCAGCAGGAGGCCAAAGTGGGTGGTTTTTCGACAGAAAAATTTCATCAGAGTACGCCCTCAACGTGAACAGAAGGAAGGATTGTGAGCCGAAACCAACCCTGCCGGTGATCATCACCCGCGAAGGCGGTTGCGGTGCCGGAGCCTGTAGGCATCCCAGTGGTTCGGCAATGCATCAAGTCTTGCGCTAGGCCACGGATGCATCCTGCAGCCGTGGCTAGCAGAGCCAGCTGGAGGGCTTGGGAGCAAACCCCGTGCCGGTTGGGTGAGTGGAACGAAAAAATGGAGCTCGTAAAACTGTAAGTTCATATCGCAACAACGGTTATGAAGATATTTCTGAAGAAACAAGGGTTAGCTACCCGCGAGATTTCCCGCTGCTTGCACAGCAAGCAGGCAGTGTGAGCGCGTGTTTTGTGCAGTGTTTTGCCCGCCCAGGACTGAGGCCTGCGTGGCCGGGGAGGCGTAA
>Ga0315336_1003350_pt1 | contig 21535 bp, 21 predicted proteins | sample ASW5metaG_FD_204512 | JGI IMG/M metagenome (GOLD analysis project Ga0315336, IMG submission 204512) | Ammonia-oxidizing marine archaeal communities from Monterey Bay, California, United States - ASW #5 | ecosystem: Environmental > Aquatic > Marine > Intertidal zone | place: USA: California... | reverse complement strand
ACGATCTTGCCGCTCACGGTGAAATTCTCCGTCGTCGGCTTGGTGTTCCAGACCGAATCGGAGTCGGAATCGGACTCGATGGGGAATCCCGGTCCGTTGGGATCGGTGGATTGGCGCGACTCACAGGCGAGCAGCGCGAGGGTGATCATCAACACGTGTGTCCGTCCTTTGCCCAACCTCGACAAGGTCGAGCCGGACCCGGATCACAACTTGCTACCCTCGATTCATGCACGGATTCGTACTCGCCGGGGGCAGATCCACTCGCATGGGGGTGGACAAGGCCCGGATTCCCTTTCCAGGGATGGATCCCATGGCGATTGCAGTGGCCAAGACCCTCGGCCTGGTTTGCGATCGGGTTGCGCTCGTCAGGCGCGGGGAGCCCGACGGATTGCCGTGGGGGATCGAAGTGATTCGCGATTCGGACGTGGGAGTGCCACACCCCTTGAACGGAGTGGTGGCCGGTCTGCGTGCCTGCGTTGACGATTTCGCCTTGTTCACGCCTTGTGACGTACCCTTCCTTCGTGCCGAAGATCTCGATCGCTTGATCAACGGCGAAGCGAGCGTGGCTTTCGATGGGGAGCGCGCCCACCCACTCGTGGCGGTCTATCCGACAGCTTGGCTGCAGCGGGCAGAGGCAGTTGCACGTTCGGGTGGCAGTGTGCACTCGTTTGCCGATGACGCCCGTCGAATCGACATTCCCCGCGAACATCTCGCGAATTTCAACGCGTGGGAAGACACCGGTCATAAGGGGCCGGTGCGTGGCCTCCTGGAGCGGCTCGATGGGCTTGGCGATGCCGAGACGATCGCTGTCGGTGAGCTCGGCCGCTTGGCGGGGATGGGTGTCGTAGACCCCGAACAGACCATCCGCTATGCTCGCCTCCTCCTTGGAGAATCCCCATGAGCGTCCACGAACATCGCTCCGCTGCGTCATCAGATCCCGCCCGCGTGGCGGTCGTGACGGTCTCATCGACCCGCTCTACCCACGACGACACTTCTGGTGATTTGATCACTGCGAAGCTGGGGGAGGCGGGGCACAAGATCGTTGATCGGCGACTGGTCGACGACGACCTCGACCAGATTCGCAAGGTCGCGCGCGAACTCGAGCTCGGTGGAGCACAAGCCGTTGTCTTCACCGGCGGAACGGGTGTCTCCGCACGCGACGTCACGCCCGAGGCCCTCGAGCCGCTGTTCACCAAGGCACTACAGGGGTTCGGAGAGTTGTTCCGGTGGCTGTCCTACGAGGAGATCGGCGCCGCCGCAATGCTCTCGCGCGCGACTGCGGGAATGGTGCGAGGGACCATGTTTTTCGCCATCCCGGGCTCGACGAAGGCGTGCGCGCTGGCCATGGACAAACTCATCTTGCCGGAATTGGCGCACCTCATCGGTCAGGCCAGCAAGGAGACCTTTGTAGCAGCGCCCAATCAGGCTCCCGCCACGGAGAAGGTCCCGCTCGAAGACCTCGAGGACGCGCCTTCAGAGCCGTTACTGCCGGCGCCGAGCGGATCGCTGGGTCAGCTGAGTGGGAACCGGATGTCGGTCGGCATGACACCGACAGGGGCGGACGCCCGGCCCGACGAAGACTCGGACATTCCGGATAGGGGTTGGAAAAGGGCTGTGTACGAACTGGAGGGTGAAGTCCGCTTCGACCTACGCGAGGAACTACCCCAGCCCATCGAAAAGCTGGCACCGGTCACCAATCTCCTCGACACCGCCGGGGAGTTCGCGGTGTTGAAGACGAAGAAGGGCGTCACCTATTCGCTCTTTGGATGGCCGGATTTACGGCGGCCCAACAGCAAAGTGATCGCTGTTGGTTGGGGGGATCCTCTGGCTGAAGTCCTCGCGCTCCACCGCTACCCGACCCTGACGGGCACCTGCATCGAGGAGGGGCGCGGCATGCTTCCCGACCGGTGGAAGTCGGTGGCCGATGTGGCCGAGAAGGTGTGCGGTCGGGCGCCAAAGAACACCGATGGCGAGCTCTTCGCGTTGGATGGCAAGCACGTGTGGATCCAGCGTGGACAGCGGGTCTACAGGTGGGATGGCTCCAACGAGAAAGAGGACGGCAACTTCAAACAGACCTTTGTGAGTTTGATGATCGACTGGCACACGCGGTGACTATCTGAAGGGTGGACATCAGCGCCAGCGGCCGCAGGTGTCTCCATACGGACTCGCGATGGCCTCCGTGTCGGCTTGCAGCCACGGTCCGACCCGTGGGCACCATGCCTCCGCGATGGTCACATTTCCGCCCTGATGGCGTAAAGCGAGGAAAATCACCTGCCTGGAGATGGGGTCGAATGCTTCACGAATCGCGGAGGCGGACTTGTTCCGGGCGGCGTCGACCAACTTCGCAAGGGCGGCCACCGCGTTGCGATCAGGCGTTGCAAGCCCACTCTTGTCTCGGAGGACGGGCACCAGGTGCTTCATGGCATCGCGGGTGCGCTTGTCGGAGGGATCTTCGACGAGGGCCTCGTGTACCCCCAGGTACGCCTCTACGATCTTGGTGATCCGCGAGTCTTTGCAGCAGGTGAATGCCTTGGCGTCGTCCTCTGCAAGGGCGGGCGCGGACCAGAGCGAGGTGGCGATGGCGATGGCGATGACGCGTCGAATGGTCGGTCCCCGAGGAGGTTGGAGCATAACGGCTGGCGTCGACATGTAGGTGCGAGCGACCTAAGAAGGCACACGGAGGTGCGGTGCCAACACGGTTGTCCCGAGGTTTTCAACGGCTCATCCACCTGGTGCCGGCCGGGGTGCAGCTCGATGCGATGCGGGAGCTCGTCCGCGACGATCTGGTCGACGACGACAAGGTCCTGGATCTGGTGGGAAACCGACACTTCGACGCCGACGATCCGGTCTCCAAGCGGGCGAATATGCCGCGTATCAGACCTATTCTGGTGGCTTTGGCGGCCAGGGCGGCAGGAGCTGAGTCGGTGGATGAGGAGACAATGTATGCCTCTGAACTGCTGCATCTCGCCCTTAGCGTGCACGACTTCGCGTTTGGACGGCAAGGGGGGCGCAGACGTCGGGTCGCCCGTCGGGTCGTCAGGCGTTCTGTTGGTTGGTTGTCAGGGAACCATCTGACTCTTCGTGCGTTGGAACTGACGCGCCATGGATCTCCCGAGGTACTTGGCGAGCTGGTCGACACGCTGCGCGAGTTCTCCGATGGCCAGGAACTCACACGAGCGCTTCAGCAGGGCGTCGTCCCGACACTCGAGGACTGGGAGGAGCACGCTGATCTCCTCACTGGTGCCCTGTTCGCGTTCTGTTGTCGCGCCGGTGGTCACGTCGCGCGCGCCGATCCGCGAATCTTGTCGGCTCTGGGTCGCTATGGGCGACACCTCGGACGTCTCTGGCACGCCGCCGAGGACGTCTCCGTGATCGAACATGGGGACGCCGGTGCCCACCTTTGGGCACGCGCATTGGCGGGCCGACCCGTGCTTGCTGTCATTACCGCGTGCAAGTCTGATCCGACGATCGGGGACGCTTGGGGAGAACTCGTTCTCGATCCGCGTGCAGAGACCGCAGATGCGCTCCACATGAGGATCGTGCGTGCTGGCGGGTTGGCGGGAGCTCGCGAGATCATCGTGCGCGAGTCGTGGTCTGCGCGGCGCGCTCTTCGCGCCCTCCCCGACACCCGCTACCGTACCGCTCTCGATCGATTTGCCGCCGATCTCGCTAAAGCGGGCTTTAGAAGGGTCGAGCTAGACTAGCGCTTCCATGACGGCTTCGTGGGCTTCGGGTGCCCAGAGCAATCCGTTGTGGCCGTAGCCATCGAGCACGAGTTCTCTGGCGCCGTCGAGGGCGACGTGGACCGGCGGCATGACCTGGTGATCGTAGCGTGCGCGGACGATGGTTGTCGGCACCGGCTCTGCTCCCTCTTTGAGGCGGCGGACCCAGATGCCATTTGGATCGAGGATCGACCAAAGTTTCAGAGGGGCGAAGCGGTACATGACCGTGCCGGCATGGGGCCCACCGAGGGACACGAAACGACGCACATAGCGATCGCCACCAAAGACCTTCAAGTAGGCCCTGCAGGCGACGGCACCCAGAGAGTGTCCAACCAGATCGACGGGGCCGTCTTGCGCCAAGGGCGCTACGGTGTCGTTGATGACGCCGGCAATTTCGCCGAGTCCGAGGCGGGTAGAAGGGTACTGGACCCGCTCGATGCGCCCCCATCCCCGATTGATCATGCGTCGTGACAGGGAGCGAAACGCATTTGGGTGTCCGAGATAGCCATGCACCATCACGACTGGCGTGCGGTCTGAATGTCCGGGCTGGGGAAGCGGACGCAGGCCTCCGAAGACGGGCACCAGAGCCGCTCGGACGGAGGCTGTCGCCTCTCGGACGACGACTTTTGGAATGGCCCTCATGGCGCGCGTGTAACTGGTCGCCGAAGGGGATACAGGACCCAGCTGTGAATAGGAGACAGAAGTGCAGCGGGCGCTCACCGGAATCCAGCCGTCGGGCCAGGTCCACCTGGGCAACTACATGGGCATGATCCGCCCCGCGCTCGAGCTCCAGGAGCAGTACGCGGGCTACTACTTCATTGCGGACTACCACGCGCTGACGACAGTGCGAGATCCCGAATTTCTCCGTCGATCTTCCCTGGAGGCCGCCGCGAGTTTCCTCGCCTGCGGTCTCGATCCCGAGCGGGTAGTGTTCTTCAGGCAATCGGCGATCCCGGAAGTCTGCGAACTGGCCTGGATTCTGGCCTGCTTCACCTCCGAGGGCACCCTGTTTCGTGGACACGCCGTAAAAGCGGCGCAGCAGGGCGGGCTGGAGATCAACGCCGGTACGGTTTTCTACCCGATCCTGATGTCTGCGGACATCCTCCTCTATGACACCAATGTCGTGCCCGTCGGCGAGGATCAACGCCAGCACGTCGAGATCGCGAGGGACATGGCCCAACGGCTCAACCACCGCTTCGGCGACGACACGCTCGTCGTGCCCGAGGTGTCGATCAAGAAAGAAGTTGGAGTGGTGCCCGGCCTTGACGGCGAGAAGATGTCGAAGAGCTACGGCAACACCATTCCGGTGTTCTCGACGCGCAAGAAGCTCCGAAAGACGATGATGAAGATCGTCACCGACTCCAAGACGATGGAAGAAGCCAAAGATCCTGACACGGACAACGTCTTCGCTCTGTACAAACTCTTTGGCAACGCCGACCAGATCGCAGAGCTGCGGAATCGCTACGAGGCCGGCGGGATGGGCTACGGCCACGCCAAGCAAGCGCTCTTCGAGATCGTCGACGATGAAATTGCCGAAGCCCGTGACCGATACGAGCAACTGATGGCCAATCCCGGGCGAATTGAGGAGATCCTCGCCGCGGGCGCGGTGCGAGCTCGCGCACAAGCCGACAAGACCCTCACCCGTGTTCGTTCCCGAGTGGGGTTGACTTAGTCCCCTCGGGCTGTATTCTCGCGATTCGGCGAACTGCGCCTGGAGCTCCACCGATGCGTCCCTTTTCCATCGTTAATTCGAGTCGGAAGTCGTCTTCTGAGCGGCTGACTGCGGATGAAGAGAAGGACATTGCGCGCCAGATTCGCCGCGCAGAGATCGAGGCGCACCAAGCGCTCGATGGTGTGGCACTGGCCGCAGAGGTCTTGTCGAAGAAACCCGATCGCGCCGAGCGCACCCGCGCCGGTGCTGTCGATCGCCTCGAAGCAGCCGTCGAGTTGGTCTGGAAAGAGGCCAAAAACGACCCGTCGATAAAGACCCGTGCTCGCGCGGCGAAAGGGGCGTGGGCCACCGCTGAGTCTCTTCGCTGGAAACTGGCGATGTCGGGTCGCCGCATCGCCCACGGCGAGGCGCGAAAACTGGCGGGTCCGTTCATGGACGAAGAAGATCTGGTGCAGGAGGGCTACATCGGCTTGCTTCGCGCCGCCAAGCGATTTGACCCAGACCGGGGCATTCGCTTCAGCACCTATGCGCGATGGTGGGTTCGCGCCCAGATGACCCGTGCGATCGATCACACGGGCCGCCCGGTGCGACTGCCAGGTTGTGCAGTCGAGCAGACGCGAAATCTCCGTAAAGCCATGAAGAGATTCGAGGCCGGTGGGGTGCCGTACAGCATCCAAGAGCTCGCCGATGAGGTCGGAATCGACAAGGAGCGCGCCGAACTCCTGTTGTCGCAGGGCAATACGATCTCCCTCGAACAGCCGGTCGACGATGGTCCCCGACCCAGGCCACTCGAGCGATTCCTGTCCGACATCGACGCGGTTCAGCCCGACGGCGAAGCGATCCAATCCCAGGAGCTCGCCCGCATGCACGAGGCCTTTGCCTTGGTGCTCACAGATCGCCAGCGCTTCGTGCTGACCCGGCGCTACGGCCTCGATGATGGCGAGTTCCGCACCTTGTCCGAGGTGGGTAAGGAGATGAGCCTCAGCCGCGAGCGCGTTCGGCAGATCGAGCGCGAAGCCCTCATTCGCCTACGGGAACAGTCCGCCATCCGCGACAAGGATCGCTAGGTCCCGCAGTTCCATCCGCCCGTGAACTCTGGGCTCGTCTACTCCGAAGAGAAGATGGCGCGGTGCCCCGGGGGAGTTGTGACAGCTTGTCCCAGACCCTAGGTGGGCAGGAAGTTGTCCTCTTTGCCTTCTTCGACCTTCTCTTCGCCTTCCTCGTCGCCCTCGACGGCGCTTCCGAGGTCGTCGTCTTCATCGGGCTTCGCCACGGGAGGGGGCGGCGGAGCCTCCTCTTTTGGCTTCCGCTTGCCTCGGCTTGAGAGCATTCTGCGGATGTCCTGAACTGGCGCATCGCTTTGGTCTGCCTGGCATTCCGGGCAGATCGGGGTGGGGCGGTTCAGGTCGTAGAACTTGGTCCCACACTGAAAGCAAATGTACCGGGCGCCGAGCTTCGACTTGTCGAGCATTCCATCTCCATGCCGCATTTGCGGCGAGAGCGGTCTTACCACGGGGCATGGAACCGTCAAGCAATGTGCCGCGATCTGTCGCGCCGAGTCGCTTGCAAATGCCCGGATATGAGTTCGTCAAGCCGATGCAAGCAACTTGATGGCAAGTTATACGGGGGCCTTGTTCGGGACTGTTTGAAAAGTCGGAGGGAAAATGCTGCGAATCACGTTGGGCTTGTCGGCACTGATCGCTATTTCTGGTTGCGGAAAAGAAGAGCAGCCAGAACTGCTCTTTGGCGAGGATACTCGCATCGACATGGCCGGTGATCCCGACCCAGACAGCGGTCAGACGCGCATGTGCGTAAACGACGGTGGCCAGATCTTCGTCGTGTGGGTCGATGACCGCGACGGCAGCGATGACGTGTGGTTCAACCGCTCCGTCGACCTCGGTGTCAGCTGGCTTCCGTCCGCCGTCAAGATCAACCGCGGCGAAAGCAATGTCTGGCTTCCAGACATTGCCTGCTCCACGCAGGGCGTGTTCGTCGTCTGGGAAGACGACCGCGACGGCGAACTCGAGAATCACCAGATCTACTTCAGCCGCTCCGTAAACGCGGGCGAGACCTGGCTCGATTCAGACATGCTGCTCGAGCTCGACATAGAGGGCCGCTCCATGAGCCTCGGCCCCGAGATCATCGCGGTCGGTACCGACCTCTACGTGGCCTGGTTCGACAACGCCAACGGGGCGTTCGACATCTTCGTGGCCGCATCCGGTGACAACGGCGAGACCTGGCGCGATCCGGTTCGAGTGGACTCCGACGAGCCCGCGGGCAGCGCCTACTCCGCATGGCCGCAGATTGGCGCGACAGAGGCCGGCAAGGTCTATGTCGTCTGGGAAGATTCCCGCAACGGCGCCTCCGACATCTACTTTGCTCGCTCCGAGAATGCCGGATCCTCTTTCAAAGAGGACACGCGACTCGATGGCGGCGACGAGCAGGGCCTGAATGCCAGTTTCGCACCTCGACTCTCGTCCGATGGCGACGAGGTCTACGTGGTATGGCACGACGAGCGTAATGGTCAGGGCCGAGACGTGTTCCTGAATCACTCCTTCAATGGCGGCGCCGACTGGAATAACAACGCCAGTCGGATCGACACGGACAACGCCGGGTTCTTCAACAGCCTGTTCCCGAACGTTCAGACGGTTGGCAACGTGGCGCACGTGGCATGGCAGGACGCTCGCAGCGAGGGTTATGACATCTACTATCGGCGGTTCCAGGCCGGAGATCCGGTTGGCGAAGAGGTTCGCCTCGATGTGGGCGACGAAGAGGGTTTCAGCAATTCACTGAACACCTCGATCTCCGCATCTGGCGAGACGATCGTCGTCGCCTGGGAGGACGGCCGCGGCGAAGTCGACACCGACTTCGGCTACAACGACCTCTACTACAACTTCTGTGAAGGGGCTTCGCTCTTCGCAACGGACAAGGACCTTCGCATTGACTCGATCGCCCCAGGCGAAAGCTTCAAGGTCGATTTGGCGGTCGAACTCTACGGCAAGCTCGTCTTCTCCACCTGGACCGACGGCCGGAACGGCACCGCGGATGTCTTCTTCAAGGCCCTCGAAGTCGGCACAGAGAGTGATTACGACGAGTTCGCCGAAGAGAACCAGGACGGTCCGGCAACGCAGTAGCCCATCCCCTGAACTCGCCGCTAAACGGGTGGGGTCAGGGCCTTGACACGGCGGGGGCGAAACAATACTCCGCCGACTCTTGAATACGCGCCTCCAGGCGAGGCGCGTTCTTTTTTGGATTGACGATGCAGACCTACAACGCAAAGCCTGGTGAGACCGCACGTAATTGGTACGTGGTCGACGCCTCGGAGTACGAGCTGGGGCGCCTCGCGACCCGCCTCGCAACGGTGCTCCGCGGCAAACACAAGCCAACGTTCACCCCCCATGTCGACACGGGCGATTTCGTGGTCGTTCTCAACGCTGGGAAAGTGAAACTGACGGGCCGCAAGCTCACGCAGAAGCACTACCATCGCTATTCCGGCTACCCGGGTGGCATGAAGTCGATCAGCGCCGAGACGGTCCTTGAGGAAACGCCCGAGCGCGTCATTCGCCAAGCTGTCAAGGGCATGCTGCCAAAGAATCGCCTCTCGCGCCAGGTCATCAAGAAGCTGAAGATCTACAGCGGCGAAGACCACCCACACACCGCTCAGAAGCCCGTTCCCTTCTCCCAGGCAGGAATCCGCTAAATGGCCAAGAACCTCGTTCAATACTACGGCACCGGCCGGCGCAAGAGCGCCACTGCCCGCGTCTTCCTTCGCCCTGGCTCTGGCCGCGTCTTCGTGAACAAGCGTGAACTCGACGCGTATTTCCCACGCGCGACCCTCAAGATGGATCTCAAGCAGCCCCTCGAACTCACTGGAACCACCGCCGACTTCGACGCGTACATCACCGTTCGCGGCGGCGGCGAGTCGGGCCAATCCGGCGCAATCCGCCTGGGTATCGCTCGCGCGCTGCTCAAGTTCAATCCAGATTATCGCGCTGCTCTCAAGTCCGCTGGATTCCTGACCCGAGATGCTCGGAAGGTCGAGCGCAAGAAGTACGGCCAGCGCGGCGCCCGTCGCCGGTTCCAGTTCAGCAAGCGCTAAGCGGCTGTCCACCTGGGTTGTCATTCCAGCCCGGTGGGCATCTAGCAGACTTCCCGGAAAACCACTCGCCGACGTCGGCGGCATTCCAATGGTGGAGCGCGTCCGTCGTTCCTGCCAGGTTCCGGGCGTCGATCGAATTGTAGTGGCCACAGATGACGATCGCATCGCGGATGTGGTTGTCGCCTCAGGTGGTGAGGCGATCATGACCGGGCCGGCGCCGACGGGAACCCACCGGGTGTGGAATGCGGTGAGAGATCTCGATGGATCTCCAGAGCTCATCATCAACGTTCAGGGAGATCTACCGTTCTTGCCGCCATTGGCGATCCAGGCGGTCGTCACACTGCTTCGGTCCGGCGCACGAGTTGCGACGGTCGCCACTCCTTGGCCGCCAGATGTCCCAATTGAGAATCCGGCTGTTGTGAAGGTGGAGATCAACACGGAAGGGACGGCGACGCGCTTTACACGAGCAGCCATTGACTCCGCATGGCGTCACGTCGGCATCTATGGATTTCGCCGTGAGGCCCTGCGCCAGGCGATCGCAGCGGATCGCGCGCCGAATGCAAGCGAAGACCTCGAACAACTCGCCTGGATGGAGGTTGGACTTCCCATCGACGTCGCCGTCATCGCCGACGCAGGGCCTTCGGTAGACACGCCCGAACAGCTGGAGAACGCGCGCAGATTCTTGATGGATCCGATGTACCCTTCCGCCGATCCCCAGGTTACCAGCGCCCTTGAGGTGCCCGAATGAGACAGAAGTTCATCTTCATCACCGGTGGTGTGCTTTCTTCCCTTGGAAAGGGCCTTTCCGCCGCGGCTCTGGCTGCGGTTCTCGAGGCGAGGGGATTGCGGGTAACCATCCTCAAGATGGATCCCTACATCAACGTCGATCCGGGAACCATGTCGCCGTACCAACACGGCGAGGTCTTCGTCACCGACGACGGGGCCGAGACCGATCTGGATCTGGGGCACTACGAGCGCTTCACCACCGTTCGAATGTCTCAAGTGAACAACTTCACGACCGGCTCGGTCTACGCGGCGGTCATCAAGCGCGAGCGAAAGGGTGAATACCTGGGGCGGACGGTGCAGGTCATTCCGCACATCACGGACGAGATCAAGCGGAGGATCCATGCCGCTGCCGAAGGCTACGACCTGGCTATCGTCGAGGTTGGCGGCACAGTTGGCGACATCGAGGGACTTCCCTATCTCGAGGCCATTCGACAGTTCCGTGCCGACGCCGGCCCAGAGAACGTCTTGTACATCCATCTGACTCTCATTCCGTACGTCAAGACAGCGGGTGAGCTGAAGACAAAACCCACTCAACACTCGGTCAAGGAACTCCTCCAGAACGGAATCCAGCCCGATCTCTTGTTTTGCCGTGTCGATCGGTCGGTGCCGCGAGAGATGCGACAGAAGATCGCGCTCTTCTGCAACCTGTCCGAGAAGGATGTCATCCCCGTAGAGGATGTGGACCACATTTACGAGCTCCCCTTGGCATTGGCCGCAGAAGGAGTCGATAATCGGGTGCTCGAAAAGCTCGGCATCTGGGCCGCGAAGGCCCATCTGGACACATGGCGCGACTTGGTGGCCCGGCAGAAGAAGCCCGCACATGTGGTTCGAATTGGCATCGTCGGCAAGTACGTGCACCTCGGCGACACCTATAAGAGCCTCAACGAGGCGCTCTACCATGGCGGTCTGGCCCATTCGACTGGCGTCGAGCTGGTTTTTGTCGACTCCGAAGCCATCGATACCGACGACCCGGGCCCCGCGCTGGCCGATGTCGACGGTGTGCTCGTGCCCGGTGGGTTTGGTGAGCGAGGAACCGAGGGCAAGATCGCGGCAATTCGGCATGCGCGTGAGAACGACATCCCGTTCTTCGGAATCTGCCTCGGACTTCAGCTGGCCGTTGTCGAGTATGCCCGCACGGTTCTCGGCCTGCACGGCGCAATGTCGCGCGAATTCGACTCGGATCCAAAGCACCCGATCATCGAGATGATGGACGAGCAGCGCCACGTGGTCGACAAAGGCGGCACCATGCGGTTGGGCTCCTACCCCTGTGATTTGTCCGAGGGGACCATGGCGCGCCGCATCTATGGAGATTCGAGCATCGACGAGCGCCATCGCCATCGGTACGAGGTCAATCCGAGCTACCATGAACAGCTCACAGAGGGCGGTTTGGTCATCTCTGGGCGCTCGCCCGACCGAGTACTCGTCGAGGTCATCGAGCTCGAAAACCACCCCTGGTTCCTCGGGTGCCAGTTCCATCCCGAGTTTAAAAGCAGGCCGCTTGCACCCCATCCGGTCTTTGCGTCCTACATCAAGGCGGTCCTCGAGCAGAAGCGCCTTCGCGTGGCAGAAGAGGCGGATGAACTGCGGAAGATCAATCCGATCTCCGAGACGACGAGCGCAGTGGGCGATACGCCCGAGGCATGATCCGACGGATCTGAGCGCAGGAAGACAGCCCGCCGGCCAGCTCTAGTGGTGGAGAATCCGACTGGAGATCGTTTGTCGTTGGTGCGATCCAGCCGGCAGTTCTGCGCCTCGACGAGCCGTTCTCGGGCGTCGTTCCAGGCGACGTCATCGATCTGCAGGCCCGCATTCGCGCGATGTCGAAGGAGGGAATCGGCGTCTTGCGGACCGACCATGCCGCCTGTGGCGCCCTTTCCCTGTGCGATTCGAGCTGTCTTTTCGACTCCGCAGTAATCCAGGTATCAGGCTCCTCATCGGAAGTGGCAACGAATTCTGTGGCCCGGGAGCGGTATCTCGGGCACGATTTTTGCGTGGAAACGCATTTACAGGACGGTGCGCTGGCATATAATGAAGAACAGTCGGGGGACAGCGGGTGATAACCCGCATCGACACTGGGAATCCACGAGGACGCGCGCGTTGTCGCTCGCTTCCGGAGGAGTGAATGGCACTGAACCTGCGCCTCGAAGCCAAGATGACCCAGAGCCTGGTCATGACGCCCAGGCTCCAGCAGGCCATCAAGCTGCTTCAATACAACCACCTCGAGATGGTCAATCACGTACAGGAGGCCTTGCTCGAGAATCCCACTCTCGAAGAGGTGCCGGACTCGGCCGGCGACGTCGTCGGGGAGCGCGAGCAGGAAATCCGCAAAGACGCTGAGTCGGCAAAAGAAGACCTCGCCGAGCAGAACAACGGCGAGGAGGGAAGCATCGATTGGGAGAAGTTTCTCGATCACCTGGCGAATGCCAACACGCGTACCAACGCGCCATCAGGCGGCACAATCCACGACGATCTGCCGCCCATCGAGACCAACCTCACATACGGCGAATCGCTCGCCGATCACCTCGACTTTCAGCTCAAGATGATGCGCTGTGGCGAAGACGAGGCCCACGCCGCAGACGAGATCATCGGCAACCTCGATCATCGTGGCTACCTCGTGGCGAGTGTCGATGAGATCGCACAGACAACAGGTGTCGACGTCGAAGTCGTCACCGAGGCGCTGGAGCTCGTGCAGAGTCTGGATCCGCTGGGCTGTGGCGCGCGCGATCTTTCCGAATGCCTGATTATCCAGGCGCGTGTGGTGTTTCCCGAGGACACGAACTTCGAGAGAATCCTCTCCGACGAACACCTGCACAACCTCGAGAGGAGGAACTATCAGGCCATCGCGCGAGATCTGCAGCTCGATCTCGAGGATGTGGTCGAATACCACCGCATGATCCAGGATCTCGAGCCCCATCCAGGTCGCGGATTTACCGGTGAGGAGCCTCGCTACATCACGCCCGACATCTATGTGGTCCGCAGAGCAGAGGAGTGGGTCGTCTCCCTGAACGAGGACGGCATGCCCGATCTTCGGATCAGCGGGTACTACCAGAAGATCATGCGAAGCGCGTCCAAGGATGACCGCGAATACCTGCTCGACAAACTCCGTGGCGCCGAATTCCTCATCAAGTCCATCAACAAGCGCCGCAAGACCATCCGGAAAGTGACGGAGAGTATTCTCAAGTTCCAACGAGAGTTCTTCGAGCATGGAGTCGAGCGCCTGCGCCCATTGGTACTGCAGGACGTTGCGGACGATGTCGGGGTCCACATGAGTACGGTGTCCCGCGTCACGACCAACAAGTACGTTCACACGTCCCACGGAACGTTCGAGCTCAAGTACTTCTTTACGGCCGGAGTCAGGCAGCAGTCGGGCTTCGATATGTCCGCAGAAGCCATCAAGAACAAGATCAAGAATCTCTGCGCTGCGGAGAACCCCAAGAAGCCGCTGTCCGATCAAGCCATCGCCAACGCACTCAAGAAAGAGGGCGTGAAAGTCGCACGGCGGACGGTGGCCAAGTACCGCGAGGCGTTGGGAATCCTCCCCTCGTCCCAGCGAAAGATGATGTTCTAAGCCAGGAGTCCCGATGCATCTCGAGGTGACCTTCAAGAACCTCCGCCCACGTGACGAAATCCGCAGACGCGCCACTGCACTGTTCAAGAAGCTCGAGCGCTTTCTCGATGCTGCCGCAGAAGGGCAGCTCATCGTTGCGGTCGAACACGGTCACGCAGTTTTGGAGCTGGTGGTGACCACCCACGGCGAGGTGCACAAGGTGCTCGAGGAAGAGGAGGAGCTCAGGACCGCACTCGATAAGCTCTTTCACACCATGGAAGGACAGCTTCGACGTGCGAAGTCCAGACGGATCACCAAACGTCGTGGCGGCGATGCCGAGGACGGCTTCATCGAGGAAGAGGGGGGCGACCGAGCCACCCTGTAGTGGCGCCGCTCTGATCCCGTGATACGAGCGTCGGCTAATCCGGCGTCTAATTCACTGAATGCGGCGTTTTGCCTACGGGAACGACAACCATGGCTCTCCAGAACTTCCTTTTCACCTCGGAATCCGTCACCGAGGGCCACCCCGATAAGATCTGCGACAACGTCTCCGACGCCATCCTGGACGCACACCTCGCCGCCGACCCGAACTGTCGGGTTGCCTGTGAGACCTCCGTCAAGACCGGTTTCGTGCTGCTGGCGGGCGAAATTACCTCGTCGGCTCGCATCGACTACCCGACCATCGTGCGCCACACCATCAACGACATTGGCTACACGAGCTCCGATATGGGCTTCGACGGGAGCACCTGCGCCATCATGGTTGCAGTCGAGCAGCAGAGCCCGGACATCGCACAGGGGGTCGATGAAGGTGCAGGACTGCACGAGGAGCAGGGCGCCGGCGATCAGGGAATGATGTTCGGCTACGCGTGCAACGAGACCGACGCTCTCATGCCGATGAGCCACTACTACAGCTGTCGGATGACCGAGCAGCTTTCTGCGAAGCGTCGCGACGGCACGCTCCCGTACCTCCGTCCCGACGGAAAGACCCAGGTCAGCGTCGAGTATCGAGACGGAAAGCCGGTCCGTGTCGATACCGTTGTCGTCTCCTCTCAGCACAGCGAGGATGTCAGCCACGCCGACCTCGTCGCAGGAATCACCGAGCACGTCATCAAGACGACGATCCCCGGCCACCTCCTCGACGACGACACGACCTACCACGTCAACCCGACGGGTCGCTTTGTCATCGGCGGACCTATGGGCGACGCCGGCCTCACCGGCCGCAAGATCATCGTCGACACCTACGGCGGTCACGGTTCTCATGGCGGTGGCGCATTTTCCGGAAAGGACCCTTCGAAGGTGGACCGTTCGGCTGCCTACATCAGCCGCTACGTGGCCAAGCACCTCGTCGCGTCGGGCTACTGTGACCGCGCACTCGTCCAACTGGCCTACGCCATTGGCGTCGCAGACCCGGTCAGTGTGATGGTCGACAGCTACGGCACCGGCAAGGTCAGCGACGAGAAGCTCACGGCTTGCGTACGCGAACTGTTCCCCCTCAAACCGGCGGCCCTGATCAAGCACCTCGATCTGCTGCGTCCCATGTACCGGCAGACCGCCGCCCACGGTCACTTTGGTCGCGACATCTTCCCCTGGGAGAAGCTCGATATGGTCGACGCTGTCAAGGGCTTCCTCAGCTAGCCGATCTGCCCTGGCTTTGGGCTGCCGAAAGGCTTAAGATGCGCTCCTCCTTGGACCTGCTGTCGGGTCCGGGGACCGTTGTGAGCGAGGAGCTCCAGGCATGGCAAATGCATCGACCGGCGGTCACGTTTCTGGACTGGCCGCCACCAACCGAACTGACAACTGGTGGTTCGGACCAGCGCTGACCGCGTTTGGATTGGCATTCTTCGGCATCTATGTGGGATGGGCGGGGTGGCAGGCGGAATATTACGCCGCCGGCCCTTACATTTCGCCGGCGTTTGCGCCCCTCTTGTACGTCGACCCGACGGCGCCTGGTGTGCCTGCGGTCGAACATTCCTTCTTCGGCATCTGGCCGGAATGGTGGCCGGGGTTCCTGCCGAGGTCGCCGAACTTCCTCATTGTGCTTCTGCCCGTGATGTTTCGGGGCACCTGCTACTACTACCGCAAGGCCTACTACCGGGCGTTCTTTATGACGCCTCCAGGCTGCGCGGTCGGTCCGGTGCCACACAATTATCGGGGTGAGACGGGCCTTCTGGTCATCCAGAATCTGCATCGGTACACCCTCTACATCGGCATCGGCCTGCTTCCCTTCCTTTTCTACGAAGCGTTCAACAGCCTGTTCTGGGAGGGCCAGTTCGGCGTAGGCGTGGGGAGCGTCATCCTCTTTGGAAACGCAATCCTGCTCGCCGGCTACACCCTGGGTTGCCACGCCTGGCGCCACCTCATCGGCGGTCGGCTCAACTGTTTCTCTTGCGACGGCGGCGCTCGCGCCCAACATCAGGCGTGGAGCCTCACTACCTGGCTGAACGAGCGACACATGAAGTTCGCATGGGTCAGCCTCTACTTCTTCCTGTTTGCAGACGTGTACATCCGCCTCGTCTCCATGGGAATGATCCCCGACCTCAACACCTGGCACGGCGTGACCTGGGTTGGAGCGTTCTAAATGAGCCTCGATATTGCAGAAATCCAGACCATCGAGCACGACGTCATCGTGTTGGGGGCCGGTGGAGCGGGTCTTCGCGCGGCGGTGGAGTGCTCTCGTCAGGGACTCGACACCGCCATTGTGTGCAAGTCGCTCCTGGGCAAAGCCCACACGGTGATGGCCGAGGGCGGCGCTGCGGCCGCGCTGGGGAATGTCGACCCCAGGGACAACTGGAAAATCCACTTCCGCGACACGATGCGTGGCGGCAAGTTCCTCAACAACTGGCGCATGGCAGAACACCACGCCAAGCAGGCCCCAGACCGGGTTCGCGAGCTCGAGGAGTGGGGAGCGGTCTTCGATCGCACCAAAGACGGTCTCATCAACCAACGCAACTTCGGTGGACATCGCTACCCGCGCCTTGCGCATGTCGGCGATCGCACCGGTCTGGAGCTCATTCGGACCCTACAGGACAAGGGCGTTCACTCGGGCATTACGGTGCACATGGAGTGCACGGGCCTCGGCCTCCTCAAGGACGGAGATCGGGTCTCCGGAATGGTCTGCCTGTGGAAAGAGGCCGGCCGCTTTGTCATCTTCCGCGCCAAAGCCTTCATCTTCGCCACTGGCGGGTTCGGGAAAGCGTGGCGGATCACGTCAAACAGTTGGGAATACACCGGTGACGGCCAGCGCATGGCCTATGACGCCGGTGCCGACCTGCTCGATATGGAGTTCACCCAATTCCACCCAACGGGAATGGTCTGGCCGCCTTCTGTGGCCGGAATTCTGGTGACGGAAGGCGTTCGCGGCGAAGGCGGCATCCTCAAGAACAGCGAAGGCAAGCGCTTCATGTTCGATCACATCCCAGAGCGCTTCGTCGAGGAGACGGCAGACACGATCGAAGAGGCCGACAAGTGGTCGGGTGGCGACATGACGGCGCGGCGCCCGCCCGAGCTACTGACGCGCGACGTGGTCGCCCGGGCCATCTACCATGAGGTCAAAGAGGGCCGCGGAAGCACCCACGGTGGCGCGTATCTGGATATCGCCAGTCGTCGACCCGCCGACTACATCAAGAAGAAGCTCCCTTCGATGTACCACCAGTTCAAAGAGTTGGCCGAGGTCGACATCACGGCTTCGCCGATGGAGGTGGGCCCGACATTCCACTATGCGATGGGTGGAATCCGGGTCGATGCCGATAGCCAGATGACGGCGGTAAAGGGGCTGTTTGCGTGTGGCGAGTGCGCTGCGGGCCTGCATGGAGCCAACCGGTTGGGCGGCAACTCCCTCTCCGATCTGCTTGTCTTTGGGCGCCTCGCCGGTATCGGCGCCAAGGAGTTCATCGACGCCAACGGCACGTTGCCAGCCTTGGACGAGGATCAGGCCAAGACGATTATCCGTGCAGCTACAGCGCCTTTGAACCGTGAAGATGGGCCGAATCCCTACGTCCTCCACGACCGGCTTCGGGACTCGAACACCAAGTATGTCGGCATCTGGAGAGACGATGAGGGTCTTTCCACAGGTATCGACGCGATCATGGCTCTGAAGAAAGAGGCGGGGACTGTCAAAGCTCACGGTTCCAGCCAATACAACCCAGGCTGGTCCGAAGCGCTCGACCTGCCTAGTCTGCTCCTCGTCGCAGAGGCGACCGCTCGCTGTGCGAGGATGCGTCAAGAGAGCCGCGGCGCCCATTCGCGCGTCGACTTCCTCGGCGAGCACGAGGAGTGGAGTCACGTCAATATCGTCTGTAGAAAGGGCGAAGACGGCGAGATGATCCTCGAGAAGATACCGCGAGGTGACGACCCAGAGGCACTGGCCAAGGTCGCGCGAGCAACCCTCGAAGAGCTGGAGGGTTCCAATGGGTAAACGCACACTCCGCGCCTGGCGTGGCAACGCCGAGGGCGGCAAATTCGAGGAGTACACGTGTGAGGTGGACGAGGGCATGGTCGTGCTCGATCTCATCCATCGCGCACAGGCCGAACACGCTCAGGATCTGGCTGTTCGTTGGAACTGTAAGGCTGGCAAGTGCGGCTCATGCGGCATGGAGGTCAACGGCAAGCCAAAGTTGGCCTGCATGAACCGGCTCTCGGACTACCCTCAGGGCGAGACCATCCAGGTTCAGCCGATGAAGTCGTTCCCGATCATCAAAGATCTGGTCTGCGACGTGAAGTGGAACTTCGAGCAGAATGCCCGGATCAAGCCGTTTACTCCGCCCGAAAAGCCCGCGGACGGCAACTACCGCATGGCCCAGATGGATGTGGATCGTATCCAGGAATTCCGGAAGTGTATCGAGTGCTTCCTGTGTCAGGACACCTGCCATGTCATCCGCGATCACGACAAGAAGGCCGAGTTCATCGGCCCGCGTTTCATGATTCGCGTTGCGAGTCTGGACATGCATCCACTCGACCAGGCTGACCGCATTCCGGAACTGAAGAACGAGTATGGCTCGGGCATGTGCAACATCACGCGGTGCTGCACCGAGGTCTGCCCAGAGCACATCAACATCACTGACAACGGGATCATCCCGATGAAGGAGCGGGTCGTCAGTCGCTACTACGATCCGATCGCGATGGCGATGCGAATGGTGTTCGGCAAGTAGAGAGCAAATGGATTTGGTGTCGGGGGACGCCACAACGATCGCGGCCTCGGCAGGCCTCGGTCCTGAAGGGGAGAGGGATTGTCGGAAGACATTTTGTTCGGTATCACTGTCTATCATCTCGACACTGGACTTCGCGGTTTCCCAGTAGGAACCTGCAGAACATCCAGGGTCGATCCAGACGCGGGCGTGTCGTACGTCGGCCACTCCATCGCGTCCCTTGCCGTGCGCGAACCCGAAGAGGTCGTCTTCTTGCTCCTGGAGCGACGACTACCCAATCCCGAGGAACTCGCCACATTCAGGGCCGATCTCCGGGCACGCCGCGGGGTGCCTCGCAAGATCCTCGATGGCCTTCGCAGCCTGCCTCGCGAGGGTCACCCCATGTTGTGGCTGGTCAACGGTCTGACACTCCTGGGAATGACCGGCACGACCGGAGATTGGGAGGAAGACGCGAGAAACATCGTGGCATGGGCCCCGGAGCTGGTCGCCGCCATCTACCGGATCCGATCCGGCTGGGGGGATCCCATTGCTCCGCGGCACGATCTGGGCCTTATCGAGAACTTCGTGCACATGCTCGGCGTTCCGGGCGCCGATACCGATGGTTTGACCAGGTTGATGCGCACCTTCTACATCCTCCATCTCGATCACGGCGGCGGAAATCTGTCGACCTTCACCGGCAAGGCCGTCGCGTCCGGCCACGCCGATTTGTTTTCGAGTCTGGCGGCTGCAATGTGCGGGCTCTACGGCCCTCTGCATGGCCGGGCGAATCAGGACTGTCTGAACTTCGTGCGCACGGTCGGCAGCTCGGATCCAGAGCGGGTTGAGACCTTCGTCCGCAATGCGCTCGCGAACAAGGAGAAGATCTACGGGTTTGGCCACGCGGTACTCCGCGCCGAGGACCCGCGGGCGACCATCGAATACGCCCTCGGCGAGGAGATCTGCGGCGACGATCCGCTCTTCCGGACAGCGCTGTCGCTGCGCGAGGTCGCCGTGCGTGTCCTTCGTGAATTCCCGAAGGTCAGCAATCCCCATCCCAATGTCGACGCGGTCTCGGGCACCTTGCTCAACGCCGTCGGGCTGACGGACAGCAACTACTACACAGTGCTCTTCGGGCTGTCGCGGATGACAGGTATCTCCGCCCAGATCGTCGACGAGCGCGTTCGCGCCCGAAACGGAAAGGGCGTCCCACTCTACCGACCCAAATACATCGCAAAGGAGCAATAATGATCTCTGACCCGACATCGGGAAGCCGCATCGAAGTCGCGGCTGACGGAACCCTCACCGTACCCAACGACCCCATCATCACCTTCATCGAAGGCGATGGCATTGGCCCCGACATCTGGGCTGCCGCCGTCCGCGTGCTCGACGCTGCGGTCGAGAAAGCCTACGGCGGCGACAAGAAGATCGCCTGGCACGAGGTCTACGCCGGTGAGAAGGCCCACGCGAAGTTCGGCGAGTGGCTACCCCAGGCGACCCTCGACCACATCTCCAAGTACGTGATTGGCATCAAGGGCCCGCTCACGACGCCAGTAGGCGGCGGTTTCCGCTCATTGAACGTTGCGATTCGTCAGCGGCTCGACCTGTACTGTTGTGTGCGCCCGGTGCGCTGGTTCCAGGGTGTGCCCTCTCCAGTCAAGGACCCTTCCGCCGTGGATATGGTCATCTACCGCGAGAACTCCGAGGACATCTACGCCGGAATCGAGTGGGCTGCGGGCACCGAAGAGTGCGCAAAGGTCTCGAAGTTCCTCATCGACGAGATGGGCGTCACCAACATCCGCTTCCCCGAGACCGTCGGCCTCGGCGTCAAGCCTGTGTCCCGCGAGGGAACCGACCGCCTGGTGCGAGCATCGATCAACTTCGCCCTCGAAAATAAGCTGCCCTCCGTCACTCTCGTGCACAAGGGCAACATCATGAAGTTCACCGAAGGCGCGTTCAAGAGCTGGGGCTACGACCTGGCAGAGACTGAGTTCGCCGACCAGTGCTGGACCTGGCGCCAGTACGATCGCATCAAGGACACCCAGGGCGCCGATGCTGCAAACGCCGCTCAGGAGGCCGCGCTCGCCAGTGGAAAACTCCTGATCAAGGACTTCATTGCCGATGCGATGCTCCAGCAGATCCTGCTCCGCCCCAAGGAGTACAGCGTCATTGCGACTCTGAACCTCAACGGCGACTACATCTCGGATGCGCTGGCTGCGCAGGTCGGCGGCATCGGTATCGCCCCCGGAGCCAACGTCAACTACGTCACCGGCGTGTCGATGTACGAGGCCACCCACGGTACGGCGCCCAAGTACACGGGACTCGACAAGGTCAATCCTTCCTCCGTCATCCTGTCGGGCTGCATGATGCTGGATCGACTCGGCTGGGGTGAGGCAGCAGCGCTCATCGTCAAGGGCATCGAAGGCTCGATCCTCGACAAACAGGTCACCTATGATTTCCACCGTCTGATGGACGGCGCTACCAAGCTCAAGTGCAGTGAATTCGGCGATGCCATCATCGCGCGAATGTAGGGGATAACCATGAAGATTCACGAATATCAAGGCAAGGAAATCCTCCGGAAGTACGGCG
>Ga0315336_1003349_pt1 | contig 21562 bp, 22 predicted proteins | sample ASW5metaG_FD_204512 | JGI IMG/M metagenome (GOLD analysis project Ga0315336, IMG submission 204512) | Ammonia-oxidizing marine archaeal communities from Monterey Bay, California, United States - ASW #5 | ecosystem: Environmental > Aquatic > Marine > Intertidal zone | place: USA: California... | reverse complement strand
CGGTGGCCGTGGGAGTCAGGCTATTTACCCTTATCCCAAACTCTGCCAGTTCCATCGCCACTGACCGTGTGAAGTTCATCAGCCCGCCCTTGCCGTTGCCGTAGCCAACATTCCCCGGCTCTCCCTGATGGCCCGCCGTGGACTGTATGTTAATCATATTACCGTGCCGCCATTGTTCAATCATCAGTTGGGCCACATGCTTGGTGAACAGAAAAGCGCCGGTCAGGATAACGTCTATCTGACTTCTCCACTCGTACAAGGGCGTCTGGAGAACGCCCTTGCAGTTGAAGATGACCGGACTGTTTACAAGGGTATCCACGCCACCAAAGGCATCAGTGGCCAGTGCGATGGTGGCCTTAACTTGATTTTCGTCGGTTACGTCGCACACCACTCCAACAGCCTAACCTCTCCGATCAACGATGAATCGGGCGCAACCGTCGGCATAGGTAGGGTTCAGGTCAACGCAGACAATTTTGGCCCCTTCGTCGGCCAACCCCTCTGCGACGCCACCGCAGATGTTGGGACTGGTCCCTGTTACCAAAGCAATCTTCCCATCAAGTTTCATAAGATGACCTCCTATGTCGGCCAAGTCTCAACGTACATCGTTGGCTTGGTATAGTGCAATCTAGCCTGTTAATGGGGCGATTGTAGTAGGGGCTGTATGGAGGGTCAACATTCTTGACAGTGGTTAAGCCTACGCCTAGACTCCCATGCAATCGTCAACAGCCACGGCCATACCCAGTTTGCCAGCAGAAAAGTATCCCTCTTTAGAACTACTACCATATTCTTCCATATTCTTCAGCAAGCGCAGGAGCCCCGACATGAACCTAGGATTTATCGGAACCGGCACTATGGGTAATCCAATGGTCCGCTGCCTCATCGAGGCCGGTCATCGATTGACCGTCCACGACGTGCGCCGGGAGGCCACAACCAACCTTTGCGAGATGGGTGCAACCTGGGCCGAAAGCGCCCGAGAGGTCGGCTTGGCCAGCCAAGCGGTGTTTACATCTCTGCCTAGCCCCGCCGAGATGGAAACCACAGTTCTGGACCCAGACAACGGTATCCTGGCCGGATTGCTAACCGGCGGCGCGTATATCGACCTGACCACGAACGCACCTGATGTGGTCCGCCGAATCGCCGAAGTTTGCTTGAGCCGGGGCGTCGAAATGCTAGACGCCCCGGTCAGCGGACGCCCGCCCCGGATGACCGTCATGGCCGGCGGGGACGCAGCGACTTTCGAGAAATACCGTCCCGTTTTTGAAAATATGGCCGGGAACGTCTTCCACATGGGCGAGTCCGGAACCGGTTGCTCCACCAAGTTAGTCACTCAATACCTGGGTTACTCTAACTTCATCACCGCTCTGGAGGGGCTGCTGATCGGGGTCAAGGCCGGGGTTGATATCAGACTTCTGGCCCAGGTTGTCCCGGTGAGCGCCGGGGCCAGCCGTGTATTCGACAACATACCCCGGGCAGTTTTGACGGGCGAGTTTACATCGGGGGGCTCCCTGGATATCGTGGCTAAAGATCTGCGATTGGCCTGCGAGTTGGCACGTGAGGTCCAAGCTCCCGCCAGGATCGGAATCATCGCCGACGACGCCTTTCACCGGGCGCAAGTGCTGGGGTGGGGCCAGGACGGCTATCCCAAGGTAGCGAAGATATTGGAAGAGATGGCCGGGGCGGAACTAAGAGGAGATGCCCCCGAAGCGCCAAGCTATCAGCAAATAGATCCCCGGCGGGATTAGCTATCCAACCGAACGATGTCTCAGAGTAGCGTCACACCCCCTCTCTAACTCTCCTCCATCAAGGGGGGCGAGAACAAATCCCTTCCTCCTCGATGTGGGAAGGTTAGGATAGGGCGGTCCTTCAAACATCAAAATATTCGGGCTTCAGCAGCGAAGGCTAACACCTATAAGTTTGATTCACAACCAGCTCCCTAGCTGACAATTCCCCGCCGTTGTCCCATAATATCCGCCAACAAGGACACATCCACAGGAGGCCAACGAACTTGGCCGTTTCGGAAGAACGAATAAACCGCCTGCTTCTCAAAGATGAGATTGAGCAGTTCCTCTACCAGGAAGCAGAGCTTCTTGACGAAAGACGATTCGAGGAGTGGTTGGAAGTCCTCTCCGAAGACATACGCTACTGGATGCCCATGCGCCGCAACGTCAAGTTCGGGGAACTGGACCGGGAATTCACCCGGGAAAGTCTTGACATCAACTGGTTCGATGAGGGAAAGGACACCCTGGCCCGCCGGGTGAACCAGATACTCACCGGCGTCCACTGGGCTGAAGAACCCCTTTCCCGAGTCTGCCACTCAGTATCCAACATCCAGATTCTAGGCGCTACGCCCTCCTTGCCCCAAGCAACCGAGGTTTCGATAAAATGCCGGTTCCTTGTTTACCGGAACCGGGTCGAGACCGAGACGGACATCCTGGTGGGCAAGCGGGAGGACACCCTCCGCAACGTCAACGGCCAGTGGAAGATTGCCCAGAGAAAAATCATCCTGGACCAGAATGTGCTACTGGCCAAGAACCTGACGTTTTTCTTTTAATAACAGAGATCGCCCGATAGGTGAACGCAAGGAGAGTCCCGATATGGCTACGGAGATCAAGGGCCGGTTTGTAGACGGGTTAGTCAACTCGAAGGCCGGGCAGGTCAGCCGAGAGATTTTCGTCAACGACGAGATCTACGCCCAAGAACAGGAACAAGTATTCACCCGCTCTTGGCTCTACATCGGCCACGAATCTCAGGTGTCCAAACCCGGCGACTACTTCGTTTCCTGCATGGGTGAAGAGTCCGTGATTCTCTGCCGGGACCGGGATAGCAAACTCCACGTTTTCCTGAACTCCTGCATGCACCGAGGCATGAAGGTGTGTCGCTACGATGAGGGCAACACCCCCGTGTTCACCTGCCCATATCACGGCTGGAGCTACGCCGCCGACGGCAAATTGGTCGGGGTTCCCTTCTTCAAAGACTCGTATCACGAGCTACTGGATAAGTCCAAGTGGGGACTGGTTGAAGTAGCCCAGTTGGCCACGTACAGAGGATCGATCTGGGCCACCTGGGAACCTACCGCCCCGCCCTTCATCGAGTACCTTGGCGACTTCAAGATGTTCTACGACCTATCCTTGGAAGCATGGAACGGCACCGACGAGCCTCTAGAGGTTCTCGGTGGAGTCCAGAAATGGATCATACCTTGCAACTGGAAATTCCCGGCGGAGAACTTCAGCGGCGACAGCTACCACAACATCAGCCACCGCTCGGTGGACATGGTGGGCATCGGGCCCAGCGGGACCGGACGCAGGGATATGGCGGAGCGGACATATTCCCGGCGCCTCCAGGTCGCCTTCCCGGAGAGGGGGCATCAGTCGGGAGTGTACGTTCTACCTGGAAACGCTCCCACCGCGCCTTCGTATCAACAGTCGCCTGCAGTCGCCGAATATTTTCGCGAAGCCGAAGAGAAACGGAGGGACAGTAAGGGGGAATGGGGCCGGGTAACCGGTAGTCCTGGGCTGATATTCCCCAACGCGGCTCTCCACCCAAGGCAACCCCGGTCCATAGCGGTCTTGCACCCCAGGGGTGCCCACCAGACCGAGATGTGGCGTTGGTACTTCGTGGACGCCGGAGCTCCCTACGAGGTTAAAAACTTCCTGCGCCAGTATTACATCCGATACTCGGGACCCAGCGGCCTAACCGAACAAGATGATATGGAGAACTGGAACTACGCCCACGCCGCAAGCAGGGGAGCCATCGCACGGCGGCATCCCTACAGTTACGAGCAGGGGCTCGGCTTCGAACAGACCAACTACGAATACGAAGGTCTAAAATTCCCCGGCCAAGTCATGGACTTAGGCGACGCCCGGTCAAGCGAGCAGAACCTACGGAACTTCTACAAACGCTGGGCCGAATTCATGGAAGCCCCCAGCTGGGACGAACTAGCCTCCTGGCGGTAACCGTTGGTCCTCTCCCTCTTTAGAAGGGGGAGATTAAAGGGGGTAGTCCCGTCAATCCCACGCACACGAAACCTTGGAGCCCAACATGAACGAAGTAGTAAACCTGATGTTGCTAGACCCAGGAGCCAACATCATGGTCAGGAACGGAGCCACCGCCGAGGTGATTTCCAACCCCAAGGACGGTGTTTGGGTCGTCGTCAAATACCTGTCTTCGCCCGGCGACCCAACGTTAGAGGGAACGGAAGACATGGTGTTCGCCCAAGACGTGGTCCGAGTCTTAGAAACTCAGTAAGCTGGAATTTTAATGTCCTCTAACCAAAATGGCCATTCCAAGATGACGCCAACCCAAGAATTGCTCCGGGCAGCCTTTGCTGCGGGGTTCCAATCCATCGACGATGGGTATACTTTCCACACCGGCTTCGACTCGTATCTGGAAAGCAACGGATACGCCAAGCGGGATGACATCGCCTGCACTTGCTCCGACAGTGGCTTCCACGGTCACATGCCCGAGTGCCGCTGGGTCAAGATGTAGTCGTCAGATCAATCCCGCCACCGGCTTCCCCCTTATCGTATAATGTGCTCCAAACCCAGCCCAACCGAGACTAAATCCTGGGAGGCAACGATGGCTAGAGAAGAGATTGACGGCGGAGAAGCCGTCTTAGAGGCTTTTCGGAATCTGGACATCGAATACATAATCGCGTCCCCCGGCTCAGACTGGCCGTCGGTATGGGAAGCCTTGGCCCGTCAGAAAGTAAACGAGGCCGACGGACCCCGTTACATCGATACTTGGCACGAGACCCTGGCCGTGACCATGGCCATGGGCTATACGAGAGTCACCGGGAAACTGCAAGCCGTCATGTTGCACGCTGGTGTCGGGTTACTGCAGGGGTCGTTGGGTATCCATGGCGCTTACCAAGGCGAGATTCCCATGCTGATCTGCTCCGGTGAGTCCATCACCAACGGCGAAGACCCCGACTTCGATCCGGGCGGACAGTGGTACCGGGGACTCAACGTGGTGGGAGGCGCTGACCGGTGGGTCGAACCCTTTACGAAATGGAGCAGCCACGTTTCCACCCATTTCAACCTTTACGAGTCGATAACCAGGGCTGGCGAGATGGCCCAAAGGTTACCCAAAGGTCCGACGTTCCTGGACATCCCGATGGAAGTCATGCTGCCCGCTTGGACTCCTCCGCCGAGGATGGGCAAGATTCCCGCTCCTCCGAAGACTCATTCCGAAGCTTCCGCAATCGACGAAGTAGCTCGATTGTTGGCTGGAGCATCATCTCCGGTGATAATCTCCGAGTCAGCCGGTAAGGACGTGGAAGCCTTCCATCAGACGGTTCGTTTGGCGGAAATGTTGTCCATTCCCGTGGTGGAGTCAAGCCCCGGTTACGCCAACTTCCCAAAGGACCACCCCATGTACCAGGGAACCAATGTCAACCTGTTCAAAGACACCTCCGACGTGATTCTGCTGATGGGAAGCAAGACTCCCTGGTATCCGCCGTCCAAAGGCCCCGCCACGGGAACGGTGATATCCATAGATGAGTATCCCCTTAAAGAGCATCTGACCTACCAGGCTCTCCACGCCAACATCTACCTGGAAGGCGATATTGGCGTAACCGTCAGGCTCCTAGCCGACGCTGTAGAGGCCAACGGTGGTCTTAACGTTGTGGCAATCTCCGCAAGAAAGTCTCAATGGGAGTCGGAACACAACAAAGCCACCGAAGGTCACCGAGCCACGGTTGAGGCAGCCAAAGACAAAGGTCCAATCGACCCGGTCTGGCTATGCGCTGCCATCAGCGATGTCATGCCCGACGACGCCACCTACATTGAAGAAACCATCACCCATAGGGGCGCGATACTGAGGCACATCGCCTGGAACACACCTCAGCGCTACTTCCATCCCAACGGCGGTCTGGGACAGGGACTGGGCACGGCCCTAGGCGTCAAACTAGCCCGGCCCAATTCGCCGGTAGTCGCGCTGATGGGCGACGGCTCCTTCCTGTACAACCCCGTCGTCCAGAGCTTCGGCATATCCGCTGCGGAGAATCTGCCCATCCTGATAATCGTTTTCAACAACGGGAAATATCAGGCGATGCAGAACCTGCATCTACAGTTCTACCCCCACGGGGTCGCCGCCAAGACCGGAATCCACCACGGGGTGGACATCACCGGTCCCAACTACGCCGATCTGATTAAGCCATTCGGCGGCCACAGCGAGCGCGTGGAAGACCCCGCTGAGCTCAAGCCCGCCCTTGAGCGAGCGCTGGCAGCAGTGAACGGCGGCACCACGGCGCTGGTAGACGTGATAGTTAACGCTTAACTTAAGAGGATCCGATTAGTTTGTCATGCAAAATTGAACCTGATCGATCAACCCAATCTTAGCTGTACATCAGATGTTGGAGGCGTACAGTGGTCTTCGACCAAGCCAAAACCTCGAAGATCGCGAGCACTCTAGGATGGTTTGAAATCTCGCTATCCGTGCTCATAATGCTAGCTTCCAATGCGTCGCGCCTGGTGCCCATGACTCAAGATTCACCAAACGCCTATGAGTTCGACGTGCGCTATATTCAGCACCAGTGGGTCTCGCTCCTCCCCATTGTTCTCGGAGTGCTGTTTCTCACACTAGCTCCTTTGCAGTTCTTCGCACGGATCCGACAACGACGAATCAGTATTCACCGTGGCTTGGGACGAGTATTAGCCACCTGTGCCGCAATCAGCGGTGTAATCGTTCTGATCCTCAACTTTCTTTTCCCTACCTTCGGCGGTATCAGCACACAGTCGGCAACAGCATTCTTTGGCGTAATCTTTCTCTTTTCTCTTTTTATGGAGATGCGCCACATGTTTAGGAAAGAAGTGCGCCAGCATTGCAAGTAGATGATTCGAACATGTTCCTTAGCGATGGGCGTAGCTACAGTACGAGTCTTCCTCATTCTATTTCAGTCGCTTATGAGACTGAGCCAAGAGGAGTCATTCGGTGCCTCTTTCTGCCTGGGGTTCAGCGTCAATCTGGTTGTAGCGGAGGCATGAATCAATCACACCCGCCGCTCAAATTCGATGGGTAATAGAATTTAGTGGATGCACATTAAGATTCTCAATGAATCGGCAAAGGAGCCTATTTCATGCCAGATGAAATCCCGTCGGAAGCTCAGGTCTTGGAATGGATGGAATCCCTGTCCAATTGGGGACGGTGGGGAAAAGATGATCAACTGGGCGCCTTGAACCTGATTACCTCAGCCAAGCGCCAACAAGCCGCTGGCTTGGTTCAGGACGGCGTTGCCGTGAGCTGCGCCCGGCCCATAGTCACCGACCTTACACCGGACATCAGCTTCCAGGTCCAGCGCTACATGGTGGACAGCGGCGAGGGCCGGGACACCGACCCAGATGAACGCCGATTGGTGCGCCGGGGGGCGGCTGAATTCATCGGCATGGTCTTTCATGGGCGAACCATCACCCACATCGATGCATTGTCCCATTATTCCTGGCGGGGCAAGCTGTACAACGGTATGCCGGCCTCCCAGATAACGTCTAAAGAGGGTGCCCAAACACACTCCATCGAGGTCGCCGGAGATGGGATAGTTACCCGGGGCGTTCTGTTGGACATCCCGGCGGTCCGTAATGTCTCATGGGTGCCGCCGGAGGAGCCAATCATGCCTCAAGACTTAGAGGCTGCCGAGCGTGCTCAGGGAGTGCTAGTTGAAGAGGGGGACATCCTGCTGGTGCGTACCGGAAATTACCGGAAGCGCCTAGACCTGGGTCCGGTGCCGAACACGGAACCGGCCACGGCCTGTCAGGTGGCCTGCACACCTTGGTTCAAAGAGCGAGGCGTGGCCATGCTGGGTACCGACACTTCCAACGATTGCCATCCCAGCCAGTACGCTAACGTAACCGCGCCATTACACACCGTTTCGCTGGTTACTCTGGGCATGTGGTTGATCGACAACGCCAATCTGGAGGAACTAAGCCAAGCCTGCGCCCAGCGTCAGCGGTACGAATTCATGCTGACGATGGGGCCCTTGCGCTTGAGGAACGTCACCGGTTCCCCGGTGAATCCGATCGCCCTGTTTTAAGACAGGCCCGGAATAAAGGGCTTCACGATCGACAGAACGATCGAGGCTGCGAAGAGCAACGCCCCAATGATGAGCACGGTAAACGCCGAACCGGCGAATCCCGTGGTCAATTGCTGGCCGAAAGATAGAACCAAGTCACTGATTAAATTGATAACGGGTCCTGGAATTCCGGGCGCATTTGCGGTGATTTTATCTACGGCCGTTACCAGGAAATCCACCGCCTTGGATTCGAAAATCTTCCCTACGATAAAGATTGACCCGCCGGACACGAAAAGGAAGATGCCGGGCCATCGCGTGGCCGCGCTGAGCTTGGGAAGATGAAGAACCGCCAATAGAATCGCGCCGCCGTACAGCATCAGAAACGCGATTGTCCCTCCTAATGTCCGGTATTGGACAACCGCCTCCTTGGCCTCGGCCATCTCGGAACGGAGCTCCGGTTCGGAATAGTCGCCGCTAGTCTCTGCTATGACTCGAATAATGTTCAGCCGGTCTCCTTCATCCAACCGGTCACGGAGCTTGCTGATGGCGTCGTCCAGCACAGGTTCGGTCAACGGGCGGGCGGCTACCTTTAACACTCCATGGGTATCCCCGGTAATAAAGGGCGTCCGAATATCATTGGAAGCTTTCGCCATGGCTAGTTTGGACCGCTCATCCAAAGAATCGTCCGCGAACAATGCTGGGAAAGCCGCGTCGAAGATTAACGTTCGGCAGGGTTCGGGAATCGCTTTGATCGAAGGCAACTCGGCTGGTACTTGCCCGCTCCCTAAGCCGCGAAACACTTCTTGGTACCCGTCACCTACTCTCTTGACGGTGGCCGGAGTACATTCGGGAGCGCCGGGGTCGCCTTCAGGGATGCCATCGATACGGCGGTCGATGTATTCAAACAACGTGGGTTTGATTTGCTGTAGCGGCGGGCCCAATTCCAAGTAAAGTTCCAAGGTCTCCGAGTCGTCGTTAAAGTAGGCCAAGGAACGTTGAATCGACGCTTCCACCTGGGTTTGCAAATATTCGGGAGACAGCAGTCCGCGCACCAACCCAACTATGTCCTCGGGACTCACTACCTTAAAGTCCCCAAGAAGTTCTTGCATTTTATCTTTTGCCTTCTGGTCCAGAAGAACGTCGTCGTAGATGCGGGCGTAGGTATTATATTCCGAGATTGTAGCGGTGTAGAAATCGGCGTCCAGAAGTTTGTTGGATATATTGCTCTCAACCAACGTTAAAAGTAGTCCAAAGAAGATGGCGATTCCCAAGAGCGGAGTAGCCACGAAACGAAGAATCATCAATGGCAGACCCATAACTTATGTCTACCTCCAGATGTGTTAACCCAAGATCTGTTTTTAAAATTCGGTCTAACGACCCCGTTTAGACGGTGCGCAACCGGCGCTCCCGCCTTTACCGAACCAGGACGCCTCCAAGCATAGATCAAGCCCGGAGAATCTATAATTATTCCAGATTTATGAGATTGTAGCATAGGGTTCTCCTTAATTCATGGCCGCTGCTATGCCGAAAACTCGAGATATGGAGACTGGAGGGATTCGTTTGTCGACAAGAAACTGGGCCGACGTATGCGGCCAGTTCCAGGCAGATTCTCCACCCGTGAGGGCACTCCTCCCACAATGCACTTCCCTCCCCAAGGAAAGCAAGATTGGTTCTCTGCCGTCGATAGAACCTCCTACACCACCGGTATTGATGTCTAAGTTAATCTCGCTACTTCCTACCGCCCGTGATTCTCAAAATGAATATGAATAAGTTTATCAAGTCCAGATACAGCTTCAAGGCACCGATGGCCCCGATCCGGCTCAATACCAGAGCATCACCCTGAAGCACGGCCTCGCCGGTCATCTCTTTGATCTTCTTGGAATCGTACAACGTCAACCCCATGAATATGATGACGCCGGCGATGGACACCAGCCACTCTAGGGCAGAACTTTGGAAGAACAGGTTAGCGACGGACGCCACTATCAGACCTAGAAGTGAGGCGAACAGAATCGGCCCCAAGCTGGTCAGATCCTTCTTTGTGGTCAACCCTGCGATGGACAGACCGGCGAAGATCGAAGCCGTGGCCCCGAAGGCCAGTCCAATGCTCCCAAGGTCGTACACGACAAAGATTACCGACAACGTCACGCCCATCAAAGCGGCGTAGATGAAAAAGAGGGCAAGAGCCATCGGTGGCGCAAGCTTATTGATCGTCGCTGAGATTAGCAATACCAGGCCCAACTGGGCGCCTATCAGTCCGAAAACTATAATGCGGCTGCTGAACACGGCGGCTTGGATGTCCGGATTCAAAGCCACCACCATCGCCACGATGGTGGTCAAAACCAATCCGCCGGTCATATACAGATAGACCCGGCTCATGGCTCCGATAAAGGCGCTGTTGATTTCCTCTTGTAGCGCCGTTTGATTCTCATACATCTGGGTATCCATTCAACACCTCGCCCACTTCCCTGAAAATATTCCCATGCATAGCCAGTCACTGAAACGTCTTTTGAGGGGTATGGAAGCAAAGGAAAGAGGAACGGTAAATCCGTGTGGGGGCCGCAGACATTATAACATTTAGCCGATTTTCGCCGGCTTAAATTGGAAAAACTATGCGCTGTCAACGCCCCCAAGAACTGGCTTCATTGACACCTACTCAGGCTCGTGATATGTTTCACATAGTCTCGATTTTGCCGTTTTTAAGGGGGATTCACTATGCCAGTGAGCATCGCCGTCCTGGCTAAACAGGTCGTCGACCCAGAGATGCCGATGGCCGCGTTTCGCATCGATGCCGATGCCAAAGCCGTCGTGCCTCCCCCCAACATACCCCCAGTTGTCAATGGCTTCGATGAAAACGCGGTTGAGGCAGCCTTGCAGGTCAAGGACGCTCAAGAGGCCGCAGTTACCGTCATTTCCACAGGGACTGCTTTCGCCCTAGACGTCATGAAAAAGCCCCTGTCCATGGGCGCGGATGAACTGGTCTTGTTGCAGGATGACGCTTTCACCAATTCCATCGACAGTTTCTTCACCGCCCAACTATTGGCGGCGGCGATACGCAAGCTAGGCGGTTTCGACCTGATAATCTGTGGCCGCCAAGCGTCCGACTGGGACAACGCACAGGTGCCTCTGGGAGTAGCCGAGATATTGGGGCTTTCCTGCATCGCACTGGGCAAGAAGGTTGAGGTCAAGGGCGACAAGGTATCAGTGGAGCGCATCACATCCGACGGCTACGAAGTCGTCGAAGCTCCGCTCCCGGCTCTGGTCACCGTAAGCAACGAACTGGGCCAGCCCCGCTACCCCACTTTGCGGGGCATCATGGCCGCCACCAGAAAGCGTCCCACCATCTGGAGCGCTGCCGACTTGGGCGCCGACGCATCGCAGCTAGAACCCAGAGTGACGCTGCAAGAACTGTTCGTGCCGGTGCGCGACCAACAATGCGAAATTATAGAAGGAGAGGACGCCGCCGATGCCGGAAGACAATTGGCGCTGAAACTCCGTGAGGCCAAGCTTATCTAGCTGACAGCTATCGGTTTTCAGCCATAAGAATTCAAGACAAAGCCTTTAACCGGGCTACGTAACAGCGTCAACAACCAATACCGGAGGAAGCATGGCGGACGAATCGGGCGTACTGGTCCTGGGAGATTCAGTAGGTGGTGGGCTTAGTCCCACAGCCAGGGAGTTACTGACAGCCGGTCGAGCGGCAGCCGACGCCTTGGGCGAGGAACTGTCCATCGGGTTGCTGGGCGACACGCTGGACCAACCGTCCCAGCAGGCGATTAACTACGGAGCCAACAAGGTCTACGCAGTTACCCATCCCCAACTGGCCCAATACCAGGTGGACCTATATCTGTCGGCCATGGAAGCACTTTGCCGGGACGTGTCCCCTCGAGTCGTGCTCATCGGGCGCACCAATGAAGGAAGAGAACTAGCCCCCAGGCTGGCGTTCCGTCTCGGCGTTGGATTGGCGCAGGACTGCTTGGAGATCTCCATCGACACCGAGTCAAAGACTCTGCTAGCCAACCGTCCGGTGTACGGCGGCAACGCCATCGCCGTGGTTCGGTGTAACTACGCCCCTCAGATCGCCGCCATCCGCCCCAAAGTCTATGAGCCCCTGGAACCGGACTCCTCACGGCAAGGTCAGATCGTGTCCTTCCCGATAGAGTTGGACGCCTCCATGGCCCGTAGCCAGGTGGTGGACGCAGTGGAACAAGCAGCCGAAGGCGTGAAACTAGAAGATGCCCGCGTCGTAGTCTCCGGTGGACGGGGACTGGGCGGACCGGAGCCCTTCGCGGCCTTGGAAACTTTAGCCAACCTCTTGGGCGGCGCAGTCGGCGCATCCCGTGCTGCGGTGGACTCGGGCTGGGTTCCATCCAGCTATCAAGTCGGCCTAACCGGCAAGACAATCACTCCAGAAGTGTATATAACCATTGCTATATCGGGGGCCAGCCAGCACATGGCGGGTTGCTCGGGAGCCAAGGTTATCGTCGCGATTAATAAAGACCTGGAATCCAACATCTTCAAAGAAGCCCGTTACGGCGTTGTTGGAGATTGGGAACAGATAGTCCCCGCTTTCACTGAAGCGGTTCGCGAGCTTACCCAGAGCTAAGATCGCACCTGGAGGGAAGGTAAGATGGTTAGACCTTCCGCTTCCAAAGCAACACCCGCTGAGTTGGGCAGCTTCTATAAGGATCTGGAATCATTCAGCATCGCCGCCCTATGAACCAGGCAGGAACAAGCCCTGGTCAGCGAGCCGATGAGCAAAGCGCTTCCCTTCCTCTGGAGTTGGAAAAAGCTACGCCCTCAATCCATGCACGCGGCGGAACTTGTGGGCACTCAGGATGCCGAACGTCGGGTGTTGATGCTGCTCAACCCTGGACTGGAAGGCCGCATCGCCACCACCAACAGCCTATTTTCCGGACTACAGATTGTCTTGCCCGGTGAGGCGGCAAAGGCCTACCGGCACACACCGGCAGCCCTAAGGTTCATCATCGAAAGCGACGGCGGCCACACCACCGTTGAGGGCGACAAGATACCCATGCATCCCGGGGACTTGGTATTGACCCTCAACTGGACATGGCACGACCACAGCAATACCACCGGCAATCCAATGATTTGGCTTGAGGGCCTGGACCTGCCTCTGACCCACCTGCTGGAGGCCGTCTTCTTCGAGCCGTACCCGGAAGACATTCAGCCAATCACCCAGCCCACCGATTCATCACTAACCGCCTACGGCTCCGGCGCGCTACGTCCCGCCTGGGAGAAGCCCGACAGCGCCCATTCGCCGCTGATGCACTATCCGTGGGATAAGACCTGGGCCGCCCTGCAAGGCCTGGCCCCGGTGGCCGGCGGTAGCCCATTTGACGGAGTTGTTCTGGAATACACCAATCCCAACACCGGCGGACCCGTCATGCCGACCATGGGCTGTAATTGTCAACTGCTGCGGCCCGGCGAAGCAACCAAGGCCCATCGCCATACCGCCAGCGTCATCTACCACGTCGTCGAAGGAGAAGGTTATTTCCTAGGTTGACGGCCAGAGATTAGATTGGAGCGAGAAGGACGTTTTCTGCGTGCCCGGCTGGGTATTCCACGAACACGTCAACACGTCCGCCACCATCCCAGCGGTGCTATTCAGCTTCACCGACGCTCCCGTCCTTCAGGCCTTGAACCTGCTGCGGGAACAACCGCATCCCCAAGAACACCAGTAAACAGTCCGGTATCCTCCAGAAACAGCGTATGGGCACGGCTAGTCGTGCCCATACTTATCGCCCAGACCTGTCCGCTCTTCAGGAAAACCCGTCCCCCCTTTAGCAGGGGGGGCTACAGGCGGGTCGTGCCGGTTCTGCTTCAGGCTGGTGGATTACCGGGAGACGTTCCTGCGCAGGGCTGAACTTCCCCTACATCCCCTCCTTCGTAAGGAGGGGATTCGTTTTTCACACTCGCAGTTTCTACGGAGTGCCACTATTCCAAGATTATGTTGTCTATGAGGCGGGGCTTGCCTAGCTGGACGGCCACGGAAACCATGGCCCGGGTCTTGACCGCATCCAACTCTTCCAGGGTTTCGGCGTCGGCCACGCTGACGTAGTCGATACGTTCTATCAGCGCCTCGCTTGCCAAGACCAGCCTGGTCTCCGAGCGTAGCTGGTTTCCGTCAGTTGTTCCTTCTTGCCAAAGTCTGTCAGCTAGCTGTAACGCCCGGTAAACAACCGGCGCGGCGCGGCGTTGTTCCTCGGTTAGGTAGGTGTTGCGGCTGCTGAAGGCCAGCCCGTCCCTGTCCCGCACCGTAGGAACCATCACGACCCCTACGCCGAGGTCCAAGTCCCGGACCATCTTTCGGATGACGATAAACTGCTGTCCGTCCTTCTGTCCGAAGTAGGCATTGTCGGGACCGATGATGTTGAACAACTTGGCTACTACTGTGGCGACGCCCCGGAAATGGCCGGGACGATGCGCCCCTTCCAGCCTGTCTCCCAGTTTGGGCACGTCCACCCACGTATTGAATCCCCTCGGGTAAATCTCCTCGACGCTGGGAGTGAACACCAGGTCGACTCCCTCTTCTCGGAGCAGTTCCAAGTCCCGGTCCAAGTTGCGAGGGTATGCTGACAGATCGTCCTGGGGACCGAACTGGGAAGGGTTGACGAAGATGGTCGCGGCCAGGGTTAGGTTATCTTTGCGAGCTTGTTTCACCAGAGCAAGATGCCCTTCGTGTAGAGCACCCATAGTGGGAACCAATCCCAGAGGACGGTTCGCCGCTCTGCAGGCGACGATCATTTGCCGCCGGCTTTTAATAACTTGCATAGGGCCGGCGATTCTCCTTCGGGGCCGATGATTGGGTCGGCAACGTGGTTAGGGTAAGGCCATGAGTTCTTCCAAGATTGACTCGTCCATCCCAAAGCTTTGCTTTTCCGTGGGGAAGGCGCCGCCTTCTATGTCCTGAATGTATCGGGCGAACGCCGATTTAATCGCCTCGGCCAACTTGGCATATTGAAAGGTGTGCCTGGGCACAAAGTCGGTGAACAACCCGAGCATGTCGTGGAGCACTTGGACCTGCCCATCGCACTCAGGACCGGCGCCGATGCCAATGGTAGGAACATTCAAGCGGCGAGAGATGAGGCCAGCCAGGGGAGTCGGCACCAACTCCAATACGATGGCGTAAGCACCAGCATCCTCCAATGCTTTGGCGTCCCGCATAAGCTTGGCTGATTCGACCTCGTTCCTGCCCTGCACTCGATATCCGCCAAAGGTATTGATGGACTGGGGTGTCAGGCCGATATGCCCCATCACCGGGATCCCGGCCTCAACGAGGCGGTGCACCGTTTCGGCCACGCTCTCGCCACCTTCCAGCTTGACGGACTGTGCGCCGCCTTCTTGAATCAACCGGGCGGCGTTAGTGAGGGCCTGAGACGAGTCAACCTGGTAGGTCATGAAGGGTAGGTCGGACACCACCATGGCATTCTTGGCGCCCCGAATCACGGCTTTGGTATGGTGCAAAATGTCGTCCATGGTCACGTTAACCGTGGAGTCGTAGCCCAGAACCACCATGCCCAGGCTGTCGCCAACCAAGAGGATAGGTATCCCAGCCTGGTCTGCCAGGCACGCCGCCGTATAATCATAGGCTGTAACCATGGGTATCTTTTTACCGTCGGCCTTCATCTGGCCGATGTCCCTGATGGTCACCCTAGCCATGGCTGTTACCTCCGGAAAGTTTTGGATATCGTTATTTGTGCGTTGTGGGATGACCCTCCTCAATCCCCTCTTCTAAAGGGGGGAAGTTGGACGGGTTGGCGAGCGTTTGTTTGATTATTCGAAACTTATGTAGTGGTCCACCAGGTCCTCTATCGCGTTGAGTTGATTGGGGCCCGCACCCTGGGATGCCAGGGGCAGCGACGCCCGGGCCAGGTTCCCATACAGGGACACCAAATCCGGGGAACGCTGAAACAGAGTCTCGAGGTGGGAGCGCAGGGTCAGAACGTCGCCGCGGATCACCGGGCCGGTGGCGGCGCCCTTCAATCCCTCTTTTGCCACGTTGCTCAGAGTCGCCGAAGTCAAAGGGATAAGGGCTTGAATAGCTTGCTCTGGGGACAAACCCATAGACTCCCAAAGGCTTACGGCCGACTTCAGCAGCGTCACCACGTAGCCGCATCCGAACACCGCTGCTGCGTGGTACAGAGAACGGTCCGGACCGGCGATGGATACAGCATGTCCTCCCAAGTCTTGAGCCATAGTGGCCAAATAGTCGCCCAGCCAGGCTTCGCCTTCTACCGCAAAGGTTACTCCAGTCAATCTGGCTGCGGCGTCTTCCGGGCTATCCAGTCCGGCAAATGTCTGGAACGGGTGAAAAGCTCCGGTGAATGCGCCTTGTTGGGCGGCTGGTTCCAATAGTTCGATAGATGCCCCGCCATAGCAATGGACCACGCCTTGGCCGGAACGCCAATTCACTGACCCTGCTACGTCTTCGATAACCGAATCCGGTGTCGTGATAAACACCAGATCCGCAGCTTCGGAACATTCTTGGGCAGATGCGTAGACGGAGCAACCGGGAATCCGGTCCGCCAGCCATTGGGCACAGGCGGTGGAGCGGCTGAAAGCGGCAACCACTCGGTATCCTCGCTCAGCCAACGCCAGGGGAAGTCCCTTTCCCAGCACCCCTATGCCGATGAACCCGACGTCCAAGTTTCGACTAACCATGAGCAAGTTCACTGATGGACGGGACTCCACCAAGGCCGGTAGCTGCTTCCGCCGCACGAAGAACCGCTCTGGCCGTGACCTCTACAGTGGCGGCTCCCAAAGCCGTAAGGTCAGATGTCTGGGGACCCCGGCCAGTAGCCAGGGCGAACATGGTGTCGCCATCTCTCATGGTGTGACAGGGACGGATGGTGAGGGCCAGACCGTCGTGGCTCAATCCGGCCAGATGGTTGACCTCTTCTTTGCTCAAAACAGCGTCGGTAGCGACCAAACCGATGGTGGTGTTAGTCATGGGTGGAGCTTCATAGCTACCGTTAACTTCAAGAAGGATGGCCATCGGATCTTCGAATCCACCTTGGTCCGGGCTCCGGGGTCCGGCCATTAAGCGGCCAGTCTTGTGGTCGTACACGCCCCCGTAGGCGTTAACCGCTACCACCGCGGCCACTACCGCTCCGCCGGGAAGGCGCAAGCTGAAGGACCCGATGCCGCACTTGACCGCCGCATTTATGCCTCGAGCCTTGGCAACCGTTGCCCCGGTGCCCGCACCAACGCTGCCTTCATCCAGTGGTCCGGTGCTTGCAGCCTCGCAGGCAGCCAAGCCTTCTACGGAACCAGGGCGAACCTCTTGGGTAATCAACCCTAGATCGAAGAGGATGGCAGAGGATACTATGGGAACGATGGCCGGACCGGCCGGAAAGCCAACACCTTGCCCTTCCAGGTAATGTACCACGCCGGAAGCAGCGTCAAGACCGAAAGCGCTACCGCCACTCAGTACGATGGCGTGCACTTGGTCGACCCGATGCGCCGGTCTCAAAAGGTCGGTTTCTCTGGTACCGGGAGACCCGCCGCGAACGTCCACCCCGCCCACGGCACCTTGGCGGCAAATGATTACGGTGCATCCCGTGGCGTGAATCCGGTCAGTGTAATGCCCGGCCTCTAGTCCCTGGACCGCAGTGATAGTGCTATTCACCCGGCCCTCCAAACAACTTTGTCATTAAAGAGCGATATAGGGCAGACAGAAGGAAAGCCACGACGCAACTGGTCGCAAAATGATGGACACTTTCTATTGTGGCCGTCTCGGTCGGCATAGGATCCCAGCGGCCTACCACATTGGTCAGTCTACGACAGATGTCGCAGAGTGCTAGGTGCTCGCCCCCGCAGCGGGTGGACGGCAAGTAAATTGTAAGAGTGGCAAAAGGGAGGTGTCAAGCGTAAACACCCATTTTCGACACAGGCGCAACATCAGCCTTGAACTGCCGGCTGATTCATTGGGCGGAGGGGGATGAATATCATCACTATCGCGGAGATTGCCGTGAGGATACCGCTGTAGTAGAAAATAGAACTTAATCCACCCGCATGATTGATGATTAGCGTCGCGAGGAACGGGGAAGCCGCACCGATCAGCCCGTTGACCCCGAATATCAGTCCCACTGCCGTGGCTTCGGTACCCCGCCCGACCACATCCAATACCGCTGCTTGGATTATCTGATGCAGGGCGAAGGTGCCCAACCCCATCCCCGCCAGCACCACCGCCAGCAATATCGTATCTCCGGTGCTCACAACCAGAAAGGAAAGTAGCGCCGCCGAGGCCAGTCCGGGCACCAGGATGGCTTTTCGGCCATATTTATCCGACAATAAGCCAAGCACCGGAGCAGAGACGATACCCATGCCTGCTAGCAAGGAGTAGTGGAATCCGGCTCTGAAGTAGCTCATTCCCAGGCCGGTATCGGTGTCTGAAAGGTAGAAGGGCGTCCAGTGGAACAGGGCGTTCAGGCCGATACCCCTCAGAGCCGCCGACAGTATCAGTCCCAGAACTACGGGGTTTCGAAGCAGCCGCAACCCGATGCGAAGTTGCTCTGAAAACCGGACCGACTCCTCCTGCCCCCCCTCCTTACCAACGTCTTTCAAGGACCACCAAACCAGACCAGCCAGCATCAACGAAGGCACGGCGTAGATGAATAGTACGTGGCGCCAGAATAGAATCGTAAGTAGCGCTCCAGCCATCAGCGGTCCCAACACGTTTCCGATGTTCGAACCGAAGCCGTGCATAGCTATAGCGAACCCACGCCGGTCCGGAAACCTCTGGGAAAGGGCCGCCGCCGCTGGAAGGTGCCACAGGGCGCCGGGAATCGACACCAATACCACAGCCAAAATCAGAAGCGGGAAATTGGTGGAAGCGCCCACGAAGGCGTAGGCGACGGCAGACCCGGCCATGCACCCGGTAAGGATCAGTCCCCATTGGCTCTTTAGAGTGTCCACCAAAGCCCCACCGCCCAGGCTAACCAACCCGCCACCTACCTGCCTGATACTGAACAGAGTAGCTACTTGAAAATAACTGAGGCCTAGGGACTTTGCGATAACCTCCATGAAGACTGGAAAGCCCATATCGTATAGATGGGACGCTCCATGCCCCAAAGACAGACTACCTAATATGAATCCTCGGCTGCGCCCACGTTGCTGCGGTGCCTGCGCTACCTGCTCCATTATTCTCCTTAGAGGTGATTAGGACGCAATGAATGAATAGTACGTGAGAATTCCCTGCGTGATTCTAAAGTCATGCGCTCTCCAAGGCAAGAGAAAGGACCGGAGATTCTTCATTGTCGGTGTCCCTTCCAGCGTAAACCGCTGTGATATGCTACTGCCGACGGAGGGAGAGACCACATGGCCACTTGAAACCTGGTCGACTCCCTCTTCCATTCAATCAACTGCAATTTGCCAATAACGACCAACGTCCGGAGGCATTTTGACCATGAGTTACCCAGGTCTCAGTTTAGAAGGAAAAGTCGCCTTGGTGACGGGCTCGTCACGGGGTATCGGAGCCGCCCTAGCCATCGGCCTGGCCCAAGCCGGAGCAAACGTCGCAGTCTCCGACGTGCCTCGACAGCTTAATGAAGCTAGGGGCGTACAATCTCAGATCGAAGGTGTGGACCGAAAAAGCGCCACTTATGAATTGGACGTCCTGAACCTGGCGAACATTCGGGAATCCGTTGATGCCGTGGTTAAGGATTTCGGACGTATAGATATTCTGGTGAACAACGCCGGGATCCGCCGAAGGCAACCAGCTCTGGAGGTCACCGAAGAAGATTGGGACGCCGTGGTTGACACCAATCTGAAGGGAGCGTTTTTCTGCGCCCAGGCAGCGGCCCGGCCCATGATTGAACAAGGACATGGACGAATCATCAATATTTCCTCCCAACTGGCCGTGGTCGCCCGGGAAGACCGGGCCGCCTACTGCTCCAGTAAAGCCGGTGTGGCCAATCTGACTCGCGTATTGGCTTTAGAGTGGATCAAATACGGTATCACCGTCAACGCCATCGGCCCCGGACCAACCACGACGCCCGGGTTGTCGGAAGCCGACCCACGTTCGCCCCTGGACGTCCAGCAAGATATGTCGGCCAACATGCCCTTAGGCCGGCGGATGGAGCCGGAGGAACTGGTGGGTGCGGCCATCTATCTGGCCAGTCCTTCATCGTCCGCCACGACGGGCCACTTGCTGATTGTAGATGGAGGCTGGACAGCCATCTGAACGGCCAGCGGCCATCTACAATCAGCAGTCAGATTTTTGGAGATAGACGATGAATATGGAGGATCTGGAACGCAGACTCCGGGTGATGGAGGACGTGGAGGAGATCAAACGGCTAAAAGCACGCTATTGCGCCTACTGCGATGACAACTACAACGCCACGGCGATCGCCAGCCTCTTCACCGAAGACGCAGTTTGGGATGGAGGGATACGAGGCAGAGCAGATGGCAGGCAGGGGATCCACGACTTCTTCTGCCAAGCTTCCCAGCGGTTGCCCTTCGCGATACACATGGTCATGAACCCGGACATCGAAGTGAACGGCGATACCGCCACCGGTTCTTGGTACCTGTTCCAAGCCTGCACCTACGCCGAAGATAATCAGGCGATATGGGGGTCGGGTAGGTACGACGAGGAGTATGTTCGGTTGGACGGTGTTTGGATGTTCAAGCACTTGAAGCTGACTTGGTTCTTCTGGACTCCCTTCGAGCAAGGCTGGGCCAAGGCACAATTCTCGTAGCCTTTATCTTCTAGGACTGGACACTATGAACCAGATGCAAGACATGGTTGCTATCGTCACCGGAGCCAGCAGAGGGCTGGGCAAGGCCATCGCCTTGGAGTTCGCCTCGGAAGGGGCCAAGGTCGTCATCTGCGCCCGCGCCACTTCTCCAACAGGCTTGGCTGGCACCCTGGACGAAACTACGCAGGCCATCCAAGATGCCGGAGGCGAAGTCCTCCCGTTGGTCTGCGATGTCACCGACGATGACCAAGTTCAGGAAATGGTCCGGCAGGTCGAAGAGCATTATGACCGCATAGACGTATTGTTCAACAACGCCGGAGCCATGGTTCTGGGAGCGTCTATCCAGGAGATCGACCCCGAGAGTTGGGACCGCATAATGACGGTTAACGTGCGGGGCCCTTATCTGTGCTCCCGGGCGGTGCTTCCCGCGATGATTCGGCAGGGCCGGGGCAGCATCATCAACATCGGATCTCGCATGGCCGACGACCCCAAGCAAGATGGCGGCGTTCTGTATAGCACCAGCAAAGCGGCGGTCCACATGTTCACCTTTTGCCTGGCCGCAGAGGTGCAAGAGTACAACGTGGCCGTCAACGTAATCTCGCCCGGCAGTCTGCGAACCGAAGGCTCTGCGGCGATACCGTGGACCCAGCGGGACTGGCACGAGCGAGTGGAACCGTCGGAAGTGGGACCGTCCGCAGTGTACTTGGCGAAACAAGATGCAAAGTCAATGACCGGGAGGCTGGTGACGCGGGCTGAGTTCGGGAAAACCTGGGGGATATAGCTGTCAGCTATCGGAGGTCAGCTTTCAGGAGTCAGCCGCCGATTGACTTTACCTGACGTT
>Ga0315336_1003348_pt1 | contig 21563 bp, 18 predicted proteins | sample ASW5metaG_FD_204512 | JGI IMG/M metagenome (GOLD analysis project Ga0315336, IMG submission 204512) | Ammonia-oxidizing marine archaeal communities from Monterey Bay, California, United States - ASW #5 | ecosystem: Environmental > Aquatic > Marine > Intertidal zone | place: USA: California... | reverse complement strand
TCCGCGGCCTTGATATAGACCTCAGGATCCGTCTTGTAATGCCCCGACAACTCCGCCGAGAGAATCACATCCCACGGCAACCCCGCGTTCTTGGCCATGTTCGTCAGCAGTGAGACGTTGCCGTTCGACAGCGTAGCCAAAACGAACTTAGCCTTGAGCCGCCCGAGCCCCCGCACCGTATCCGGCCAAGGAATCAGCCGATGCCAAACCCGATTCAGATGGTCGATCTCCCCTTCACTCATCGCCGGAAAGTCGTACTCGACCAGAAGATCATCCAGAATTATCCGATGCAACTGATCGATCTTCAACCAAGGCAGCTCCCCCGTACGAACCCGATTCATCGCCGGCCCATACCCGCTCCGCCAAGCATCCGCGAAGCTCTCCCAGTCCAGGTCGAACTCCTTCTCCAACGAAAGAACCTGCCCCTCCCGAATGATCGAAGTCCGCCAATCAACCACCGTCCCAAACACATCGAACGTCATCGCCTCCACCCCAGCGAGCGCCTCCTGCACCCTCTCCTCCGCCAACGTCCGATCCAAGAGCCCAAGCCCCTGCCCTTCCCCAATCGCCGCCCCCGCGATGCTCGCCCCTCCAACCGACAAGAATTCTCTCCGTTCCAGAGTGGGTTCAGCAAACTCCGACATTTTTTCGCTCGTGCCCATACCAGCCCTCCAGGGGATCCGAGGACGAACCTTCCAACCCACCCCATCCTAGCCGCCATCCACACCATCCCACCAGCCCTGACCCTCCCAGTTGAGTGCCCTCTAGGCTACGTCTATATTCCCTCCCTCACGGGATGTGGCGCAGTTCGGTAGCGCACCTGAATGGGGTTCCTGCCGCACAGGCCCCGGTTTTCACAATTCCCGAGTAAGTACAAGGGATTCGTCCACTAACCCCGAGTACGATTTTCTGCCCATATTTAGAGGTTAGGGTACGCTAACGTGCACACCTCCTTGGAAGGGGGGCACTGTCCAGCGGGCCCCATACGGGCCTGGGTCCCACCATGGCCCACCACCGTCCCTCCCAAGCCCGGTGAGCGGTCCGTGCCTGAGGGTGGTCGGGGCGGGGTGGCCCGGTTAACCGGGCGCTGGGCCCCGAGAGACCCCGGGGGGACACCCTCCTAGTCAACCCCTCTTCCACGGCCCGCCCGCGTCTCGCCTGTGTGGTTCGCGGGCGCCCGCGTTTTCAAAACGGTAACGACGGCCTTCTGTATCGTCGCATCGACCGCAAGGCAGGGAGAGCACCATGGACGCCTTGGAGAAGAATCTGTCGTCGGCCATCGAAGAACTCATCGAAAGCGTGCTCGAGGAATGGCCGATAGAGAGTGAAGCCTTTTTCGAAAGTTCACACCTCGAAAGACGGAAGAGCCATGGGCTGGTTTGGTAAGACAACCATACTCGGCGAACTGAAATCGTCCATTCGCAAATCGTCCATTCGCGAATGAGAATAAGCTACCGAAAGATCAGAGGCGGCAGGTGTGGGGTAGCGAACGCCCTCCGCCCTACATATCATTGTGCCATACCTTATGAGAACTCTGCTACCACAGAGAGTCACCCATGCCAATGGTCTACTGATGACGAAAGGGCAATATTGCGATCTTTCTTTTCGTTAACGATACCGGCCGTCGGCATAGGAGCCGTGCTTGCCATCGCCTTAGGGGGCGCCAAGGCGCCCCTTTCTACACATAGAAGGATTGGGAATTTCAGTTGAATTGGTATTTCCATCGAACGGAGAAAATGCATGGTGGCTCAAGTGTGTTATAACGGAGAAGGACGCAGTTCACGGTTCCGAGGCGTGGCCGCGCTCGGTGGCCTCCTAGGCACCCTGTTGCTAACCGCGGCGGGACTCGCGGGCCAAAACACAGGTGCCGTTTCTGGCCGGGTCGTTGACGCCCTGAGCGGAGCGCCGGTAGATGCGGCGTATATTCACATTGATGAGCTATCACTCGGCACCAACTCGCGGTCAAATGGGTCGTTCACCCTCGGTAACGTGCAACCCGGGCAGTATGAGGTCGTGGTGGACCGTCTCGGATTCACGAGTGAGACGCAACAGGTGACGGTCACCGCTGGGGGCGTTGCCACCATAGAATTACAGGTCTCCCGGGATGCGCTCTTGCTGGACGAAATTTTGGTGACGGGAACGGCGGGCGGTACGCGAGCTCGAGCCATTGGAAACGTGGTGGGACGGATTGAGGCGGTGGAGATCATGGAGGTCGCTGCGGTGGGTAGCGTTCAGGACCTACTTGGGGCGCGTGAGTCGGGTCTCAGCTTCAACCGCAACTCGGGGAATATAGGGACCGGATCCGAAATGCGGATTCGAGGCGTGTCCAGCGTCACGATGGGCAGCCAGCCGCTGATTTACGTGGATGGGATCCGCGTGGACAACCAGACCGGGGGTGGCCCGAACCTGCGTGACGGCGGGCAAGTCTCCTCGCTGGACGATTTCAGCCCCGACGAGATTGAGAGCATCGAGATCATCAAGGGGCCCGCCGCTGCGACGCTTTACGGCACGGAGGCCTCGGCCGGGGTGATCCAGATCATCACCAAGAGGGGACAGCAGGGCGCCACTCAGTTTAACATGTCTGTCCGGCAGGGAAGGACATGGCTTCCTGACATAGCAGGGAAGGTCGGTGAGTCGTTCGGACGAGACGCAGCCGGGAACATCATCTCCTTCAACATTTACGAACACGAGAAAGCCGCTGGCCGTGACCACTTCCAGACCGGAGATCTGCAAACCTACACGCTTAGCATGCGGGGGGGCACGGACCTGCTCCGGTATTACCTGTCTGCAGACTACGGAGATGACTCAGGGATCGTCGACTACAACTGGAAGAAGCAGACTAACCTGCGTTCGAATCTCACCGTCCTGCCGTCCGACCAGTTTGAGGTGAACGTGAGCCTCGGCTACATCACCGGCCAGACGAGCTTCATGCAGCAGAGGACGGCTTGGGGGATGTGGGAGCAGTTCCAGTGGGCAAACCCCGAGGGGCAGGACCGCATCCTACGCGGCTTCCTCAGGGCGAGACCCGAGGAGATCGCTGATAATAGGGCCATCCGTGATTTGAACCGGTTCACGGGGAGCGCGACGATCACGCATGTTCCGACCGATTGGCTCACCCAACGGGTGATCCTCGGGACGGACGTGCTGAATGAGGAGAATTCCCAACTCTTCCCCAGGCGTGCGGTGCCGCAGGAGTTCGGTTCGCTCGCGCTAGGAAACCTGGAGATCGACCGTCCGAGGCGCGAGTACCAGACACTCGATTACGCGGCGAGCGCCACGTACGGGGGGCTGCCCGGTCTGGGCGAAAGTGTGCAGTTCACCTCTTCGGTCGGCTTGCAGTACTACGCGAGGACCGAGGAGATCGTCAGCGGAAAGGGGAAAGTATTCCCAGCTCCTCAGATCACGACGCTCTCGGGCGCTGCGTCCACGAGCGCAGGCCAGACATTCGTAGAGAACAAGTCGGTGGGCATGTACGTGCAGCAGGAAATGGGGTGGAATGACCGGCTCTTCCTGACCGCGGCGGTTCGCGGGGACGACAACTCTGCGTTCGGGGCGGACTTCGACGCTGCGATCTACCCGAAGTTCTCGGGCACCTGGGTTCTCTCTGAGGAGAACTTCTGGGGTGGCCTCGATGACTATGTGAGCAGCTTCCGTCTGAGGTCGGCTTGGGGGAAGGCAGGTCGTCAGCCGGACACGTTCGCCGGGGTGACGCTCTTCTCTCCCGAGCCTGGACCGGGTGGCCAACCGTCGGTGACACCTGACGTGCTCGGCAACGCGACGCTGGGGCCGGAGGTGAGCACGGAGATCGAGGTTGGCTTCGATGCGGCGTTCTTCGACGACCGGATCAGCGCAGAGATCACCTATTACAATCAGAAGGTGAAGGACGCACTCATCAATATCCCGGTCTCACCCACGTACGGCTTCCCCGGAGCTCAGACCGTGAACCTGGGGCAACTCACGAATTCGGGGTGGGAGCTGAACATGAACGGCCGCGTCCTCGACCGGGCGAACTTCGCCTGGGATCTGGGTGTGGGAGTCAACAGCAACGAAAACCGGGTCGACGACCTGGGTGGGAATCCAGAAACAAACACCCTCAGGGAGGGCCTTCCCTATCCCTTCCAGACGGAGCGAGTCATCCTGTCGGCTGCGCTCGACGCTACCGGAAACGCGATCGACGTGATGTGTGACGGTGGAACAGGGTACCTCGGTATTGAGGCGGGGGGCCTCCCGGTGGCATGCAAGGGTGCGCCACGTATCAGGCAGGGGAATGGACTGGCGATTCCGAAGTATGAAGCGACCGCGCATACGACCTTCACCCTCTTCGACAACTTGCGAATCTACGCAATGGCGGAGTTCCGGGGAGAGCACTGGCGGAATCTGACGGACGCCGCTTGCCGGCACTCATGTTTCCAGACCTCGGAGGCTTCGGTAAGGAGAGACGATCCGTTCATGGTCGCCGCGATCACGGGCAGGGCCCAGCAGACTCGACTCACATCCGAGTTCGATGCCTCGTTCATGAAACTCCGCGAGATCAGCCTCAATTACGCACTTCCGACCTCGCTGGCCGCCATGGCGGGAGCCTCCAGGGCTTCCATCAATGTTGCCGCGCGGAACTTGTGGACGATCTGGCAGGCGACATACACCATCGGGAACGCCACATCCGCTGCCACAGGCGAAACCTACCTCGGAGTGCCGGTGACGGACCCCGAGGCGCGGCGCGCGGGAAGCCTCACCAGTTCGAATTCGAACGTTCCCCCGCTCTCGAACTTCACGATGACAATGCGGGTCACCTTCTAATGCCACGATCCATGGAGCGAGCTGACATGAAGACCCAACGACACACACGACGTTCGGGAACGCGGCTGGCCATGGCTTCGGCTATGGGGGCGGCTATTCTGACAATAGGAGCATGCGATTCCTTGTTGGAAGTAAAAGTCCCGGGAAATCTTACCGCAGACGATCTTTTCACACCGGTATCGGCTCCGATCATCATCAACTCGATCATTGCTGACTTCGAGTGCTCTTGGTCGATGAGGTCCGCAACGACATCTGCCCAGGAGGACGCTACCTGGTCGACCAGCGGGTACTGGGCTCAGGACACCCGCTTTACTAACGAGCGCCCGGGTGGCGGGGCCTGCGTCGGAAATTCTGACACCGGCACCAGCTGGTTCGCCAGCTTCCAGTCCTCCCGATTCATAGCGCTCGGCGCCTACGAGAAGCTCGGCGAGTGGACCGACGCTGAGGTTGAGAACCGAAGCACACTTCTGGCCACAGCGGCCGTCTACATAGGGCTTAACTACGCGGTCTTCGGTGAGACGTACTGCGAATTTTCTCCGGATGTAGGCCCGATGCAAACTCCGACGGAGATGCTGACAACCGCCGAGGGATGGTTCACCAAGGCGCTGGATGCGCTCGGTTCTGGGGACGCGGCGATCGTGAGCACGACCAGCTTGAAGCAGCTCGCGCTCCTCGGTCGGGCGCGTGTCCGCCTCGCTATAAGGGACTTGGCGGGGGCCAGGGCGGATGCACTGCAGATTCAGCCTGGCTTCGTGGCTTATGTCACGCGAGATGCGTCGGTGCGCAGCCGCTGGAACGCGGTAACTCAAGCAATGACCGTGTCGGGGTGGCGCACGATCGGTGGACCGATGTACTGGAACGACTACGACGATACCCAGCTCGTCACGGCCGGATACTACGATCTGACGATCAGCGCCGCCGGTCTCCAGACGGTGGACGATGGCGTGGCGGACCCCCGGGTCCCTGTGGAGTACACAGGTCAGTTCGCGCAGGACGGGATCACCGACCAGTACATCCAGACCAAGTATCCAACGGTCGCGTCCGACCAGCCCATGGCGAGATGGGCTGAGGCGCAACTCATCCTAGCGGAGATCGAGATCGATGGTGGGGGATTGGCGGCGGCGGTGGGTCACATTAACGCTCTCCGTGATGTACACAGCCTTCCTAACTTCGCGAGCACCGACTCCGACGAGATCTATCGCACGATGATCGAGGAACGGCGTCGCGAGTTCTTCTTCGAGGGGCGCTTCCACGCCGACAAGCTTCGCTACGGTCTATGGTTCCCGCGCGGCCGGGGTAAGGATCACAAGGGGATCCAGTACGGATTCACAACCTGCCATCTCATGCCGGAAAGCGAGTACGAGCTCAACCAGAACATCATCGACGAGTTTGGGGTGGATTATGACGGACCCGATGTCTCGGACCTCAACTACGACTACCAATTGAAGCTGAGTCGGGCAGTAGATTGGCCCGTGCCAAACACGAATCCGTAGGACACGCGGTCCCGCGGCAGGGTTCCCGTAATTAGGGCAGAGCCCAGGGCTCTGCCCTGCGGCAAAGGGAAGCAAGAGAAGGCATAGATCGGCCGGGCTCCGGGAGGAATCTCGGAGTCCGGCCTTGTCGCTTCAGACCCCCTTCACTCGGGTTCCGTATCGCGACAGATCGAAGCGGAGAAGCCGGCGATGCCAAAGATGAAGATGTGGAGCGGGGGACAAGCCACGGTGGCGTTCCTCATCGTCTTCTGTCTGGGCGTCATTCCCGCGGACGCCCAAGTCAGCGACGGCATCACCGGCCGGATCGTCGACCGAGCTACGGGCGAGCCGGTCCCGAGCGCGCAAGTCGATTTCCTACAGTTGGACGGATCCCGCAGCGGTCCGGTCGGCCTCCAGGCCCTGACGGGGCCGTACGGAGAATTCGCCCTCGACGGAGTAGCCGAAGGGGCCTATCTGGTGCAGGTGCAGCACCTCGCGTACGGCACTCACCTGCATCCACTGCGGCTCGAAGGACGGGGGACTACGGCGATCGAGATCTTCATCTCGCAGGCGGCGATCGCGCTCCCTGCTCTCTTGGTCGTGGTGGATTCGGACGAGGCACGGGGGGCTTCATCTCGAAACATCCTCACCCGCGAGGAGATCGCCCGGGCCGCGGAGAGCGGTGTCACTCTAGGGGACTACCTCAGACGATCGGTCGCGGGGATCTCGACACGCGCCGGGGGTGATGTCGGCGCATATCTCTGCGTCGAATTCCGCGGTGCACGGCGGGGTGACGACCGATGTCGTCCTCCTGAGGTCCGCCTGGACGGAACCGTCGTTCCGGAACCGCTGAGCTTCTTAAGCCAGTTTTCCCTCGACGGGCTGGAACGGATCCAGGTCATCCCTGCCGCTGAGGCGGGCGGCCAATTCGGCGCGAACGGTGGGTGGGGAGTCATCCTTCTCGAAACCCGTCGCGGGGGGCTCGTCACGGGGGACGGAATCCCGGTCGCGCGACGTAGCGGCCTGTCCGCCGATCGATTCGACTGGAGTCTCGAGGCACAGCCGCACCCTTGGGCCAAGGTTTATGGAGCAGCGTTCCTCGGCAACGCGATCGGGCTTGCCGCCGCAGGAGCCTTGCTTAGCCGGTGCATGGATCTCGAGACCCGCACTATTTTGCGAGGAGGGGACTACTGTGGAGCCGCGCCGCTGCTTGGCACAAGCGTTCTCGCGGCCATCCTACCATCCCTGACCGCAAGCCTCGCCGCGAGGTGGGCAGGGAACACAGATCGATCCATAGGAAGGTTTCGACAGTCGCTCCTCTACTCGCTTCCGGTCTTCGTTCCAGGGTTCGCGCTCGCGAGCGTGGGCGCCGGCAACTCGGGATTCACAGGGCTCGAGATCGTAGGCTTGGCTGTCGTCGTCCTGGGTGCGCCGGCACTGAATACCCTCGCGGACCGTATCTTCCGGAACATTCGTTGAGCAAGCACCCCCTAAGCCCCTTAGGGCGCAGCTTTCCAGAGTTGGGGCGTGGGGTGGAAGGCCGCCCACGCAAACCAGAACGCAGTGTGCACTTCCGCAACCGGCTCGAGTTGGGTTCCCACTAATGACCCCTCTACGGCCAGTCCTCGGGTTGATGCCCCGGTACCCCCTGGGGGGGGGAATAATCAGATATTGCCCGCGGTACCCGATTCTCGTGAGCCGACACATGTTCATCAGTCTAGGAAGGATCTCCGCGCCGGCCTTCACCGCCGGTGCCATATTCTTCACGTCGATGTGGCCGGCTCACGCGCTGGCTCAAGACGAGGGCCGCTTAGATGGGATCGTCGTCGACGACCGGACCATGCAACCTGTACAGAGTGCGGCCGTTTCGGTGTCAGGCCAAGGCGGCACGGAGGTCACGTCATCGGATGGGAGCTTCTCCTTTGCGGTGCTACCCATGGGGGTTGTCCATCTCAAGGTGCAGCGGGAGGGTTACTCCTCGACCATTGAACAGGTTGAAGTCGTGCCAGATGGTGGCACCTTCCTGCAGTTGAGCATCACGCCAATCGCCACGGTCTTGGACGAAGTCCTGGTCCGTATCCGGCCGGGCCATTCGCGAGCCGACCTCGATTCCGTCGACCAGAGCGATTCGGATTCGGGCGCGACGGCGGCGGACCTGCTCGGCCAGCGCCTTCCGGGGGTCACAGTGGATCGCGGGACCGGCGCCCTCGGAGGGGGAGTCGAGGTCCGGATTCGAGGAGTCAGCAGTATCGCTGGGGCTCGTGAGCCGCCAATCTTCTTGGATGGGGTCCGGCTGAACCCCAGCCGGCCGCCGGGGCTGTCCCTAAGAACAACGCCAGGTCTTCAGATCCTGGACGAGATCCCGGCCTCGCAGGTTCGGTCGATACGAGTCCTCCGCGGGCCCTCCGCGTCGGTCGTTTATGGTGAGTCGGCTGATGGAGTGATCATCATCGAAACCCATCGCGGCGAACTCGACGACCAAGACTGAGCGAGGCTCGGCCTCGCACGGTTGATCCAGGGGACTCACGCAGTAGGGTTGACTCGGAGCCCCGAGCGTCCTGGCATCGGAGCCACTCCCATGTTCGCTTGTCCCAAGAAGGCGTCCGGGCCGATACGCTACGAGCTTACTAGTGATTGGCTCAGAAAGGCGGAGACGTTAGCTGAAGTCAAGCCTCGCAAAGGGCGTCTCTGGCACACCTACCGCGCCGGCTGGGCCACGGCGCGGAAGAACGTGCCGATTCAGGACGTCGCCGCAGCCGGTGGGTGGAAGACCAACCAGATCGTCTAGGATCTCTATCAGCAGGCTGACCCTTCGACTATCTTGAAGGCCATTATGCACACTGCGGAGCTTCGAGAAGCCCGATGAAGCCCTCCAACGTGCACATCAACATGCACACCCGTTCGTCAGCGGGTATTACCGGAGACGGTAACACCGCTTACCTATGGGACGAAGTACAACAACGGGACGTGGCGCAGCTCGGTAGCGCACCTGAATGGGGTTCAGGGGGTCGCCGGTTCGAATCCGGCCGTCCCGACTTGTTGCAGCACAACGACTTACGGGATTAGTCATCCATTAAGAGGATGGCTTTTCTCATTTTAGGTACCATATAGGTACCACCATTGGTGCGTATAAGGGTGGAAGAGGACTCACCAATTCGGTCGCGCTCCGGTCGTTTTCACCGATGATTTCTGCCGCTAATTCCACCGCCCCCCTCCGTGGCACCCAGCCACGCCCTTCAAGGATACTAACAGATGTCGACAACGAGTGATCTGCATAAATGGTTGGAACGGCACTACCACGACTTTGTTGTTGAGGAGGAGCCCCGATATTTGAGCGACAAGGTGCTCGACATCTGTCTCGACCTCATGCTCCCAGACTCTGATCACGGTCCAACCCAACGCCTCAAGCCCAGGCGTCTGTCGACGGTCTCGGTCAACGTTGTCTCGCAGCTTCTCGCCCCAAAAAGCTGAACGGGACTTGGGGCTAGGTGGCGTCTTCGAGGCCGCGTCTCAACAGGGGTCGTAGGTCACGGTCTCGCCATCTTCGAGCCACTCACCGCACTTCACACCCATGTTGTAGGTGCCCCTCGTCTGCAACTGGCCGTTCTCGTCGTAGAACTCATACGGGCCGTCTCGCTCACCGTAGGTGTCCCTAGACTTCAACTGACCGTTCTCGTAGTAGGATCTTGTACACACCGTCCTTGAGGTGCTTGGAACAGCGCCGCTGACTACGGTGAGGGTAGAACATGGGAGTAGACGTCCATCGTCATGACAGTACTTGAATGCCCCAGTCGCCTAAGAACTTCGACAAAGTCAATCATGCATCCCGGTGGCTGGCGATTTGTCCAGCCGCTACCGGACGAGTCCAGCGTTCCAAAGTGCGGTCAGGACTTCCATCTGAGAGTTTGGCTGCACGTCCGCCCCTGAGTCGAGACGATCAGCCCCCGCTACCCAGCTTCTGACCGATCAGCTTGGCCGGATCCGCGCCGGGCCTCGGCGTGAACTTGCTGAGATAGCCGGGCCAGTCCCAGCTCGTGATGTAGACGTTGCCCTCCTGGTCCACGTCGACCTCGTGTGGGCGAGCGAAGCCGCCGGGGAAGCCGCCCGACGTCCGTGCGTACGCGCCCCAATAGTACAGGAGCTGGCCCTGCGTGTCGTACTTGAGCAGGCGGTTTAGCGCGGCGGAGACGACCCAGACCGATTCGCTCTCGTCGATGTAGATCCCGACTGGATCGATCACGCCAGGCCACTCCTCGATGAACTCCCCCTCGGGGGTGAAGACCTGGATGCGGTCGTTGTTACGGTCACCCGCGTAGATCCGCCCCGCGCGGTCCACCGCGATACCGTGCAAGAGATCGAACTCGCCGGGAGCGCCGCCGAGGCCTGGGTCGCGATCGATCATACCGAACTCGCTCACCCACTCGCCGTCGGTGGTCCACTTCTGGACCCGGCCGTTCTGGTAGCCATCGGCGAGGAGGAAGTGCTGACCGTCCGGCAGAAAGGTCAGCACCGAGGGGTCGCCGAAGTCGGTCGGCCGAAGGTTCGTCATCGCCCGCTGTTCCTGGCGGCTCATCTTCGACGCCGGGTCGACGAGCTTCCAGATCAGAGTATTCCCATCGTTGCTGAACTTGTAGACGGCCTCGTGCACGTCGACGCCGTTGGGGCCGGGCTGCCTACCGCCGCGCTCGATGATGTAGATGGCACGCTCGGGGTCGTAGGGGCTGATGTAGACTTGGTGGGGCGTGTTGAAGAGGGTGTCCCACTGGGCCCATCTGGTGATGAGGTCGCCGTTTCCGTCCACTTCGAGCACGTAGTTGCTGCCATCGGGCCTCCCTTGACCGGATACTTGGTCCCGGTCGCCCCACACCGCGACGATGATCCGATCCGGGTTGTCCACCGCTGCGCCCGAGACCTCTCCCCACACCCAGCACGGGCCGGTGTTCGCCTGGCCTCCGCCGCCGCGGCCGCTCGGGCAAGCGGTTGGGTCGGTGTGGTCCGCGGCCGGCTTCCACCAGTTCGTGACCGCAATGTACTCGCCGGTCTCGTCTGATCCACCCTTGACGATCTGGCCCGCCGTTCGTGCCTGGTTCTCGGCGCCGCAGCCGGCGAGCCAGGCAGCCAGGACAAGGGCAAGGCCCACGCGTTCAACTCCCATCATACCTCCTGTTTCTTCCTTGGTGGGTCAACTAGCCCTCTCGGCGGTCATCGGGATCACTGACAATCTTTTGGACCTGTTGAACTACTCTCTGCGCCTTCAGAACGCGACCGACGACACGGTTAGCGAAGGCGATCAGTCCCATGATGCCGACGGCTAGACCCGCGAAATTGTTGAACGCAAATAACAACACGACAGCGAGGATCAACCACCGCCACCGAGCCTCTACCCAATCCGCTAGGGTTGCCTTCCAGTCTCGTGATCCCTCACCTGAGATCGCGGCCTCCAGGCGTTCGGTGTGGCCCTCGCTCATCTACGCTCCTATGCTCCCGTGTGTGACTCGGAAAGGTACGGGGCGTGGCCGCGATAAGCACGAGTTCACCGTGGCGTATCCGTATCGGACGAATACGGGCATGCACATCGTCGAGCTAACGGGAGAGGCGAAGGAGATCGTTGGGCCTATAATGTGAGCGTTGATCTCTTCCAGAATCGAGCCACACGAGGAGCCACATGACGAGCCACACCAGCGTAGGACCAATGATGGGGCTGCTCGCCAGATCCATCCCGGTACTGCTGATTTCTGTCATCGCGTCAACCCGACCCGCCTCCGGCCAACTGCTGAGTGGCAGTTCCGAGAGGGACGTCACCCCCGCCCAGTATGAACAGTGGAAGCTGGAACTGTCTAACTGGGGACGTTGGGGGGAAGACGGTGAGATCGGGGCCTTGAACCTGATTACGCCAGAGAAGCGTTTGCAGGCAGTGGCTCTGGTTCAGGACGGGTTTTCGGTGTCGCTGGCCTCGGACGCGAATACGGTCCAGGCCATCGACAATCCGCGGCCGTACGAACATGAGATGCTCAGTATCAGCTCGGACCGGCTTGCCGTCAGTTACCACGGTATCACTCACACTCACATCGACGCACTGGCTCATATCAACGCCGACGGGACTTTCTTCGACGGGTACACGCCCGACGCCGAAGCCACGCTTGCAGGCGGACACGAGAAGAGCTCGATCCACAACCTCAAAGACGGCGTCCTCACCCGTGGCGTCCTGATCGACATTCCAAGGTTCCGGGGCCTACCGTATCTGGAACCGGGCACTCCAATCTACGTGGAGGATTTGGAGGCGTGGGAAGAGCAAACCGGGGTGCGAATCTCCTCCGGTGACGCGCTGTTCATTCGTACCGGTGTGTGGGCTCGGCGCGAGGCCGAAGGACCCTGGCTTCGCGGCCGCGCGGGGGGGGGTCGGTCGGCCGGTCTCCATCCGTCGGTGATCCCGTGGTTGAAAGAACGCGATGTCGCGGTATTGGGAAGCGACCATCCTACGTATGTCTCGCCTTCGAACCTGCCCGGGGCTGTGCACGATTTCGCCATCCTATATCTGGGGATCCACATGATCGATAACTGTGACCTCGAGGCGCTCGGCGCAGCGGCGGCCGAGAGAGGCCGATCGGAGTTCCTCCTGATGCTCGCGCCGCTCGCGATCCCCGGGGGCACGGGTTCGCCGTTGAACCCTATCGCCGTGTTTTGAGCTGCCCCTAGGCGGGTCGACAAACCCCCGGCTGGTTGCCATTATCAAATCTCGCCCAAGGGTCGCCATGACCTGTGGGTGCCCGCGTGAACAAGGAGGTCGTTATGCGACGAGTGACGGGGGGCGTGGCGGTGGCTGTGATCGCGGCCGCCTGCGCGACGACCACCGAGGCTCCCGAAGTCGTCGTCCTGCCTGACTACGCGGCACAGGTCGCCGACCTGCCGGATCCGCCCAACGACCGATCGCTGCCCGACGTATCGCCCGACGATCCACTGGGCGCGTACGGGTACAGCCGTTACGTGTACCAGCGCCAGGGCGACGAGATCGTGGCAACCCTCATCGAGGGGCCTGTGGGCCACCAGGTCCGCTGCCAGCAGCTCGCCCAAGAGTGCTCGTATGTCGAGCTCCAGGCGATCTACGACGCGGGCGGAGAGATCCCCGACTACCTCGAGATGGACCGCGGCACATTAGGTGAGTTACTCGGCCAGCTCGCTCGGGTCGAGGCCGCCGTCATGCAGTACGAGACACTCGACGACGCCTGCGCAGCGGGCCTGACGATCTCCTCGGCCCAAAGCGCCAACATGGGCATCCATGTGACCGACCCCGGGGCCGGCTTCGCTTTCAACCCCGATCGCCCCCAGATGATTCTGTTCGCCAAAGAGGGTGGCGAACGGATCCCGAGGCTCAACATCGGCCAGTGCGACGGCGACGAGTTCGTGGGCGAAGACGGCTTCCAGCCCGTCGGCGCGGTGTTCAACATTCGGCTCAGCGAGGACCATCCCGACGCCTTCGCGGGCGAGCTCGACAACTGGCACGTGCACCACAACACCTGCGCTGGCGGCACCGTAGAGAACGCGAACGACGTCAATCGTGAGGTCGAGGTGACCGCCACGACGGCGACGCCAGAGGAGTGCGCGGCGGGCGGTGGTATCTTCGTGCCGGTGATCCCGAGTTGGATGATGCACGCCTACGTCGTGCCCGAATTCGATGCGCAGGGTGGGGTGTTCTCGATGTTCAACTCCAACGTCTGGCCCCTCGCCTCCTCGCCGGAAGAGCTGCTCGAGATCCGCACCATCGGCGACGACGATGCTGTGGCTGCACCCATCATCAACTTCAGCTTCGGCGACGTCGAGGCCAGCGTGGGGGAGACCATTCGCTTCGGCAACGCCGACGGAGTGCCACACACCGTCACGGCCGGATCTCCGATCGACCCCCGCCCCGACGAGTTCGACAGCGGTTTGATGGGCACCGGCGCCACGTACGACGTCTCGTTCGACCAGCCGGGCAGATACCAGATCTTCTGCGCGCTGCACCCCGAGATGCAGGCGACGGTCGTGATCAACTAGCGACTTATGGCTGCGGTCGTATGACGACGCGGGCGAGACTCCGCAGATCGGATTGAAGCTCGTCATCTCCCGCCGGCATGCCGCCGACCGTGAGCATGTAGGCGATGACGTCGACATACTCCTGCTCACTCAGAGAGTTGGGATTGTCTTCCGGCATCGTCGCCCGCGTGTATTCCCACAGGGTGGCAAGCGATCTTCCCTCCCAGACACGGAGGAACCTCGCCCGCGCCAGAGGGGGTGTGGACCGCATATCCGGATCCTCCGGAGCGCCATTCAACCTACGGCCATGACATATACCGCAAGCACCCGAGTACACCGCCTGGCCGCGCGTCGCCTGGTCCTCAGTGAATACGCCATCCCAGACCGATGCCATGGGGCCGGATACCTCGAGTCCCTCGAGCACCGCTGCTACTTCCTCTCTGGTCACACCTCCGAAGGCGTTCGCCCACGCGTTGCGAACGTAATTGGCTAAAGAAGAGATTTCCTCTGCGGTCAGGCCGGGGAATGGAGGCATGCGCCTGATGCCCAGGTGGATGCTGCGGACCATCCGGACGGGGTCGCCGAGCCGGTCATTGCCGCTCAAGGCTGGGAACATCGGCGGAGCCCCCACGCCTGTGTCCTGATGGCAAAGCGCGCAGTTCTGTTCGTAGAGTTGCTGCCCCTGCTCGAATAGGACCGCGTCGATCCCTTGTTGTGCCACGGCAGCCGGGGCGACTACGAACGCTAGACCCAGCACACCGACCACGAGCTTCAACATCCGACGGTTCTCTCCCATTTCGTGGCGGGGTCCGAAATCAGGACCAGATATCGGCATCGGAGAGCTCTCGGTCCACAGCAAGCTCCGCCCTTATGGTGACGTCCGTCTTGATGTCGCAGGCGCTTCGGAAGGGGAAGTACTTCTTTCCGGAAACAAAGAGTCTGTACTCCCCCTCGAGAACCCTCAGTTCCGCCACGCCCCGCTCGTCCGTGAGCGTTTTGTAGGGGTGAAGCACAACCTTGGCACCTTCGACGGGCGTCTGACTCTCCGCGTCTAACGCGACGACCGTCAAGATATACTCGGGGGTGGGAACGGCTCTCACGCCAAAACGGGCGACACCTTCGACGTGCGGGATCTCCAGAGCGTCCACCGGAGCCCTGGCTTCCCATGTATAGAGACCCTCCGTGTCCGGGGCGCTCAGCTCCACTTCCGCGTAATGGAGCCCGGCTGTGTCGGGCCATGGCTCGCCGCTCGTTGTGGCCGACGCCCGCTTTTCCCCGTCGTGGTCGCGCACCTCGACCGTCCAACCCTCGGGCCGGCACTCGGAGGAGCACTTCACCCCCAGCTTGACGCTGAACGTCTCTCCGCATTCGATCGTGGACGGCGCGTCCCACACTACAACCCGAGTGTCGTGCGGTTGGATCTCGTCCGTCATCTCGTCGTCTTGGGCCATGTCGTCTTCGGCCATTTGTGGTGAGCCCTCCCGGTAGTGTTGGATCCCTACCGGAAATTGGCTAGGCGGACGGCTCTTCGACGGCATGTGTGCCGGCGATGTAGCCGTGGACGTGACCCTTGCCCAGGCCATGCTTATTGAACCCCCCCACGGCCTCGCCTCCCGCGTAAAGACTCGGGATGACCTGGCCCTGCATGTCTACGACCTGCTGCTGGCCGTTGACCCGAAGGCCGCCATAGGAGTCATGCCAGATCACCATGATCGAGAGCGCATAGAAGGGCGGCGTCGCGATGGGGCTCATGGGGGCGGCCTCCTCTCGCTCGAATTCGGGATCGGCGCCTGATTCCGCATAGCCGTTCCAGGTGGCCACCGTCTCGGCCAAGTACCTCAGCGGCATCCGCTGGAACTCATGGCCCGCGTAGACTTTTTCGGCCAACTCCTCGATGGTATCGGCTTTGAAGAAATAGCCGTTGTCGGAAACGTAAGGGTAGCGTAGTTCCCACCCCGTCCGCTCGACGGCGTCCTGATCGAAGACCGCCCAGAGCGGCCCCGAGAAGTAGTCCGGATACTCAGACCCCTCGTTCATCGCCAGAGCGGCGTCGAGGCCGTGGTCATAGTTGTACATCTCCCGGACCCACTCCTTGCGGCAGTTACGCCAGTCGAGCGGGGTGTGAGCGAGTCCCCGCCCCGGGGCGCCACCGTCGCCCGGGTACGCACTGGGACCGGGCCGTCGGGGAAGACGGACCTCGTTGAAGAAACGCTTCCCGACTTGGTTCACGGCGATGAACTCTTCGAAGCCCGCGTTGCCGACGTTGAACCCGCTGGAACCGCGGTGACCGAACGTCGGGTGACCGGGCATCATGCCGGTATATGCATCGCGGGTACCGAGGCGCGTAGAGATGTGAAACGTGGTGAAATAAGAGAGGTTCTGTTGCATCCCCGCCAAGTTGGCCCCGACCCTCAGTCCGGCTTTGAGAGCTGATGCGTCCTGGCCCCCAGGGCCCAGCAGGGTCTGACCGCTCGTGGGGAAGGCGGGCTCCCGCAAGGCCGGGTAGAACATGCTACGGACCTCGGGATTTCCCGCGAGACCGCCGCTGGCGAGGATGACGGCCTGGCGGGCCCTGATGTTTACGGTTTCCCGTCGCTCGTCGATATTGCCGTTCTGCCAAAGGCTCTGCAGGACCTGGCCGGTCTCGGGGTGCTGCCGCGGCGTATAGTGCGCCGTTATTCCGAGAACCCTGCCCGCAAAAGGCTCCTCACGAACGATCTCGTCGAAACGGCGGTGAAGCAGGAACTCGACGCCCTTCTCGCGGGCCGAGAACTCCAGCGATCGGGAAAGTGCCGCCCCGTTGCCCACGGCGTTGGGTCCGACCATGCGGCTCGCGTTGTTCATCTGCACGGGCGCGAACGGACTCGAGCGCTCGCGATCGGCAACCCCCGCGTCCTCCGCCGTGATGGTTCCCGCCTTGATGTCCGTCCTGTCGCCCAGCATGAGGAAGCAGGTCGCCAACCGCGCGCGGGACAACCCTCCGCCTCCATGCGTGCCGCTGACCCTCGAGAACCGGACGTAATTGTCGATCAGAAATTGCCGGGTGGCCGGACAGTTCTCGGCCCAAGCACGCGCTAGCTCCCGCTCGTTGTACCGGTAGGGATTTTGCCCTTTCGGGTCGATGACCGACCAGTCGGTGAGGTCCGTGAAGAGGAGCTCGATGGTATCGTCGAGCTCTTCCGGGTTCTCGATGGGAGCTACGGTGACCAGCCCCTCTCGGTCGCTCTCGCCCCTCATGTCTCTCTGCTGTACCGGGTCGCCCCCGCCGAGTGACATCCGACCCGCGCTGTGCAGCATCCGGCCGCCGAGGTCGAAGTTTTGATCGACCACGAGCACGCTCGCCCCCAGATCCCTCGCGCGAATGGCAGCGGTCAGGCCCGCGCACCCGCCTCCCGCGATCACGATATCGGCTTCGTAGTCCCAGGCAGTCTGTTGGGCGCCGGTCGGGAGGACCTGCTCCTGCGTCTGTGCTTGCGCCTCGTTTGACCCCAACAGAGCGCCCGAACCCAGTCCAGCGGCGACTCCTGTCTTGACGAAATCTCGCCTGTTCAGACCCTTCTCATTCTCGAGCTTCGGGTCGTTGTCAGGATGGTCGCCTTTTGTTGCCATGTCTGGTCCTCTCCTCGACGACGACTAGGCGGACGGCTCTTCAACGGCATGCGTGCCGGCGATATAGCCGTGGACGTGACCCTTGCCCAGGCCATGTTTGTTGAAGCCCCCCACGGCCTCGCCTCCCGCGTAGAGACCGGGAATGACCTGGCCCTGCATGTCTACGACCTGCTGGCGTCCGTTGACCCGCAGCCCGCCATAGGAATCATGCCAGATCACCATGATCGAGAGCGCATAGAAGGGCGGTGTCGCGATGGGACTCATGGGCGCATCCGCTTCACGTTCGAATTCGGGATCGGCGCCTGACTCCACATAGCCGTTCCAGGTGGCCACCGTCTCGGCCAAGTACCTCAGCGGCATCCGCTGGAACTCGTGGCCGGCGTAGATCCTTTCGGCCAACTCCTCGATGGTGTCAGCTTTGAAGAAGTAGCCGTTGTCGGACACGTAAGGGTAGCGCAGCTCCCAACCGGTCCGCTCGACGGCGTCCTGATCGAAGACCGCCCAGAGCGGCCCCGAATAGTAGTCCGGAGCCTCGGACCCTTCGTTCATCGCCAGAGCGGCGTCGAGGCCGTGGTCATAGTTGTACATCTCCCGGACCCACTCCTTCTGGCAATTGCGCCAGTCGAGTGGAGTGTGCGCAAGCCCCTGGCCCGGGGCTCCACCGTCGCCCGGGTACCGGCTCAAACCAGGCCTGGCGGGAAGACGGACCTCGCTGAAGAAACGCTTCCCGACTTGGTTCACGGCGATGAACTCTTCGAAGCCGGTGTTGCCGACATTGATCCCGGCGGAGGCGCGGAAACCGAAAGTCGGGTGACCGGGCATCATGGTGGTATACGCATCGCGGGTGCCCAGGCGCGTCGCGATGTGGAACGTCGTTTGATACGAGACGTTCTGCTGCATCCCCGCCAGGTTGGCGCCAACCCTCAATCCGGCAGTGAGCGCTGACGCGTCCTGACCGTGCGGGCCTTGCAGGGCAAGGCCGCTCGTCGGGAAGGCGGGTTCCCGCAACGCGGGGTAGAACATGCTGCGGACCTCGGGATTGCCCGCGTGTCCACCGCTGGCGAGGATGACGGCCTGGCGGGCCCTGATGTTCACCGTCTCCCTCCGCTCGTCGATGTTGCCGTTCTGCCAATAACTCTGCAGAGGCTGGCCGGTCTCCGGGTGCTGCCGCGGCGAATAGTGGGCCGTGATCCCAAGCACTTTGCCCGTGAAAGGTTGCTCACGTACGAGCGCGTCAAAACGGCGATGAAGCATGAACTCGGCGCCCTTCTCCCGGGCCGAGAACTCCAGCGGTCGGGCGAGCGCCACACCGTTAGCCACGGCGTTGGGTCCGACAGAGCGGCTCGAGTCATTCATTTGCACCGGCGCAAAGGCACTCGTGCGCTCCGGATCGGCGACGCCCGCATCCTCCGCTGTGATGGTTCCCGCCTTCATGTCCGTCTTATTGCCCAGCATGAGGAAGCAGCGCGCCGCCCTTGCGCGCGACAAGCCTCCGCCGCCATGCGTGCCGCTGATCCGCGTGAACCGGACATAGTTGTCGATCAGGAATTGCCGGGTGGCCGGACAGTTCTCGGCCCAAGCACGCGCCAGTTCTCGCTCGTTGTACCGGTAAGGGCTCTGAGCTTTGGGGTCGACGACCGACCAGTCGGTGAGGTCCGTGAACAGAAGCTCGATGTTGTCGTCGAGCTCTTCCGGGTCCTCGGCCGGAGCTACAGTGATGAGCCCCTCCCGGTCGCTCTCGCTCGTCATATCCCTGTGCTGTACCGGGTCGCCTCCGCCGAGAGACACCAAGGCCCCGCTGTGCAGCATCCTGCCGCCTAGGTCGAAATTCTGATCGACCACGAGCACACTGGCCCCGAGATCCCTCGCGCGAATAGCTGCCGTCAGCCCTGCACACCCACCTCCCGCGATAACGACATCTGCTTCATAGTCCCAGACAGTTTGGGCGCCGGCCGGTGAGACTTGCGCTTGCGCCTCGTCCGCCCCCAACAGAGCGCCCGCGCCCGAACCAAACCCGGCGGCAACTCCCGTCTTGACGAAATCTCGCCTGTTTAGATCGCTCTCGTTCTCGAGCTTTGGGTCGTTCGACGGATGGTCGTCTCTCGTTGCCATGTCTAGTCCTCCCCCCAATGGTCGCGGCGCTGGACCACGGTAGCGGGGGAAACAGTGCTCCTGCAAGCGGGCCCCGGCCTCAACGGCCAATGCAACCAGTCGGGGGGGGAGGGAGAGGGTGTCTTGGCCGCACGCGCGCCCGTACGGGTCCACTACTAAGCCCTGACCATGAAGATGGTGCCCAGGGACCTCTTACCCTTCAGGGGCGTGACGAGCGGCGGGAGGCGAACCCGTGCGGACTCGCGATCGCTGGATTCCACCCCCCCACGCTCGTATCATCCCGTAGATTCTGCCAGCAGTGCTGCACTGCACTCCGACGCCAACCGAGACACGAGCTTCGGCCCGGGGAGATTCTCATGAAGGTCAAACGTTCCGCTCGCATCACCGGACTCCTGCTGCTCGGCCTGTTCGCGGTCGGCCACGCCCACGGGCAATCGATTGGCGTCCCGGTGCCGCCGCTGGGGCCGGGACCATGGGTCTTCGATACAGCCGAGCAGCACAAGATCCGCGTCAGCGTCGTGACCCGAGGACTCTCGCATCCCTGGGCCATAGCCTTTCTTCCCGACGGCGGCATGCTCATTACCGAGCGAGACGGCCGGCTGCGAGTCGTGCGCGACGGCGTGCTCGACCCGCGCGCCATCTCGGGCGTACCCCAAGTCAGAACCGACGGTAACGGTGGCCTGATGGACGTGGCTCTCCATCCCCAGTTTTCCGAAAACGAGTTGGTCTACCTGACCTATACGAAGCCCGTGGAAAACGGCTGGGGCGCCCCGGCGCTCGCGGTGGGCCGGCTCGAGGCGGGAGCGCTCAGAGATGTCAGAGATCTCGTGGTGACCGAGCCGTTCGCGGGCAACTCGGGTCTCAACGGCCGCGTCGCCTTCGGGCGCGACGGCAAGGTCTACATGTCCACGGGCGGTCGGGTCGAGGATGCCGCACAAGACCCGATGAGCCTCCGTGGTAAAGTCCTGCGGCTCAACGACGAGGGTACGGTACCGACGGACAATCCGTTCGCGGACCGCCAAGGCTATCGGCCGGAGATCTACACCCTGGGCCACCGAAACACGCTGGGCCTCATTCTCCACCCGGAGACGGGGCAGCTCTGGCAGCACGAGAACGGGCCCAACGGCGGCGACGAGATCAACATCCTCGCGCCGGGCCGCAACTACGGATGGCCGGTCGTCAGCTTCGGACGCAACTACTCCGGCGACCGGATTACCGAGCATCCGACCCGCGAAGGGATGGAATCGCCCCTCGTGGTCTGGCTGCCCGCGATCGCGGTCGCCGGTATGGCGGTGTATACAGGTGAGCGGTTCCCCGCGTGGAGAGGCAACGTGTTCGTCGGATCGCTTCGCCAGGGTGGCATACCGGGCACGGGCCACCTTCAGCGGATCGTCTTCAACGAGAGGACCGAGGAGTTGCGCCGTGAGTCGATGTTGGCCGAGCTCAGGCAACGGATCCGGGAAGTGCGCGAAGGTCCCGACGGATTCCTGTACCTGCTGACGGACGAAGACGACGGCGCTCTACTGCGTGTGGAACCCGCACCGTGAGGCGGGTGCGGAGGCC